>SDBT01021805.1_pt1 | contig 10011 bp, 12 predicted proteins | sample 2277101 | NCBI WGS metagenome assembly SDBT01 (sample SAMN10404973, study PRJNA504765) | marine sediment metagenome | isolation source: marine sediment core GS10_PC15, 103 cmbsf | place: Arctic Ocean: Southern Knipovich Ridge | collected 2010
GTAGTCTTCCCATGGTCTACATGGGCGATAATAGCGATATTTCTTATGTCATGGCGATAATTCATAGCCTTGTTCAGGTGACAGTTACTTTTACCCACCCATTTCGTACTGCGCGCCGTCCTGATTGGCGCGGAGAGCGGATGTTTTTGTTATTCGGCGCAGGCTTTGCGTAATCAAAGCCTTGCAGCGTGCGGTGCTCCAGCGGTTTTTTGAGAAGGCGCTCAAGTGCCCGTACCATTGCGGTGTCTTCGCCGGTCACAAACGTGAATGCCTCACCGTTTTTACCAATTCGCCCCGTACGGCCGATGCGATGCGTATAGGCATCAGTACTATCGGGCATGTCGTAGTTGACGACGTGTGATATATCCAGAACATCGATGCCCCGGGCGGCAATATCAGTCGCCACCAGAATCTTAACCGAACCGTTACGGAAGCCATCAAGCGCAGCCTGTCGCCGGTACTGGGGCATATCACCTTGCAGTGAGGCTGCTCTGAAGCCCGCTCTTGCCAGTTGCTGTGCCACGCGCTCCGTTCGGTGCTTGGTACGTGTGAATACGAGTACTGACTCCGTTTTTGTACTGCGCAAGAGCTCCTCCAGCAGAGCTGTCTTGAGATGCTGCTTTATCGGGTACATCGCGTGTGACACCGTGGTTGCCGGTACCGTGCGACCAATTTGTACCGTAACCGGATCACGCAGGATTTCTTGCACCAGACGCCGGATATCAGCCGGCATGGTCGCCGAAAAAAGGAGTGTCTGTCGCTGGTGCAATATACACTCTAAGATACCGCGGATGCTGGGTAGAAAGCCCATATCAAACAGCCGGTCTGCCTCGTCGATTACAAGAAATTCCAGGTGTGATAATTCGATTGTGCCTTTCCAAAGGTGATCGAGCAGGCGGCCCGGACAGGCAGCAATTATTTCGATGCCATTGCGCAGTTTTCGGATTTGCTGATCCATACCCACCCCGCCATAAATAGCAATACTCTGCAGTCCAGTTTGCTTCCCCAACTCATTTGTCGCCTCGCATGTTTGCTCCGCCAGTTCACGGGTGGGCGAGATTATGAGAGCTCGGACGTCATCCCGTGGGCCTGGCAACAGACGCTGCAGAATTGGCAACACAAAAGCAGCGGTCTTGCCGGTTCCAGTCTGGGCCAGACCGATGAGATCCCGCCCCTGCATAATTAGTGGGATGGATTGAATTTGGATTGGTGTGGGTCTAACATAACCGAGCGCACGTACACCAGCCATTATGCTCGGATGAAAATTAAAGGTTTCAAAACTCATTAAGGCTCCTTAGTAAAATTTAAAGTTGCATGCTCCTAAAACATGGCAGGCAACTCAACTGATTTAGTATCTTCTTTCTCTGACTCTTCCACTGAAGTGGCTTGGCCTTCTGCTACATAGAAATCCCTTATCTTTGTGATCTGAAAGGGGCAAGGCCCCAACGACATTAACAACCCGATTCCTCAGTTTTTTCCCTTCGAGATTGGCGATTGCGGTTGCGCCTTCGGATTTCGAGGGCATTTCGACATATGCGTAGCCCCTTGGTTGACCGCTACCTATATACTTATCGTTCATGATGGTTACAGATATTACTTCCCCAAAAGCCATGAATTCTCGCCTCAGTTCCTCCTCCGTCACTTCCAGAGACAGGTTGCCCACATAGATATTCATATTGACACCTTTCCTTGGCAATGGGGCTATCCGTGATCCAGGCTTTGCTAATTGTCCTCGGGAGGTATGAATATATTTTGCTGTCGTAGGTATGGGATGGGTTATGGGGCAGTCTAATATCTTCTCTGTCTTCCTCCGCCAAATCCGCCACTTCTCCTTTCACCATAGGAGCCACCGCCTCTGCTGTCAGTACGAGGACGAGCTTCATTAACCACGATAGTCCGCTCTTTTATTGTTTTACCGTTAAGCCCCGTGATAGCGGCTTCGGCCTCAGACTTTGATGCCATTTCAACAAAGCCGAATCCCTTAGGTCGTCCGCTGATCTTGTCGGTTATGATGCTTACAGATGTCACTTCTCCAAAAGCCACAAATTCTTGCCGCAAGTCTTCTTCGGTTACCTCGTACGATAAGTTACCCACATAGATTTTCATGTTGTTCTCCCCTTCTTTAAATTGTGTAATCCTTGTTCTATTGACATACACAAGCCAAGGATACCTGACCTGTGTATGCCCTAAAGAACAAACTAGCGGGATCTGCTCAGCCTGACCGTATTGTAGCAATCGCTACAATAAACCGGCCGATCTTCGCGGGGCTGGAATGGCACCTGGGTAGCTTTTCCACACTCAGCGCATACCGCAGGGAACATTTGGCGTTGAGGCCTGGAGCCATAGCTATCATTCCTATAGCTGTTGCCACTGTTGCCGTACTGCCGTGCCTTCCTTTCCTGGCGGCATGAGGGACAGCGCTTGGGGGCATTGGTGTAGCCTCTGGACGCAAATTGTTCTTGTTCCCCAGCGCTGAAGGTGAAGGTAGTCTCACAATCGGAACATTGGATCGACTTGTCCTGGAAATTCATTGGATGACCTCCTCTCTTCGGAATTTTAGTTGGAGTTTTGGTCATCCAATACTTAATGTCAATCTATAGAGATTATAAGAAGCTTGTAACAACCTAAACAGAAACCATTAAGTACATCATACACCAAAGCGGCCAACTTTGCAAACAAATAAGTGTCAAGGTGGTAACTCAGGCATGCATGGACTGTAAATCGCCAGCGAAAATGGCACAGTTTTAGGGCTTAAATTAACGGGCACTTTAATGATTTGAACAAGCTTTCCTCAACGCAGTAAAGTGATACCGAGGAAAGGAGCAACAAGTGTCTGAGGAATCAATAAGCTGGACTGTTGAAGCAGAGTCCCACACAGTAACACCTTGACTTAGGTTTATGGTGTCATCAATTCGAGGCCACCTAAATGGAGATTATCTGTCTGATTACACAAAATGACGAAATGTGACTCACTTTGTTCTCATCCGAATTTGCATGATGTATAATATAGTTAATCTGTTAAGATAGCGCAGGAGGGTGGGGAATAAGCATGGCAAAGGAACAAGATAGATGGCATAGGTCATAGGGCGTGGCTTGCGCCGTACGAGCTATGTTAGCAACGAACAGGGATTCTTTGACCCTGAATATGCTGAGGTATATGATGTACCATTATCCTTTATCCCGTGTTCCGGTTCAGCTACTGACCCAAAGCTCGAACTTATACCTACCCGCGTGCGTGCCTTAGAAGAGCGAATCGCCTGCGAGATAACATTTCCTCACCTGGTAGGCTACCGTTACGACCTCCCCAGAGAACGCCTTCCCTGCCATAATCGACCGCAATGAATTTATAATCCCTCCAGAATCTTGTGCATTTTGTGGCAAGCCTTACCAAAATCGGGATTATTTTTCTTAAGCCCATCTCTCAAGGTATTCATTCTATGGATAAATTCCCGCCGGTCTTTTTTTTCAACCAACTCTGCCCATACTTTTGAGCTTCTTTGGAATAATTCCTCAATCTCCGTCATGTTTGGTAAGCTCATTTGTAAGGAGGCATAAAACTCAGGGTCCTCTGAAATAACGCTTTCCACCAGTGTGAGTAACAGTTTGTAGGTAGTTCCGCTAACTGTCTCCATCTGCTTTAACCGGCCGAAACTGAGCAAGGCATCAGCGGAAACAATACCAATGAAATGAGATAGTCCGAGAATGACCGTCATCATTTCATCATGTTCGTGGGGAGTCATCAAGGTGACTCTAGCCTCTCTAGCTTCTAAATACTCCCTGATTTTTTGGGCCAGGGTTCTCTCCTCTTTATTAGTCGGTGTCAAAATGAAGTTCTGATTAGCCATAGAGCGGGCACCAGGACCAAACATTGGATGCACACCCAGGGTTAACCCCGTTTTTATATACTTATGCATTGTCTCAATCGGAAACACCTTAATAGAGGTAATGTCTACAATGACCTGTTTGGGCTTTATATAGGGCTGGATTTCCGCTACAACCGGCTCAAAATTATCTATTGGCACTGAGAGCAAAACCACATCAGCACTCTTAACTGCCTCCGCATTAGTGGCTACCTCAACACTCAGTTGCCGCTTGGCTTCCAGTAGCTTTCTTTCATTCCGGCCGGTTATTACCACCTCTTTACCGTCTTTCAGCAGGAAGTTGGCAAACCATCGCCCCATCCTTCCCGAGCCGCCAATTATGGCTACTTTCACAGTCACCTCATAGTCTTTATTTTGGGATTGTTTATTGACCTTACCCCTTTACTCCGTTAGAGTTCCTAACGGGGTTTACCCCCTCTCCTTTTAAGGAGAGGGGGTCAGGGGGATAGGTTACTAAACAACCTCTTCACTTTGCCTTGGGATATGAACCCAGGACTTTTACAAACACTGAATTTCGCTCTAAACCCTCTAGAGCCTCCCGGGATGCCTTATCTTCTCGATGACCTTCAAAGTCCAAATAAAAATTGTATTCCCACGGCTTTTGTCTGGTTGGTCTCGACTCAATCTTGGTCAAATTGATATTTCTACTGGCAAATTCCTTAAGGGACTCATACAGCGTCCCAGGTCTATGCTTTAACAAAAAAACAACAGACGTTTTGTCATTCCCTGACGGCGAAGAGTCTTGCTTGGACAAAATAAAAAATCTAGTGAAATTATTCGGGGTATCCTCTATCTCACTAGCTATAATTTTCATGCCGTAGATTTCGGCAGCTCTGGCGCTGGCAATTGCCCCACCGTCCACTATCTCCATCTCCTTTATCATCTTTACACTGCCCGCGGTATCATAGGTTGGAATTAGCTCACAACCCAAGTGTTTCAGGAAAGCCTTACACTGTCCCAGAGCCTGCGGATGAGAATAGACCCTTTTTATTAAATCTAGTCGTGCCTCTGGGCTGGCTATTAGGCAATGAACAACCCTGAGTTCTATCTCGCCACATACCTTAAGACTTGAATCTAGAAGCAGGTCATATACCCGACTTATACTCCCCTCCAGTGAATTCTCAACGGGAACAATGCCAAACTCCACCTCACCCCTCTCAACAACCTTAAAGACATTATCCAGGTTCTCGCAGGGTTGGCTCTGGACTGAGGGTCCGAAAAATTGAAGGGCGGCCTCCTCGCTATAGGCACCAATTTCACCCTGAAAAGCAACCCCTATGCCCTGTGTCCGTTTGGACACAGCCATTATTTGCCGATAGATGCGTTCTACATCTTCTTGGCCAATGTTCTCTTGCTGAGCGATACTTCTGACATGTTCCAGAACCCTTTCTTCCCTCTCTCTATCCTCAATCTGTTTTTTCTGCTTCTTTTTCTCCCGACCTATTTCCTCAGCAATCCTTATTCTTTCCCCAATAAGCCTGATTATTCTGGCATCGGCCTCATCTATTTTCCTTCTTAAATCTTCCAAGCTCATTTTATCACCCTCGGAATTAGTCCCGCCCTCATGGCAAAGTCACAAATGGTCACGGCCATCATTGCTTCCACAACCACCACGGCTCTGGGTACGATGCAGATATCATGCCGCCCTTTGACCAACAAACTGGTGTTTTCCATATTTTGAAGGTCCACCGTCTCCTGGCTTTTGGCAATAGAAGATGTGGGCTTGACCACCACCCTGACCACTATCGGCATGCCATTACTTATTCCGCCAAGTATGCCGCCAGCATTATTGGTCATAGTAACTATCCTACCATCCCTGATGGTGAACGGGTCGTTATTTTCCGACCCTCTTTTCCCGGCTGCGGAAAAACCTGAGCCGAATTCAACCCCTTTGACTGCCGGAATGGCAAAAAGGGCTTTGGCTAAGTCCCCGTCTAATGTGTCAAAGACAGGCTCACCCAAACCAACCGGTACATTAAGAGCAATGCCTTCGACAATGCCGCCAAGACTATCACCTTCAGCTTGCACCTTCTCAACGGCTCTAGACATGGCTTCGGCAGCCGCCAAATCAGCACACTTGAGCGGGTTTTGGCCAACATTTTCTTTTATCTTGTCAAACTCCTGGGGCTTAGCTTTTATACCGCCAATTTCAATAGTATGGGCTAGAACCTCAATGTCTATCAAGTTAAGTAATTTCTTGGCAATAGCTCCAGCCATGACATAAGTGGCGGTGATTCTTCCTGAAAATCTACCCCCGCCCCTGAAATCATTAAATCCACCGTACTTGACAGAGGCAGTATAGTCGGCATGACCTGGTCTGGGCAGGAACCTCATTTTCTCATACTCGCTGGAATCAACATCCTTATTCCACACCAGCAAACAAATGGGCGCACCGGTAGTCTTTCCCTCAAAGACGCCAGAAAGAATCTCAACCTTATCCGCCTCTACCCTGGTGGTGGCGGCCAGGCCGGCTCCCGGCTTTCTCTTATTCACCTCTCTCTGGATATCTGCCTCAGTGATAGATAAACCAGCCGGGCAGCCATCTATGATAGCTCCCACACACCTACCATGGCTTTCGCCAAAACTGGTTATGGTGAACAGCTTGCCGAAACTATTCTCCATTTAGCTTCACTCCTATGCTTTTCAGTATACTCCAGAACTCAGGAAATGTTTTGGACACACATTCAGCATCATTTATTATCGTCCCGCTGGATACCGAGCCAAGTATCCCAAAAGCCATAGCAATCCGGTGGTCATTCCTGGTATCTATGACCGAAGCCTTCGGTTTTGGGCCAGCGATGATTAACCTATCTCGCTCCTCGGTGACCTTTATGCCCATCTTTTCCAGCCCTTCCCTTACTGCGGCAACCCGGTTGGATTCCTTTATCCGCGCCCTATCAATGCCAACGAATTCGCTTACCCCGTTGGCCGCGGCCGCTAGAACAGCCATAGTTGGCAGCAGGTCAATACAGTCGGATAAATCAGCTCGTATGGCACTAAGTCTTGACTTTCTCACTCTAATTGAATTATTGTTTATGTCAACTAAAGCACCCATATCTCTTAAGAAGTCTAATATAATCTTATCGCCTTGTAAACTCTGTGGATTCAGGTTTTCCACTTCCACCTCCCCGGAAACAGCCCCCAGGGCTAGGAAGTATGAAGCCGAAGACCAATCCCCCTCCACTTGGTATCTAGCTGGTCTATATGCTTGCCTTGATACTTTAAATTCGGTGAGGTCTGGGGAAGATTCCACTTTTACCCCAAACTTCTCCAGGCAGTCCAGGGTCATCAGTATGAAGGGCTTTGATGCTAAGGGCGTGGTCAACCTGATGGTGACACCCTCCTCAGCCAAAGGGGCGATAAACAATAAGGCGGATATAAACTGAGAACTTATATTACCGGGCAATTCGGTAACTCCGCCCTTTAGTCTGTCGGAGTCAACAACTACCGGCGCTACCTCACCCTGACAAGAAGAGTCCACCCCTAATTGCCGAAGTGCTTGAACTAAAGGTTTGACCGGTCTCTTGGCTAACGAAGGTCCAGTGACTAGCCGGCACCCGCCGGGGACAAGTGAGCAAAGGGCAGTCATAAATCTCAGGGTCGCCGCCGATTCGCCACAGAACAGGTCAGTATCTGGTTTATGGAAACTACCGCCAGTGACCTGCCAGGAATCTCGTCGTTGACGGACACGAACTCCAACTTGACTTAACACATTTAATAAGGCATCGGTATCATCTGAGCTTAAGGGATATACTATCTCACTTTCACCCTTAGCCAGGGCAGCACACATCAAGCCTCGAAGGGTATAGCTTTTAGAAGAGGGGGCTCTTACACTTCCCTTGACATCACTTTTATAAACTGAAATCTTCATCCTGTTTAACCTGGCTTCTTATCTGCTCAGCAATAGAGTCGATATTCAGTTTCGAAGTATTTACCGTGATATCGGCCGCTCGCTCATAAAAGGGCCTACGAAATCTCAAAAGCTCCTGAATGGTCAGGGCTGGGTTAGCCACTTTAAGCAGGGGTCTTGTCTCACCACCAGCCGATACCCGCTTCAGGATTGTCCCTGGCGCCGCCGTCAGGTAAACTATCACCGAGTCCTTTTTCAATCGGTCGATATTTATTTTGTTGAGGACTATGCCGCCACCACAAGCAATAACCTGATTTTTATCCTCAGAGACCTTCTTGGCAACCTCAATCTCAAGCTCCCGAAAAGTCACCTCACCATCCTGCTGGAATATCTCAGGTATAGGCTTTCCCGCTTTCTGCTCAATTAACAAATCCAGCGCAACGAATCTCTTATTGAGCTTTCCTGCCAGCACCTTGCCCACTGCTGTCTTCCCCACCCCCATAAAACCAATTAGCGCAATACTACTTTTCATAACCCTGCAGCCGTTTTATCACCTCTTCCCGCATCAGCCCAAACGGTGCCTCAACTCCAGTCCACCGCTCAAAGGCTAATGCCCCCTGCCAGACAAACATGTCAACCCCACTGATAGTTTCGGCACCAGTCTCCTCGGCTTCTCTTAGTAACCTCGTTTTTATTGGATTATACACGACATCAAAGGCAACCACACCGGGTTTAAGCCGGTTGGAGGGAACCGGAGTTTCATTGATATTAGGGCTCATACCCACACTGGTAGCATTGATCAGGATATCTGCCCCTTCCAGCGCCTCGGCTAGATTTCCCTCAACTAATTCCAGTGCTTTAACCCCTCTATTAAAGACTGCTGAAAGCCTGCCGGCTAGCTCCTCAGCCCAATCTAATTCCAGTAACCGGTTGAGAATTATCAGGTGGGCACCTCTCTCAGCAAGGGCAAAGGACACCGCCCTTGAGGCACCACCCGCCCCCAGGATGACTACTTTCTTCCCCTTCGGCTCAATACCCCTCTTCAGTAGTGCCTGTAGAAAGCCACTGGCATCGGTATTATAACCCTTAAGCACCCCATTATTATTAGCTATCGTATTAACGGCACCTATCTTCTCCGCCAACGGGTCTAATTCATCCAGATGTGGGATGACAGTGACTTTGTGGGGAATGGTAACATTTAGCCCTTTTATATTTAGGGCTCTCATACCTTCTATCGCCCTGCCCAGTTCTTCCCTCTTCACCCGGAACGGGAGATATACATAATCCAACCCCATCCTGGTAAAGGCAGCATTATGTATTGCAGGCGACATAGTATGCTCTATAGGGTCGCCTATCACCCCGCAGAGCTTAGTCCTTCCTGATATAATCCTATCGCTCACTAGCCCACCATTTCATAGATTTTCCTTAAATCTCTTACCGTTATTTGACCAGAGGCAGATTCCTTACCCTCCTCAATTGAGGCATAGGTAAAATAGCCGCCAACCAGTGGGCAAAGAATCCTGCTGACCGAACCTAAAAGACCCATGGCGAAAGAAACTATTTCTTCTTTGGGGAACGAAGTGATAAGCTGCAGGACTCTTAGGTTATCATCAAAGCTGTTGGCCATAGTAACTACCTTACAGATGTCGGCACCAGCGGCTAATTGCCTTCCAATTATTTCCCTCATGCTGTCAAGAGGTGGTGTGCCGGTCAATTGGTGAGATGACACAAGGCACCTTGCCTTTCTCTTAATGAGTTGCACAGTTTCCGCCAAGTTCTTCGTCTTTAGTTCAATATCAACTATGTCTGCCCCCAGCTCAGTTGCTTTAAGCAACTCCTCTATTCTGCTGGCTTCACTTTTCTCCCAGTTACCCCCTTCTTCGGCAATCCTGTTACAAGCTATCCAGGGTCGGTTAAGGTGCTTGACCAACTCCGTCCAACCATCACCAATGAGGTCTATTCGCATCTCATACAGGTCAATGAATGGCTCAATCCCTTCCATTGCTGGCAGGTCTTTGCTTACAATGACAGCACAAATTCTAGGTCTTTTCACTCCAATCCACCAAAACCTGTTCCACTAAAGACGGGTTTACTTCATCGGTGATAAAGACATCTCCTATGGCTTTGGGCAAGACGAATCGTATCTTGCCACCCAGAATCTTTTTGTCATGTCTTATCGCCTGGATTATCCGTTCCAACTCAAGGTTGGGAGTTTCTGTCGTCAAGCCGGCTCTTTTAATGAGACTTTTTAACCTAGCCAGTTCATTTATGTCAAGTATC
>SDBT01021806.1_pt1 | contig 10011 bp, 9 predicted proteins | sample 2277101 | NCBI WGS metagenome assembly SDBT01 (sample SAMN10404973, study PRJNA504765) | marine sediment metagenome | isolation source: marine sediment core GS10_PC15, 103 cmbsf | place: Arctic Ocean: Southern Knipovich Ridge | collected 2010
TATCATCACTATCCGGGGGGAATGTGATAAAGGGGAATGCAAAGAGCTGGCTATTGCTTGCTCTACTCGTTAATACTACATTATTTGCTCAATCAAATGAGCTGCTGTGCGATTATGCACAACAGCATTATGAGATTCAAAACAGATATACCTATCAAAATGGTCTTATTCGAGATTTTTTTGTAGATATTCTTAAAATTAATAAAAATCTCTTTTCAAAGCGAGCAGCATTAGCCTTTGCTGGGTTTATGCCAGCCTATATAGGTGCTCGGCATGCAGAAAAATGTTTGCATGGTAAATTTTATGATGATGAGCATCATACTGATATTCACCAACTTCCTCGTAAACTGTGTAAAGTATTCGGTGATAAAGGAATCGCTGTGCCGATTGTCCTCTTTTCGAGTCTTGCAATTTTTTCAAGGGATGAACGCTTACGGCGAACCAGTGAAATGTTTGCTAAAGGGGTAGTGGCAATTCAGATCACTAAAAAGATTATTAAAGAAGCTACAAAGCATGAATGTAATCTTAGGCCATACTGCGGACGATTTGAGAAAGTAAAAACATATGGTGGATTCCCGTCAGGCCATATGGCAGTTTCAACCTTCATGGCATTTCTCTATGGGATTAGGCATGGCCGTCGCTGGGGCATCCCGCTTGGAGCCTATGCAATTGCCAATTTCGGGGTCGGACTCAATTGCAATCGCCATTTTGCTTCCCAGCTAGTGATTGGCGCTGCATTAGGCACTGCCTATGCATTTGCAACCCTCAAGACTATCAATGAGAAATATGGTAATTTCGATTGTGAGCTGACTACCAATAATCATGGAAAACCGGCCGTCCAGATGAGTTACTCTTACTAATAAGCCTTCCTAGCAGATCTATTCATGAACCCTTTGCGATATTTTTATCCTCATAGTAAAATAAAAGTCTCGTTAAAAAATGAATAAATAATGGGTTAAAAGGACTAATGATGCGTAAAAAAGTATTTCTATCACTACTCTGTGGAGCAATTCTTGTATCTTCTGTCCCTACTAATTCAGGGTGGATTTCTCGTAGTTGGCGACGTATGAGTACTTCAGATAAATTTATGACAGGTATTTTATCTGCTGCATGTCTGGTTGGGGTCGGACTGATGGCCTATGATAAAATGAATACTAATGCTCGATATGATAAATTGGATGGCCTTCCAAAGCGACCAAGTCGCCGTAATTCAGTGATTGAGCTATCTGATTCTGAAGAGAGTCCTTCAGTAGAGCTTGAAAATGCAGGGGTTGAAGATTTGAACGAGTCCCATGCCTCTAGTTCTAGCGCTAAGCCTGCAATAAAGATTGCGCGTACTCCATTAATCACCGCCTTGATGAATTGCCAAGCAAAGCAAGTCAAAAAATTAATGAGTCAAAAAGTTGATATTAATGAGCCCGATAGCAATGGAAAAACGCCATTTATGCATGCTCTTGCAAATTATGACCGAAAAACTTTTGGGTATATTTGGAATAAACAGCCAGATCTTACCGCTCAGGATAATAGAGGCTGGAACTGGACAATGCATGCTATAGCTAATGGCCTTCGAATTCGCCAATTTACTGCCATACTACGTTCTACTAAGGATGTCGATAATATAGATGATAATGGCATCACTCCAGTGATGTATGCCGCGATGGATAATAATAGATCCAATTATCTTTCTCATTTACTTGGAAAAAATTGCGCGTTAAATGCTCAAGACAATGATAACAAAACAGCTCTTGCCCATGCATTAGAAACACAATCCAATAGGGCTATAGAAGAGTTGCTTGAATATGATGATATTGATCCCAATCTGGCTGACAACGACCTTAAAACACCGCTTATGAAATGCATCATCAACGGCCAATATAATTATGCTGATGATCTGCTTGCATTTGATGGTATTGTGGTCCAAGGGGCTGATATCCATGATAATACGGCCCTTTATTATGCTATTCAAATGCAAAGACAAGTTTTAGTGCGTGCAATTTTGCAAAAATATCCTGCACCTGCTGGCATAAACATGAACAAGGAAATCAATTTAGCTACTGAACTGGGTGGTGAAATTCCTGGGATATTTACTAATTACCGTTTAGGCGGTGGTGTCTTTAACCACGTATCCAAATAGATTTTTCCTTTTTGTAAGCCAATCTGCTATACTTTTTTCATGAATAGCTATTGGAATAAGCCGGGCAAAATCGGTAATCTACCCTTTCCACGTTTTATGGGTGGCCCTCTCGATGGGATCACTGATTCTCCATTTAGGCGCCTGGTGCGTAAATTTAGCAAAAATGAACTGCTCTATACAGAAATGCGCCATATACGGTGTATTGCCAATAAGCGGGGCGGAGAGCATGCGCTAAATTTTGAAGGCTCAGAGCGGCCAGTCAACTTCCAAATAGCTGCCAATTCAATCGACTGTATCCCTGAAGCGATCGAAAAAATTCTGGCCAAGGGGGTTGATTGCGTTGATATCAATGTGGGTTGCCCTGCTAAAAATGTGGTCCGTTCTGGTGGTGGGTCTTCACTCATGGCCGATCCGGAACGGTTAGAAAAGATTTTAAAAGAACTCCGTAAACATCTTCCTATCCCATTTACCGTTAAAATTCGCGCAGGTTATAAAGAAATCAATGCAATTGAGATAGCCAAACTGGTGCAAGATTGCGGTGCAGATGCCTTAGCTATTCACCCTCGATTACAAACGCAGCGCTTCGCAGGGCGGCCTGATTATGCGCTGGCAGCGCAAGTAAAGCAGGCGATCGATATTCCTCTTTTGCTTTCAGGGAACGTGGTGAACTTCAAAACGGCACAAATGGCCTACGAGCAAACAGGCGCAGATGGATTTCTTATTGCACGCGGGATGTGGGCAAAGCCTTGGAAACTACTTGAAATGCGCGAACATTCTCAGGGGAGGGAATTTGCTATTCCATCTCAAGAAATTATGGAATGTGCCTTAGAGCACCTTGATATGATGATTGAGCATTATGGTCCTCATGGGCTTTACTGCTTTAGAAAGCATTTACCTTTTTATGTGAAAGGGTTTGCATCAGCCTCTGAAGTGCGTAAAAAGCTAGCGGTATCTAAATCGGTAGCTGAGGTAAAGGATGGTTTGATGGAATTCTTTATGAGCCAATCAACGCTATCAAGCTCATCTATCCTATCTTTAAAAAACCCTTAGTTTATATATTTTTATATACCATGAGATTATAAAGTTTCTGAGCAACTTGCTCAGTATATTCGGAAAGCAATGAATCATCATCGTCATCGCCATCATCATCATCACCAATAAGCTTCTTCCAAACAGATACTTTAGGCGGTTTGACCCATTCAATTTCTTTCTTGATGCCAGCATGCTTTTTAATCCATGAGACTGCATCAAAATAAGATCCGAGTTGGTCAACTAGTTTATGGTTAAGCGCTTGTCTGCCCGTGAATATTTTGCCATTAGCCCATTGATCTGCTTTTTTAAGTGAAAGCTTTCGGGATGTTGCAATATCAGTGGTGAACTGCTCATACGTATCATCCACAACCGATTGCAAAAGAGCGATTCCTTCTGGGGTGCTGGGTGTGAATGGGTTTCCAACGGTCTTATATTTGCCCGCTCCAATCACATTCACATCAATATTCCAGCTCTTAAGCAGATCCTTCACCTTAAATTGTGGCGCTAAATACCCGCCAATACTACCCACTAGGGAAGATGGGGCTACGATAATCCAATCAGCAGCACTAGCGATATAATAGGCTGCAGAGGCGCATATATTCTCAACGAGTACAACCACCGGCTTTGGGTATTCTTGTTTGAGCGTTAAAAGATCTTGATAGAGGTTTTGCCCTGATCCAGCTGCCCCACCCGGGCTTTCAATACGGAGCATAACAGCCTTAATATCCTTATCCTTGAAGTATTTAGCCAGATATTTACGGTATTTTCCGGAGCTGGCTATTACCCCTTTGATCCTGATCGAGGCCACCTTGGTACGCGGCTCTAGAAGCTTGCTATACTGCTTTTTGATCCCCTTGATAAGGGGTGGAGCGATCTGAAGAAGGATAAGAATAAAGAAGATATTTTTCAGGTAATCATAAAGCTTATTCATAGAGAGAATCCCAATTTGGCCTATAGGTTTGATACTGCTATACTAAGTATATGCAAAAGATATTATTTCAAAAGTTTTAAGAAGAAAACTTATGAGGTTTTGCTTTGACTTTGCCTCTTTTTACTTTAAAATAGAGGTACTTGAAATGGAAAAATTTTAATGGGCGGTTAGCTCAGTTGGCTAGAGCATCAGTCTTACAAACTGGGGGTCACAGGTTCGAGTCCTGTACCGCCCACCATAAAAATTATATTCCTCGGTAGCTTACGCCGTCGCCAAGGCTATGGCGTACACGGCAGCATAAACTTCGCTACGTGGAGCATTGACATGAAAATTTAGTTCCTCGGTAGCTCAGTTGGTAGAGCACACGACTGTTAATCGTTAGGTCGCAGGTTCGAGTCCTGCCCGGGGAGCCAGTCTCCGCTAGGTCGGGCGTTCCCGCTCGGCTAGCTTCGTCTGGCTTTGCCATTCTTTTAAAGGAATGGTCACTATTAAATTCGGGGGCTGTAGCTCAGTTTGGTTAGAGCGTTCGCCTGTCACGCGAAAGGTCGCGAGTTCGAGTCTCTTCAGCCCCGCCAGTCTTCGCCCCATTTTTGTAAAAAATGGTGCTTCGTCTGGCTTCGCCATTTTCTCAAAGGAATTGATTTATCATAGTTATTTAAACTTTGATTGCACGAGGCGAAGACTGCCCGAAAAAGCCGAAGGCGACGACGGGCCCTTTCTATGTATTATGTCTATTTGATCTTATCAATAAATGACTTAAGTGTAGTCTATGTGGGTTATACTACTAATTTAAAACAACGATTAGAAACTCACAATTCAGGCGGTTCTGTGCATACTGCAAAATATCGGCCTTGGAAAATAGAGATGTATATGGTTTTTTCAGATCAAGCTAAGGCGAAGAAATTTGAACAGTATTTAAAGTCTCAGTCAGGGAGAGCCTTTGCTCAAAAACGTTTTTGGTGAACGTGAATTAGTTGAAAATTAGCAGGTTCTTGAGAATGAAATGACTGGCACCTTTTTTTTGTTTGTCCGCCGGAAGCCTTAAACAAGGCCCACGCAGTGGCGGACCCTTTGAAAAGCCTTTAAATTGATGGTACATTGGCTCTGATCGTCTTAGATTCTTCAAACAACACTACAGGGGTAAAATCATGGTTAAAAATATATTTGCCGTTCTTTCTCTTAGTTTTCTTCTAGTAAACGCTTCAAGCATTATCTGCATGGGAGGTTCGAGTGCATCTGTTTTTGAATTAATAGAGGAAAATGTTCCTTATGGTGGCACTAATATAACAATGTATCAATGCCACGGAAAACTGAAAAAAAAGTTGGGGTTTCTTTCAGTGTCAAAAGCATCTTCCCTAAAAAAGCCTCTTATAATGTTAAAAGAAACTGCAGAGTTATCTGAACTTAATAAGTTGGTAGATACACTTACTACCAAAAACTATCACTTAGAAAAAACGTTAGTGCTCGGAGATCTTTATATCCTTCCTGAGTTCCGTGGAAAAGGATACGCAAAGATTTTAGTTGATAACACCTGCAGAGAGGTAATGAAAGATCCAATAGAAAATATTGTCTTAATTCCTCAGCCATTTGAGTATGAGAATAACCAACAAAAAATTTTATCAGATCAGCCTGACTATGAAGAAAAGGTAGCAAAACTGATGAACCTTTATGCAAAATGTGGTTTTAAAAAAATAAATGATAATGAGATCTTTATGGGTTTGAATAAAGTTGAGAAATCAGATTTAATTGAAAACCCTATTAAGATACGCAAAACAGTAAGCCCTCTAGAATATATGATGAAGCTTACTATGCTCATGCAAAAGCCTTCAGAAAAAGATCAAGTGAATGGTTTGAAGGAGCTTTTAAAAAATGGTTTAAAATCTGACATGGTCTTTATGAAAATGCCTGCTATAGCTGGTAGCCCTACTTCTAAACTAACCGCTACTTCTATGATTCTTGGATCTAATAAAGCAGCATTACTTCAAGTTTTGCTTGATCATGGAGCAGATGTTGATGGGGTGAATGCTGAAATTGATATAAAAGTTAATGAGATCAATAAAGTTCTGAAAAAAATGAATGAATTCAAAAAGATGGTGAATATATATGCATCTAAGAGTTCAATATCTAAATCTTAAATTCCATAAAATGACTTGTTGCCATTTCTAGATTTCTTGAAGTGCATTCTAGTACCTTTGATTTATAGTGAGAGTCTATTAAAGGTAGGAATTTAAGATGCCAGAACTATTAACCAAACACCCAGTCATTTCTCTCGAAGTCAATGCGAGAAGATTGTCTATTGATCTTTCTACATTAATTTTAAAAGTGTTAGTCATGAGAGTGAAATGACCGGCACGCCTGCCCTTCGAAGCTCATTAGAGCGTAGTAGGGGCCATTCTTTTAAACTGAATTCTTCAATTAATTAAATCAGGCTGATCATTGGCATTAATGATCATATCAAACGGTTTTTTGGCTTCATAAAGCACATTTCCCCCCTCTACCCTTACGTTTATCGGGGTGGGTGATGCGAAACTGATCTTCTTTGAGGGTGAGCGCGATGGTATCGATCATGGGTACGTCTTCGCCAAGGCTTCGTCGCACATGGGTTATTTCTGGATGGTATAATTAATATACGCTAGAATAAATGCAATTACTCAATAAGCAAGGGTATATGAAGTATGAGGGGGGGCTTTTGACCGTAGGTTAGAGGCATGATAAAATATTGCTATATAGTATTAGGTTTAGGGAGCTTGCATGAATAAGAATATTCTTCTTTTAGTTTTTGCCGTTAATTCTAATGTTCTTTGTCAGGATTCGCTGAATTCAACAAAGAGCTATATTTCTCGATTTAAAAATAATATCGTTCAAACTATTAAAGCGGATTTAGGTTTTACTAATGATCTTTTTACGGGTCATGAGACCCAATCTGAATGCCTTAAAAAACAAATAGCATGTGCGGCTCGACTTTTTATCTATCATAAAATTATTTTGTTTGCAGGGCTTCCTCTGTTTTCATTAATCCCTGGAAAACTTCAGCTTAATAATACAAGGCTGATTAATAATACAAGGCCGAATTTATGGTACGGTTTATTATATGCATATGCAATCCTATTCGCGCCGCTATTGGAAGAAGGTTTTTTTACAGGTATATTGGGTGTTGATTGGTTTAAAAGAGGTGATGAATTTTATTTACCTGGACGCAACTACCGTAAATTATTTGTTCCAATATTGTTTGGTCTTGCGCATTATCATAAAGATCCTAAAACGTATCTATTTAGGTTTTATAATACAGCATTAATGAGTTTCATGCATATTAATCATGCAAATGCCTATGCCTATGCCGCCTATTGGGATAGAATGGAAGAGGTTCTTGTAGTTCCATGTTTACATCATATGTTTCATAATTTGGTCGCAGTCTCTGGTTGTCCTAAGTGGTTAATAAAACAGTTTGAGAATTAAGATTCATTGATATCTTATCAGAATAAATCTCTTAGCCACCAATAAACAAGACCCACCGGATGGCGGACCCTTATTATAACACTTCGCTTTGATCTTTCGATCTTTGGCATGCCGTGTATTCTTTGCATTGCGTTTATCAATCTTGATAAGCAACACAAAAAAGTCAGCCAGGCGCTTGCGCTCCTCGAAAGACAAAATTATTTTATGTCGATGCATATTAACCTTCAATATTTCTAAACTATTCAATAAATAACTCTTAAACCATTCTTTTATATCCAGTTGGATACTCCTCCAGGTGAATTCATATAAACATGGGAATGCGAATAAAATATTCATAGTAACTCCTAACCCTTAAAAAAAGGGTTCAAAATTTCTAAAGCCCTAAGGCCTTAAATAGGTAATAATAAATAAACTATAAGGGAGGGTTTGAGGCAGCTATTTGTTGCCGTGTAAGCGCATCTTGTCCGACATAGCCTTGGCGTCGACGGAAGCACTATTGCAGCAGGTGAAACTGCTTTGCGCCCTGTATAAGAATTGAATAATAACCAATTTCATGGCTTCACCTTTGTTAAGAAATTAGATTGTAGGCAAGTATAGGAAGAGAGAGTGAGAATTGCAAGTAGAAATAGGTGCTCGCTTTGATTTTAACGCTAAAGAAAGGCCCTTATTTCTTTCAAGGATCCTTTTGACAGCTGCTTCTTAAAAAAGTAAAATAATATCTATTAGTGAAGTAATACAAGTTAAGGTCTATATGGACCTAGATCACGACAGTTTTTTGTTTTGAGCAGTCATTAAATAATAGAATAATAGGGGTTCATCTACATGAAATTAATAAAATTACTTTTGTTGCTAGCGTTATCAAGCAGTATCAGTTTGAGTTATTGTGATGATTATATTCATTCTGACTCAGATTCTGATTCAGATACGGAAGAGCTGGCAGTACCTTCAACCAGTTCCTCAAAGCCATCGCTTGCTGATCGAGTTCAAAATATTAAAACGCGATACAAATTGTTTTCTAAATCTAGTTATAGAGCTGGAGTAAATAAATCAGATTATTTAAATACACATAAAGATCCTATTAAAGATTGTCAGTATTGTGAGAAAAAGCACTCTTATGCAGGTCTTTGTAAGCTAAGTGATCTTTATGAGTTTGCTTGTATGTCTAGTGGGTATAAGAATTTAATAATTCCTGAAGATGGACATATTAGATCATTTATAACTGCATTACGTAGTGATAAGGATATAGAGCATGTGATGCAAAATAAAAAGTTGCATTACGCGCAGTTATGGACAGAGGGTTACTACACTTATTTGATATATAGTTCTGAAGGACGCCTAAATGCACTGCGTTTATTGAAAAAATGCCTTGAAACTCAGAAAACTCAATGCTCAGCTAGACCCACCCAGTTATATTTAACCGGTAAATGCCTAGGTTACCCTGATGAAGATTTAGAATTTTTTTGGCAACGGATATTCTTTAAAAAGAAGCAGGGCCTATATCCGGAGAATGATAAGAAAAAATTTGATGAATATCTTAAAACAGTTTGGTCTAACACAAAGGGATTGCGGGGTGAGGATATACTATCGGTATTCGAAAAGCTTAAGGGTACTGGAAAAGATTCACTTACTAAGAATGAACAGTCAATCGTAGTAGAGTGTGAACAAAATACACGTCTCCTATTCGAAGGTCTTAGAGCAGGAGTAGAAAAGTGGTTAAAAGATAACAGTGATGCGCAACAACTGGAAAAAGATATTCAACAGTTAGCAAGAAAAAATCCATCAAATGATGTTTTGTATGATCAGCCGTTTGATGCATTTATGAATCGATGTGCTCCATTGGATTCTAAATGGCAGGAAGCAATGCGAGTGATTAAATATTTACTCAAAGATGGATTGAATGGGGCGTGGAGGCCTTAGTTGTAGTTAATTCACATATCATCTGAATACTTGCCAAACTAAATCCAAATTCAACTTCACCGTTCCGGAACGCGTTCAGACTTCGCGTAAAGCTTCGTCAGACAGGCAACTATGTACCGCCATCCGCCTTCGCTCCAAAGGAGCTATGGCGTGACGTCCCTCGAAGTATCAAGAAAGCATTCAATGAGAACGATTCTTATTCAATGTTTTTCTTCATGAATTTTAAAATAAGATCAGCAATGATATCCCCGTCTTCTTCCAAGGCAAAATGCCCTGTATCCAGAATGTGAAAATCAAGATTCTTAAGATCCCTTTTATACGGATGAGCACCTTCTTCGGGGAAAATAGGATCATTCTTGCCCCAGACTAGCAATGTAGGTGGTTGATGCGTTCTAAAGTACTCCTGCCATTCAGGATATAATGGTGGATTTGTGCCACACGAGTAAAAGAGCTCAATTTGAATGTCTTTATTGCCTGGGCGATCAAGCTTGGATTGATCTATTACCCAATTATCAGGGCTAATAGATTCAGGGTTGCGCAC
>SDBT01021807.1_pt1 | contig 10010 bp, 10 predicted proteins | sample 2277101 | NCBI WGS metagenome assembly SDBT01 (sample SAMN10404973, study PRJNA504765) | marine sediment metagenome | isolation source: marine sediment core GS10_PC15, 103 cmbsf | place: Arctic Ocean: Southern Knipovich Ridge | collected 2010
CGTGTTTTTTTAGACGTTTTTTCAGGAAAAAAGCCTGAAAAAGCCACTAAAAAGGGGATGAAATCACATTTAAAACCGCCAGACATCGGTCGCTCGGAACCGACGAAATGCTCACTTAAGAACCGTCCAACCGTGATTCTTGCGCTGAACGAACGGAACACTCACTTAAGGAACACCTCAACAAAGGCTCACTTAAGGAATTGGGCATTTAAAAAAGGTCCTGAAGATTTTCTTCTCCGAATTATTTAAACCCGGCTATCTAATGGCGTCATGACCAACACGTCGCCGTTGCTGCCCATCTTGGTTTGCTGTTCCGACGTCACAGGCGGTGGCCGCGACACCTTTGTGGTGTACAGCAGTATACACAGCGTAAAGAAATGAAGAACCAGCATCAGCGCCAGCTCATCCTGAGTGCCCAGTCCACGTTCGGCGGCAAACGTGTGCCCTGTCAACTGAATCAATGCGTAGCAAACGCGCAGGAACAACCACAACACAACCCACGCGGTTGTGTGCCCATTGAATTTGTGATTGTCCGCGCGCCTGTGTTGAGCAATCCAGATAAACGGTACGGGAATCAGGAATGCCGAGCCGACTAGCCAGCCAGGCCACTGTGATGTTGCTGGAATAAAGCTGGCCGCAGTAGTCTGTGCGGCACTAATTGCGGCCAACCATACGGTGACCGCCTCGAAAGTGGGTAGCAGTACACAGTGTACACCGCCTGTGTAGACTAGCAGCACCTGGATGACGCCGTTAATGATAATCATGCCAGCACGCACCAACACAATGTGATTTGGCGAGTCGATGCGCGTCCACAGCATCTGGCCGCCAGCAGTGTACATATAAACCGATCCCAATACCGCCGACAGCGTCAGTGTGCGCGCCAAGCCACCGACGACCAACAGTTTACGCCTGAACCGAGAAAACGTCAGAATAACCACCACCACGCCAACGATTGCTATTGTGTAGAACACAGTCATTCCAACATAGAGCACAATCTGTGCATTGATGTGAATCACTCCATGTGTCCTGGGATCGTCATCGCCCGGATCAATTCCTCCACTACTCATGTTACTCATGGCGCATAATTCTTTGCTCAACAACGTCTCAGACTGTTTGACGTGGAAAGTTCACCTGCAGCGAAACCCTTGAACCTACCGTCAGCCTGAGAACACGCATCAGATCGGAGGCGGAGTCTTTTGTATGATGAGGCTTAACAGAACAGTTATCAGTGCCGGTCTCGTTAAAGCAGGCGACCATGGCCGTCGAGGACCATGAAACGGTTAACCTGGCCAACTATGGTTATCCGTTTTGGTTTGGCATTGTCATCGACAAGCTGCTGGTGGGCTTCATCATCGCGTTTTGGTGGTTATTGCTCGTTCCATTATGGCTGTGGGCCATTTTCAGGACCCTCTTTATCTACCTCTTCCTCGCCGTTGTCCTGTTTGTGCCGATCGTCATCACAATTGGCATCGGCGTGAGTCTTTTCCTGATTACGCTATACTGGGTGCCAGCCATCTCCGTAGCCTTGACCACGATAGCACCGCTGATGGCCGTGGCGCTCGAGATAGCCGCGTTTGTGCTTAATGTCGCATGGTTCATTCTGATCGCGCTGGTCGATCTCTGGAACATCCTGATACCACTCTTTGTGCTGATATTCATATATGCCGTACACTTCTTGCTGACAGTCGTCACTCTCATTGCCTCGCAACTGTCTGCCTCTGACCTGACCTCGCTTTTCTCCGAGCTGATCGAAGTTGCCTTCTTCTTTGCCGACATATTCGTGATTTTATTCAACGTCATTGTCAGCGTTTTGCCGGCTGCACTGACGCTGACCATTCAAATAGCACAGCCGCTGCTGGTGTTGTTCTTCAAAACCATCGTCATCGTGCTGCCTACTGTGCAGTTCTTGCTGCTGAAAGCGGTTCCGATTTTGGTGGTCATCATCGACTCTGTCGCTAAGCTGGTGCGCATCTTCAAGTCGCTGTTGCGTTCTGATCCGGGTGCTGCGAGCGTCTCGTCGCGCTACCAAGCCGGCATCGATGCCTACTTTAACGCCATGGTAGAAAGGGCGAGCGATGAAGACTGGGAGACGTCGGTGATAGAGCTGGAACACATCATCGAGGGACAGAAGCACATGCCAGATTACTCAGATCTGGAGAATCCGTATGCGCCGGGCAAACGGAAACGATCAGATGACAGAGGATCGCTGCATGAACGTGTGTCTGCTGATGGCTATGATCGGAGATCGGTGGATGCCATGCATGGTCGACGGAAGCGCATCGGGGTGGCTGGCGGTGCAGTTGTGGATGGCTTCCACGCTGTGTTGGACACAGCGCCAGACGTGACAACGCACATGCATATGGTACAAGGCGCATTGGACCACAGTGCACGCACATTCCTGGGCTACGACTCGGCATGGGACGCATTGTCCGACTACAATGTGCGATACAAGCATCCGGCACAGGTGTTGCTCACACATGCGCCCGACCTGCATGGATCTGCGCTGGGCCGCTGGATTCGCAACGACAATCCAGACGATCCAGCCAACGACGGGATGTCACACCACGAGTGGCGCCGTGCAGGCTATCCACAAGTGACTGACCACCCACGGGCGGACGAGATCAACCGTCTCCGAGGCGTGCATCAGACTGACATTGACCGCTATCGTCGCGGACTGGAGTTTAAGCCGGTCCAAACGCCCGACACTGGGTTGCCCGAAGGCCAGGTGCCGCTTCCGTTCGAGATGCCCGTGCTTCTTGGCTCGGATTGCTTCCGCTCGAAACCCAAGTTTATCTTGTGTCTGCCGCGTCCAAAGAATCGGCGGTTCACTGCACCAGACATCCTGATTCCGACCAACTTGCTTGATCCCGATCAGTGTCCCGGCTTCGTCCCACCGCCGGACCCAGCCGACGGGTTCTCCGCCGTGAAGAAGATGTTCAATCCGATCATTGCGATCAGGAACACGTGGACTGCGCTGCGGTATATACTGACTGCGACGTCCCAGGTGTTGTTTGCGCTGAACGCTGCTACGGTAAACAACAGCCTCTTCGGGTGGTTCCTTGAGTTGTTGACCATCAACGATCCCATCGACGGTCCTCTCACCACCGAGGAGCTGTTTTGCCTGGTACCGTTTGCCTGGTATGTGTTCTATGTGCTCTCATGGGTCTTTGTGTTGTTCGCGCTGCTTCCGTTTCTGTGGTTCCTGTTCTCGATCATACTCTTCACGCTGCTGCCGTTCATTTTCACCTGGCGCTGGGTCAATCGCCTGATCTCGTACTACGCACTGACGGCCACGCGAGACTATGGACGACCACGGCCGGCCCGCGACGTGGCCGCGCAAAAGTGGGCTCGCGAGCGCTCGATCATCGACGAATCGCGGGGCAAGGCCGATGTGTATCCTGGCGCGACCACAATGGATGCGGTGGGGCAGTACCAACAGATGCGCAGCGACCCGTTCTCTGTGTCGTACGTCGGTGACTCGACGGACGCAAGCGAGGATCTCAGCCATCTGAATACACAAGAGGCTACGGCGCTAATCACAGCGCGCGACAGGCGCGATTTTATGCGTGTGATGTACACCAACGAAGTGGACGAACTCAATGCACTGATGCAGGCAGCGTACGACATGGGCGCGCTATCCAACGACGTAGCAACCGAGCAGAGCGCACGGGTGCATATGTCGTTCTGGTCGCGCGACGCGAAGCGTCATCCCATCATGTCGCACACTGCATCGATAGCCTTTTTCAAGGACATGATCACCAATCTTGAGGTGGCGCTGGGACACCGCAGTGCAAGCGAAATCGTGCCCGTGGCCGAGTGGCACTACAAGCCGCTGCGCTTTGTTGCTGGGCCAAGCCAGTAAAAGGTTGATTTTGGTCGTCCTTAACATCCAGTCAGCATGGCACGCGTAATCTAGCCATGAATAGCTCCTGGGCGTTGATCTCGACATTGGCTGTATTGGCCGCGTTGATAACCTATCTGGCAATGGCCCGTGGTGGCGGGACACACACACAATTAATGTCATTTCGTCGGCAGACCATGCACTACGAATTGACGCAAAACAAGGCAGTCCGTCTCAACCGAGATCAGATCGCCGAGCGGCAACCGTTGGTGCGCATGGACACCGAGATGGCCGTCAACGTCAAGTACGAACCACCAATGCTGAGAGACATTGTCCTGTCGATGGCACAAGACTATCAAGAGTCGCTAGACAAGGACGAGCCGTACGGCGGCTTGTGTGCGATGCACTACAACCTGCCTGTGTCCGTGTGCTACATCCCGCAGATCGGAAACGAGAGCGGTGTGCTCATGTTCAACTTGGAGATTGTGGGATATGCGCCCGACTACGGTGAAGGACAGGAGTGGTCCAACTTTTGTCAGCGCGGGCAACAGGCGTACGGCGTGACACGCTTTGTCGGCGTCTGGATTGAGTACTACGATGACCGGGGACGAAGAGTGTTGTTTTGGGCCGAGGAGCAGCTGGGTCGGATCGTGCAGCACCTGTACTGGCTCAACCGAGGGGTACTCCCGTGCTCGCTGTGGTCGCCGCAAAAGCAGGCGGACGCCCTGTTTCAGATCAAGAGTTACAATGTGGTCAGTAAAGACAGATCCTGACCTCTTGTCTTTTTTCGCATTTCCATGCAGACACCAGCAGGGTGCCGCGATTTGGCTTCGTTTATCAGCGAGCGCACATTTGAAACGCCCGAACAGCAGGGTCTGTTGGCCGACATTCGTGCCGGCAAGTTCATCGCGTCCAAATCAATCGATCCAAAGCAAGCGTTGCTTGTTGCATTGGACCATATTGACGCACCAGATTCCGTGAAGGATCACGTCAGACAACTTCAGTTTGAGGAGCCACGACCTCCGATTTCAGATGCAGTGATGGCAAGCCTCGCGGCGTTTGTTGGTGATACCAACTACTCGCCTAATACAGCGGAATTTGATGTACCCGAGGACTTTGACGCGACCAGCTGGTACACAGAGCAGCTGATGCCTGATGGATCTTTTGTTGACTCTGTCAAAATTGAGGGCGAGATTCGCATGCAACGAGCTGTAGACAAGGAAGACTTCGATCGTCCCCCAGATCTTGAGGGCGTTGTGCTGGAAAAAGTGGTTTCTGAGTCTCCCACTCTATCGGATGCCGATCAGTAAAACAAAATATCGGTAGCACACCATCGGGTAATTTTAATTCCCGCATCAATAACCTTAAGGTCAACTCAGATTCCGCCGGCTGGGTCGGGATCAAGCCAATTTATGATTACAAACACTGCGTAACCTTCTCATCCCTCAACCAACTGATCTCTTCTTCATGTTGGCTTTTTGCGTTACGCAATTAAGATTAGTACGCAAGCTTATGTGTGTGTCCTCTTGAAAATGGTCTGTGTTGTGTTTTCCATCCACCCTGAGCAGCAGTGTTTTTGTGTTCTTTTTCTGTACACCAAAAACCAAGTGGTACTCGCGTTCCCGTGTATTCTTATTTTGATTGGTAATGACGAGTCATTATACGGCCTAATTGTTTTGGCTTAAATGGATGTTCATAGATGGACAGCAACAAGTGGTAAGTGGAGGTGTGTTGTAACGGCATTTCATTTTCTTCGTTCTTGTGGTGCTCAACTACTCACATCATGCACTTTCTAGTTGAGTGAATGCACCGTGCTGCTTGAAGTGGTTCCATTCTTTTTCGCAATTCATGTTCTTGAATCGGTTTTCTGTGTGTGAAGTGGTGGCTGCCGCTGAAATTAGGGATTTCGGTTTTTTTCTCTTTTTGTGTTCCGCGTTGCTCCTCTTGTGTTCTTACATCCCAGTTGATTTGTATTCGTTAGTAACGATATTGTTGAACATTCTCTATATCTCATATTTCCAATATGTCCATCTCACTCGTTTCTATTTCTCTCTATTTTGCTCCATATTGGTTTTTTTTGCTTTTTTCTTTCTTTTTTAAGGGAACTTCACGAAGACACATGGAAATACCTACAGTCTCACCTCTGCGGATTTTGACCATTGATGGAGGTGGTTTACGTGGGCTCGCTGCCATCATCACTTTGCAACAGTTGAAAAGCAAGACTGGCAAGGAACCTCACGAATTGTTCGACTTTATGTGTGGAACGAGCACAGGTGGACTGATTGTATTGTTGGTTTGTCTTTTGAAAATACCGATTGAGGAGTGTAAGGATCTGTATATGAGCTTTGGTAAGAAAGTGTTTGATGGTAGTACAGGGATGTTGTCTATGGTCTCCGCGTTGTGCACAGGTGGAAGTATGCACAGTCATGAGGTGTTAGAGATGCTTGTCAAGGATGCAACACAAAAATGGAGCGGAAGTGAAAGCCGCAAGTTATGTGAGCTCCCACCCAACGCAAATACTCCGCATATCGCAGTGGTAGCGGTTCGCAATGAAACGCCGTCATTCTTTCGCAATTATAGCACAGATGATGGAGAGGCAAGTGGACTGACGGATGTGTTTATTTGGCAGGCTGCTCGTGCTACGTCAGCTGCTCCTGGTTACTTTGATTCAATTCAAATTGGTATGTCAAACAATGAGACATTTTTTTGATGCATGATGTTGTTGATATTTTCCTCGCAGGTATCCAACAATATGTCGATGGTGGACTTGGCTACAACAACCCAACTCAGTTGGCACTTGCTGAGATGCAACGCGTATCCACCTTGAAGGATCGCCCTGTTGGCTGTATAATTTCACTGGGCACGGGCAACCTCCTCCATCATATGCATTCAAACACTGCTACGGGTCTCGCAGGCGCATTGTTGAGAATCACGACTGATTGTGAAAAAGTGCATCAAGCTATGACCTCCCACTTTGGTGCATCTTCCAATGTGTACTATCGTTTCAATCCAGATTGTGGTGTGGGCGAGTTAGCAATGAACGATGTGAAAGTGCTCGCTGATGTGCAAAGTGCGACATGGAGTTATCTTGCGGATCGTAATATACAACAGCGCCTGGATCAAGCAATGAAGGCCTTGTTGCGTGAACATGAGTCAGTTTCTTGCAGTATGTGATGCATTGAAAATTTGTTACCCGTACTTTCGCTTATACATAGTCATTTTGTTTTTTTCTTTCTTATACATTCTTTGGTCTGTTATCAGTGTGTTCAAGCCTTGCTAAGTTCTTTGAAAGCACATCAACGGATTGGATAAATAATACACAACTGTGTGCCATAAGTAATATGGAATCGACGCAACCAACAAAAATCGTTAATGATGTGCACCATCATTGTGTGTCACTTTTGACCAACAAACTATTTTCATCAAGTGACGGATCAGCTTTGTTCTTGTTGTGGATTTCTGACAGTGGTTCTTCTTTGAGCCTTCTAACGAACTGTGGTCTTGATTCATGGACGGATGTGTCATCAAATGTCACACGCGTACAACAAAGTCTCGCACAAGGATTCCAACCACTGACTTATTCTTCTCGACTGCATTGGTTGTCAAAGGCACTATCGCCACTTCACTCGCGCGCTGTCGTGGTTACTTCCTGTCTCACAAATGATACGATTGGCACTCACTTGCAACACAATGTTTTAAGCCAAGAAACATGGGATGCAGCGCTAAAGAGTCGTGCCTATAATACCGTGTTGCATGCACGTGGATTAATTGTCCCTAGCACGACAAATGGACAAACGCTCAAACTGCCTACGAACGTGGATTGCGAGGGATTACGAAAAAAATGGCGGGATAGTTTCGTGGTTGTAGACGCTGGATCTCACGCTGATGATGAGCCAGAGCTAATGCGACTACTCAAATACGAGGACCGTAGTCAATGGGGAATTTGGATTACAACTGATCACTTGTCTGATGCGGCCGACCGTAGGCTACGAGAGAAATGGTTTTATGCAATTTCTCCGTGTGAACTCGACAACATTGTGACCGAAGTACTTTCAGATTTACAAAGAATTGTATCGCTTCCTAGTCACATGGCGACACAAGAGACGCGACCATCTGTTGATGAATTAATTGAGAGGCGATCATACGAAGCAATTAATGTCAATGGATCAACTTCGATTAGAGATTTGCGCTACTTTACTGATGTTAAGTGTGTGTTAGTTAAATGGAAGACTTCAACTGATTTTTACGCCTATTGTATTAGCCGTGATGAGTTGTTTGAATTGTACCACAAATTTAATCGAAGCTGGGGCAAAGTCATGGATTACATGAAGAAGCAAAAGGATTCGAGTGGATATCGGCACCTGCATGGTAAACGAACCCAAGATTCATTATGATCAGATCGTTTCACTAAAATGCCCTTAATTGCGGGCACAAAACACAAAAGGCCCTCACTTAAGGGTACTACACAAACACATAGTCCTCACTTCAGGATACTCGCTGTTTTTGTCTGCAATCAATGCAAATCGAGAGCGAACACAAACGGAAAGCATGAGCAGCCCTGGTTTTTTGCGACAAGAAAAAAGAAATGCCCTTATTTCAAAAGCACGGAAATCGTCCGGCACTATGCCACCCGGAAAGCGTCAAAATGAAGAGCCGGCTGTTGAGCAAACAGCTCAGCTGTGATTGGATTTAAATGATGATTTGTTCATTTCATGCAACTTGAAAATAACGTTCGTTCAGCACATATGCGCCGGCCAGATCGGCTTGGTAGCTCTGCCCGACAGCATTCATCAATCCACAATGATCGGTGAATGGCAACACAAACTCGTGTTTGCCAAGCCTTCGTCCGCGCACGTCAGTCACGTCACTAACAGGCATCGAGCCTATGTGACGCAGTGTCTCGCGCAAGGGTACAAACGCGAATCCGTGTCGGTCGCACGCCATTGTCAGCGCATCCGACCACATGTCCAACGCGTGAATATGCCATGCTGCTTGGCGGGGGTGATTATAGATTGTCGAAAGTGGAGGCTCGCACGCAATGGGCGTATATCCCGTGCCGGCGCTAGCATCCGGATAATCAATCATATAGACAGCAGAGACGGCTGCCCGAGCTGTGAGGTTCGCGATCACGCTGATTGCCAGTAATGCGAGGCGATCTGCAGCAGCATCAAAGTCGATGGCGGAGTCGTTGTCTTGTGCAGCCACGATGTCGTTCCATCCGCATTGAATGAACAAAGCAATACGCTTGTCATGCATGCGAATCCCCGAGGTGATGGGCGCTAGTTGATCTAGCTGCGTGTCGACAGTTTTTGTCGTGACATCGCCTTCTTGTGCCAGCCGCACCACGGTGGCATGCGGCATGTATCGCTCTTTGAGCCGTACCGTCCACGCCTGTGTGGCACGATCCTGCGTGCCCATGCCAGCTGCCCACTGATCGCCCAGCACAATCACAGTGTCGATTGTCATGGCATTGTGCCGCGTGTTCGGGTAGGTCTCGGGCAACACCGGCTCTTCTTGACCGCTACGACCAAGCAAATGATGTACGGCGTTGGACACGCTGGAGTCGCGACGCCCGACCATAACGCCTGTCAGCACCAGCACAGTGACCAGTATCATCGCAACCATAATGTAGATGATAACAGTTGCGCGATTAGTCTGCATGACAACAGCAGCGCGGTTTCCAGCTGTCCGTGCAGCAGTCGTACCGCGTTTCAGCTTGGCCGCGCTTAGCTCGTCTAACAACCCGTGCAGTAACACGGCATCTTTGCGCACTTCGGCTCCCTGAGTGGGATCAGGCGCGTCCATGGATCGCTTTCGCACTGCAGTGGCCAAAACGGGCAACTTTCTGGCCGATGCGCTGGGTCCCAACGACAGTGATTACGAACTCTTGCAGGCCAGTTCGCCAGTTTCCATTAGTGAATCGCTTCCGCCCGCGCCAGTGTTCTCTGTGTCGTTGACACAAGACGATCACCAAACAATGACCACGCTCAAAGAACTCAGTGATATGCCGGTTGGCGACCGCATGGAGCGGCGGGCAACAGCGAAATTTATTGGCGCGCTCGTGTTTCTCGCACTGCTGATCATGATGCTGTTCCTGCTCGCATGGTACCTGTTCTGGTCGGCTGATTCAAGCATGAAATAAATCAGCGGTTGTATATGAGTCGGGAGC
>SDBT01021809.1_pt1 | contig 10010 bp, 7 predicted proteins | sample 2277101 | NCBI WGS metagenome assembly SDBT01 (sample SAMN10404973, study PRJNA504765) | marine sediment metagenome | isolation source: marine sediment core GS10_PC15, 103 cmbsf | place: Arctic Ocean: Southern Knipovich Ridge | collected 2010
AACCGTGACTTCGGTCTGCTGTATGAAGTTCTTCGGGGTGCCTCCCCCGATGAAGATGACGCCTGTCTCCGGCGCCTCCTCGACGATGAGAGCAGTCTCCTGGACGTCCCTGACCGTATCGAACAGCACGTTGTCATCCGGGGGAAGAGCCGCCAGTGCTATTGATATCGACGAGTCCCCGATGGCAGGGCAGTAGACCGGGAGGTTGGCCCTGGTTGCCGCGGTGAGGATGCCCTCTTCCTTCTTGTGCTTGTCGAGATGTCTGCCGAGGAGGTAGAGAAACTCCCTTGTCGGGTAGGCGCGACTGCGGTCCAGGGATAGACCGAACTGGTAGATGAAGTGGTCCGTGGCGTCGAACTCCGTCTCGATGGCAAGCACGTCGTATATGCGGTTGAGCTTCTCCTCGCGCAGCTCCAGGTCGTCGGCCAGCGCTGAGCCCTGCCAGTGGAATTTCCCGAGGGTCTCGTGGATATCGTGGAAGAGGTTTGCGCCGGTGGACACCAGGCAGTCGATGAGGCGGTTCTCTATCAGCGAGACTACGACGCGGCGCATCCCGGCGGGCACCATCGCGCCTGCGAGGCCGAAGAGGACCACGGTATCGCCGGAGAGCATCTGCTGCCAGACACCCAGCGCGCGGCCGAGGGCGCGCGCCTGGAAGCCGGTGTCACTCATCCTGCCCAGGAGGGTGGCGACATCCGGGTTCCCGTCGATGACGACGGGCTGCACCTTCTTCTTGAGGTGCCGCGACATGGGTTTGACCTCCCGTTTCAGGCCCTGCGGATCGTCTGCCTGGGGCATCAACTCCTTTGCTGCCAGGTGGAAAGACTTGCGTCTTCTCTCTGACGGCGCGTATAATAGCACTCGGTACCAGCAGTGTCAAGAATGCTTGTGGATACGGCACTGTAAAGAGTTCTGTGTAAATTGGGGACCCGAGTTCGCGTGGCCAGAGACACGAGTTTGCGAAGCAAACTCTAAGGTCGGCTGCCAAGGTTTCTAGGCGTTCCGACCCGCTTACCCCATCAGGTTGTTGGCGAGGGTGAGCGGGGCCCAGCGAGTCGAAAGTCGCGCGCAGGGGACGGGCGGTTAACTCAGCGGGAGAGTGCCACCCTTACAAGGTGGAAGTCACTGGTTCAAACCCAGTACCGCCCACCACCGCGGCGCAACACTGCTGGCAACCTGAGGGGTTGCGCCTCGAGTTTGCTGTGCAAACTCGTGCATGGCTTCGCAGACTTGGGCATGGGGTTTTGCGGAGGACCGTACGAGTTGTCCGGCGCAACATTGCTAAGAACCTGGCTCAGCATCGTTATGAACCTTAGTAGCTGAGCTTTGAGTTCGCGTTGCGAACTCGTGTCTGTGGCGCTGCCACCAAGCTTATGGGCCGTGGACCTTACGGGGCTGAGGCTTTGCAGAGGACCTTGCGGGCATGGGGTTTTGCGGGGGACCTTGCGGGGCGCTGAGTGCATATCCGAGCTTGGGGGCATATGGGAACTCCGCCACGGGAGCACGAGCTTGTTGACGAGAGGCCTTTCCAGGCGCTACAATACGTCGGAAGGAAATGGGGGCGTAGTTCAGTTGGTATAGAACGCCAGACTGTCGATCTGGAGGTCGCGGGTTCGAGCCCCGTCGCCCCCGCCATGCATCCTTCACTCTTCCTTACTGTCCCGGACTTCGATTCCCGGCCGCCGGCATGCTTGCGCACGGACGGGCTGTTTCACCACTGCTTTGAAAGGGCCGCTGCGGGCGAACTTACTCCGAGGTGACCTGATGAAGAAGATCCCGGAGCACCAGCGCCACGTACTCGAGCGACTCGATGCACTGTCGGGCAAGGAACGCGCGGAGCTTGAGCGCCAGCTGGAACTCGTCGATTTCCCACTCATCGAAAGGCTAGCCGGCAAGCTCATGTCCCCGGCAGGGGACATGATGTCCCCTGCCGGGGACATGATGTCCCCTGCTAGCGAGAAGCAGTACCGGCTCGAGCCTGCCCCGGTCATCCGCCTTCCCCGGAGCGAAGAGGAACTTGCACACCGGGAAGAGGCGCGGGAGGCCGGCCTGCGGGCGCTGGCGGACGGGCGCGTTGCGGCGTTCACCGCCTCGGGAGGCCAGGGCACCCGGCTGGGCATCGCGGGGCCCAAGGGTGCGGTCTCGCCCGGCCTTCCCTCAGGCAGGACGCTTTTCCAGATGCAGGCCGACATGGTCAAGGCCCTGTCTGAGCGCGCCGGCGTGGCGGTGCCGTGGTACCTGATGACCTCCGAAGCCAATGACCTCGAGACCCACGACTTCTTCCGCAGGCACGGGTACCTGGGGCTGGATGAGAAGGATGTCTTCTTCATGCAGCAGCAGATGATGCCGGCCGTGGATACGGACGGCAGGCTCATCCTTTCGGAGAAGAACCGCATCTTCATGAGCCCGAACGGCCACGGCGGCACGTTCGAGGCGCTGGCGCGAAGCGGCGCCCTGGACGACATGGACCGGCGTGGCGTAGACATCATCTTCTACTGCCAGGTGGACAATCCCCTCGTGCGTCTCTGCGACCCGGTCTTTATCGGCTACCACCTCCGGGCCAGTGCCGGGATGTCTCTCAAGGTGACGGCCAAGTGCAATGCGGAAGAGAAGGTGGGCGTCCTGGGACTGCGTGACGGCAAAGCCGCGGTCATCGAGTACAGCGATCTCGGGGAAGAGGAGATGCACGCGACGGGGCCGGACGGCGGGCTCCTCTACTGGGCGGGCAGCATCGCCATCCATGTGCTGGGGGTGGATTTCGCGCGCCGTGTCGGCTCGGGCGCGCTGGAGCTTCCCTACCACATGGCCCGAAAACCTATCCCGTCCTATGACACGGTGAGCGGCGAGACAGTGAAAGTGGACGGGGTGAAGTTCGAGACCTTCATCTTCGACGCGCTCCCGATGGCGGGCAGCATGGCCGCGATGGAAGTGGAAAGGCGCGACGAGTTTGCTCCAGTGAAGAACCGGACAGGGGTGGATTCGGTCGAGACGGCACGTGACGCGATCTCGGATCACTTCGCACGCATGCTGGAGGAGGCCGGGGTCCCCGTGCCCCGGGGGGAGGATGGGCGTCCGGTATTCCCCATCGAGGTGAGCCCGCTCTACGCGATGGATGCCGTGGGGCTAAAGGCGAGGCTGCCGGCTGACTTCGTGGTGACCGGCCCCCTTTACCTGGAGTAGTGGCCTGCTGGTCTTCCATCCCCTCCATACCGTCCCTGCAAGCGGCGCTTGACTCGTACACCCCTAATACGGTACCATATTTGGTGAAAGGAGGCCGACATGAGAGCTGGGAAGAACGTGAAGCCCATCACGTACTTGAAGACTCACGCTGCGGATGTCCTGGCCAGCGTATCGAAATCCCGTAGTCCGGTCGTCATCACGCACAACGGGGAAGCCAAAATGGTGGTTCAAGACATGGAATCATACCAGGAACTACAGGATTCGCTGGCGATGCTGAAATTCGCAGCCCTGGGGCGGACCGCAATACGAGGTGGACGGGTCAAGCCAGCTGCAAAGGCGTTTGCTGATATCGCACGCCGCCGGGCCGCGAGCAAGAGATGACGGTCCATCTGACGGCGGATGCTGAAGCTGACATAGGGGATATCTGTGATTATGTTGAGACAGCAGACTCCCCGGAGGCTGCTGAACGGGTCTTCGCAGCCCTGAAGGCTGCCGTCCTGGGCCTGGGCAACAACCCCCGAAGAGGAAGGATCGTACCGGAACTGAGACGCATTAGCGTCCGTGAGTACCGGGAGATCCTGTACAAGCCCTACAGGATCATGTATCAGCTCGAGGGGCGCCGCGTACATGTGATAGCTGTGCTCGATGGTCGACGGGACCTGCAGGAACTCCTCCTGCAACGCTTGTTCAGGACATCATGATGGTGGTGCCATTCTCTCTGGCTTCCTGGGTCTTTGTGGGCCTACGCGGGGTCGGGTGTTATTATCTGCGCTGTGTCAGCCGCCGGTGCAACACTGTTAAGGACCTCAGGGGTTGCGCTTTGAGTTCGCTACGCGAACTCGTGTAAGGGGTTCTTCAGGGGACCTTACGGGGTGCCGGTCTTCGATCCCCACTGTCGTGCCCTTCAACAGCAGCATGTGTCAGCCGCCGGTGCGTGACATCGGTCGCCCGCCCGCCCTGGCACCCTTATCCAGGTCGTGAGCGAGGGGCTTCGCGCTGATCGCCTTCCGTATTAGCTGCCTGATGTCCTCGTCGGTACCTTGCCGCGCCGCCGTTCTTACATCTATCTCTGTGGCGGTGTGGAGACATGGCTTCAGCCGCCCGTCGGAAGTGAGGCGCAGGCGGTTACAGTCCCGGCAGAAGGGTGAGCTGAGAGGGCTTATGAACCCGATGGTGCCCGGCGCCCCGGCCAGCCTGTAAATGCGGGCGGGCCCCTGCCTGTACGATTCCTTCTCTTCTGTGAGTTCGCCCGCGGCCCGGCACATCTTGAGTGCTTCCTCTGCGGTGACGACCTTCTCCCGGTCCCATGGCGCGGTGGCTGTGGGCATCCACTCGATGAAGCGCACCTGTATGGGCCATGTCCGCGAAAGCTCCGCAAATGCGAGTATCTCATCCTCGTTGATCCCGCGGATGAGGACGGCATTCAACCGTACAGAGGAAGGTCCTACTTCAAGGGTGCGCTCTATTCCCCTCCAGACGCGGCGGAAGTCGCCGCCACGAGTCATCTCGCGATACTTCTCGGGCGAGAGCGTATCGAGGCTGATGTTGATGCGGGAGACCCCTGCCCGGCGGATGTCTCCGGCCTTATCTTCCAGGAGAGTCCCGTTTGTCGTAAGCGATACGCGGCTGACTCCGGGTACAGCGGTGAGCTTCTCGAGGAAGGAGCATATGCCTCGCCGTAGGAGGGGCTCGCCCCCGGTCACCCTGAAGCGGTCTATACCGAGCGAAGCGGCGGCCGAGGCGACCCGCAGTATCTCCTCGTAGCTCAGTATCTCCCCGGGCGCGAGCGGCTCGACGCCGCCGGGCCCCATGCAGTAAGGGCAGCGGAGGTTACAGCGGTCGGTGACCGATATGCGCAGGTAGTCTATCCTTCGCCCGTGCGCATCGTGTGGTGCAGCAGTGCCGGTTCCGGCTGGCGTATCTTCCATCGTATTTTGCGCTCTCACGTGTTCTGTTCTCTGCGCGCGCGGTCTCCTCCGGGTACGAGCCAGCCTACATCCCCGGCCATCCACTGTCAACGAAAAGGGGTCAGGCTACGGGCAACGCGTGGTATCCACATGCCGTAGGACTGTCTCGACAGCGTTGCCCTGGGAGTTCGCTGCGCGAGCTCCACATGCACTACTCTACTTCCCCAACCAAGGCATCAACGGGCAACGCGTGGTATCCACATGCCGTAGGACTATCTCGACAGCGTTGCCCTATGCACTACTCTACTTCCCCAACCAAGGCATCAACGGGCAACGCGTGGTATCCACATGCGGTAGGACTGTCTCGACAGCGTTGCCCTATGCACTACTCTACTTCCCCAACCAAGGCATCATCGGGCAACGCGTGGTATCCACATGCGGTAGGACTTTCTCGACAGGGTTGCCTGCAGCCTGACCTCTTCTCTGTTTTTGGGTTGCTTTTCAGGAAGAACGTTTCCATAATCTAATGATGATGCTCGGGAGCCCGTAGAGAGATGTTGCTGGCGGCTCTTGTGCTGCATTCCGGCTTCACTAGATGCTGGGATGTTCATCAAGCGAATAGGGAAGGAGGTGGGAGGTGGTTGCGATGACTTCCAGGCAGCGAGTCCAGGCGGCGCTGGAACACCGTGAGCCCGAGCGGGTCCCGGTGGACCTGGGCGGCGCGGTTGTGACGGGCATCCACGCGTCGGCGCTCGACAAGCTGCGGAAGGGGCTCGGCCTCGAGCCGCGCACTGTCAAGGTGTACGAGCCTATGATGATGCTGGGTATCGTGGAGGACGATGTGCGGGAAGCGGTCGGCGGGGACGTGGTCGGCCTGAACGCTCCGGGGACGCTGCTGGGCTATTTGAGCAAGGACTGGAAGCCCTGGAAGCTGCCGGACGGGACCGAGGTGCTGATGGGCGGCGGGTTTACGCACACTGTCGGCGAGGACGGCGCCATCTATGCATACCCCGGCGGGAACACTTCCGCCCGGGCCAGCGCGAAGATGCCCTCCAACGGCCTCTACTTCGACAACATCATCCGCCAGGACGATCTGGAGGGGCACGATTTCGACGCACGCAAGGACTACGCGGACCAGTACACGGTCTTCAGCGACGAGGACTGCCGCTTCTACGAGGAGACCTCGCGGGAGCTTTACGAGGAGACCGGCTGCGCCGTCTTCGGCAATTTCTTCCTTGGAGGGGTCGGCGACATCTTCCACATCCCGGCCGCCTGGCTGGAGAACCCCCGCGGTATCCGCGACCTGGAGCTCTGGATAATGGCGCACTACGACCACCCGGAGTACGTGAAAGAGTTCTTCGACATGCAGACCGAGACCACGTTGAAGAACCTGGAGCTCTACCGCCAGGCTGTTGGGGAGCGGCTTTCCGCGATCGCGGTCAGCGGCACCGACTTTGGGGCACAGCACGGCTGCTTCATATCGCCGGACACATACCGGGAGTTCTACAAGCCCTATCACAAGAAGTTCAACGACTGGGTACACGAGAACACCGGCTGGAAGGTCTTCTTCCACACATGCGGGAGCATAGTGGAGCTGATGGAGGACCTGATCGAGGCGGGGGTGGACATCATCAACCCCGTGCAGTCCACTGCCGCGGGGATGGACCTGGAGTTCTTGAAGCAGACCTACGGCGACCGGCTCGTATTCTGGGGCGGGGGGGTGGACCCGCAGAAGACACTGCCTTTCGGTACGCCGGAAGAAGTGGCCGAGGAGACGAAGAGGAACGTGGCCATTCTGTCGCGAGGCGGCGGCTATGTCTGCGCCGCGGTCCACAACATCCAGGGCCCGACTCCCGTGGAGAACATCATCGCCTTCTTCCGGGCCATCAGTCCGTAATCGCGGAGTTCCGGGAGTTTCGGGGACAGGTCCCTTAATTCAGGGGTCGTCCTGGCTGCCTATCTGTACTTCTCCCACGCCTCGAGGACCGCGCGGATGCTCTCCAACGGCATCTCGGCGGCCATCTCGCACTGGCAGATGTAACCGCCCTTGCCGGTGTGGAACAGCCCGACGGCCTTACGGACCGCGGCCTCGATCTCTTCCCGCGTGCCCCGCGGCAGGAGCCACTGGCGGTCCAGCTCACCCCAGAATGTGAGGCGGCCGGCGAACCGGCGCGCAAGGTCTTCCACGTCCATGATCCACATCTGGGAGTTCAGGGCGTCCACTCCTATCTCGATGAAATCCTCGATGATCTCGCCGATATAGCCGTCGCTGTGAAAGAGGAAGAGCCGCCCGGCCCTGTGGGCTGTCTCCACGTATTCCCGGTAACGGGGCTTGAAGTGCTTTCGCCAGAGCCGCGGGGGGATGAGAAGCTGCTGCTGGGAGCCCCAGTCATCGTAGATGCTGATCCCGTCGGAGGGCCGCTGGAGGATGTCACGCAGGCAGCGGAGATTGAAATCGTGCACCATGTCCAGCAGCGTGAAGAACTCGGCGCTCTCGTCCATAAGGTCCATCATGAGCAGGCCGGTCGGCCGGAGGGCGTTCATGCGATGAAACAGTGACGGTACCGCGGGGTCAGTGAACAGGGCGGCCGATGCCTTCTCCTCGCGCGGGTGCTTGGCCAGGTCGGCGGATGGGATCCCGCGTGGCGGTTTGCAGTGCTTGAGGGCGGACCAGTCTTTGAGAGGGTGTTCCTGGACCTGTGCCCAGAGGCCGGGTATCTCGTTGTGCCAGAGGACTCCCCACTCGTCGCGCCAGGTGCCGAGGCGGTGCGTCGGCGGCAGGTCGGCTTCCGTTTCGAAGTAGGTGCGGTTGAAGTCCGCGGGGAACTCATCGAGCAAGTTCCGCAGAGCGCTCCCGTGCATGAGGAACGCAGCCGGTAGGACCCACACGTCCGTGGGAATGCGGTCCGGGCCCTCAAACCTCAGTGTTCGCTCCACTCGCTCGCGGGATGTCATGATGCATTGCCTCCTGTTCACATTTGCTCGCTTAGCGGTTCACGACTGCTGCCGGGTTCATCGCCGGATGAGGGCGAGGACCCTGGCAGGGACGGTGCACACGCCCTTCACCAGCAGGGGCATGACCAGCAGTGTGCACGTGCCCTCGGGAAGCTTCCTCATGTTGCCCAGCCCGGCGACGATGGAGATGTCTTGCCTGAAGATATCTGCGAAGAGACCCTCCGGGTCCTTGAACCCGGAATCGTACCGGGGCGTTTCGGCCCCGAGGAGCTTGATGCCCGAACGGGCGAGCCATTTGCCGGCGTCACGCGAGAAGCAGGGGTGCTTCCCCTTCCCACTTCGCCACCCGGTCTTGACCAGAAGCGCGTCGTGGGTCCTGATGCCGCGGCAGCTCTTTCTCAGGGCCTCCTCCGTGATGAGCCTTCCTGAAGGCTTCACCCTGGCCACGAGGCAGCGGAAGACGAGGTCCCGGGCGAGGATGCAGTCCGTGGAGGGTTTGTCCCTGAAGAGGTGAGCGGCTGTCTCGAAGTAGCTTCCCGTGTGGGACCTGATGTCGCACGAGTACGCGCGGCAGGTGTGACTCATGTAGACGGGCAGGTCCTTCTCCAGCGAGATACGGGCCGCGGCAGGCGTCGAGAGGTCGATGATCCTGTACCCGGGCAGGCCGCCACTAGATCTCATCGAGTGCTTTCCAGAACCCCTGCACGCATTCCTCGAGGCCGATACCGCGCCCGGGGCTCCTGACGACGACGTATCCCGGGAAGCTGCGGCACCGCAGGATGGAGAGGAGTTCCTTCAGCTCGCCGTTTCCATCGACGGGGAGGGCGGGCTTTCCGCCGTGTGTGCCGTCCACGAAATAGAGGAGCCCGAGATGCTTCCCGAGGCTGGCCCCGGTAAAGACACTGAGAAAAGGCATCTCTCCCAGGCGCGCGAAGTTCATGGGGTTGAAGGCGAGGAGCCCGTTCTTCTCCCGCTTCTCGAGCGCCGCGGCAAGTAGACCCGCATGCTGGCTGGTGTTCTCCCACAGGATGTTTTTCTCCTCCGGTGGGCGGGAGCCGGCGACGATGATACAGGCTGGCTTGAGCGAGCGCCTCACTGCCGGCGCGAGGCGGCGCCTCGTGCCGATATTAGCCGAGGCAAGCTTCACGCCCCCGACTTTCTTCAGGAGCCGTGATACGGCAGACAGCGCGCCGGGTGAAGCCGCGCCGGTCCGCAGGTCGAGTTCTATATGGTTGATTGCCTGTGTGTCCCGGTAGCGAAGGAGATTCTCGGCGGTGACCTCTCTCAGCGGGAGAGATACGGCGAGCTTGAAGTCTTCCTGCGCGAGGCGGCGTGCCTTCAGCAGGCCCCGCTGCCGGAGGCAGCCCTGGCAGGACGGGTTGTCGCAGAGGACGAGCGCCGGGTCGAACGCAAGAGCGCCGATCACAAGGTCCACCATGCGCCTGGCGTCCATCAGCCGGCAGACCGAGTTCCCTATCTTTCCGACCTTCATGACGCCGGTCTCTCTGAGGAGGCGGTCGATACCGATGAAATCGCGGTGCGGGCCGGCAGAGCGCTCCTGCATCACCGTTCTCTTTCTGCCGCGCGCGTCGATATACGGCCGTTCCCCGGTGGCCAGGTATGGCATGTCGCTGTAGTCCTCCGCGACGTGGAGCATGGTGTTCCGGTCCTGGTCCACTCCGAGGAGAAGCACGCTGCCGCCGAGTTCGTAGAGCCTGCCGAACGGGGTGCCCTTTCCGCAGGGAGTCGGCGTCTTGAGGTGGTCCTTGACGAGGCGGCGGGCGTTATTGCCGTATGCACAGATGGAGTGAGTCGGGTGCAGGGCCCTGACGACGCTTTTCCTGCGGCGGAAGAGCTCTGTGATCGCGCCCATCTTCGACGGGATGTCCATGTGGAAGACGGCGCCGGTGAAATTAAACGCCGGCATCACCAGCGTGCCAGAGGGACCGAGCGCGGCGAGGAGCGCGT
>SDBT01021810.1_pt1 | contig 10010 bp, 6 predicted proteins | sample 2277101 | NCBI WGS metagenome assembly SDBT01 (sample SAMN10404973, study PRJNA504765) | marine sediment metagenome | isolation source: marine sediment core GS10_PC15, 103 cmbsf | place: Arctic Ocean: Southern Knipovich Ridge | collected 2010
AACCGGCACGTCGCAAACCTTGCCCGGCGATACTTTTCCCGGCCAACACACGATCAGCGGCTCGCGGATACCGCCCTCGTAGAGCGTCGATTTGCCGGCCCGCAGCGGCGCATTCGAGGTCACGCCACTCTCGCCGCCGTTGTCCGACATGAAGATGATCACCGTATTCTTTGCCAAGTCAAGTTCTTCAAGCTTCGCAACGATCATCCCCACGCCCTCGTCGATCGTCTCGAGTTGTGCAGCCAGATGCGGGTTGTTCTTCTTCGCCCGGAACCCCTTGCCGGCGCCCGGCTTGTTTTCGTATTTCGCCACGAGTTCGGGCTTGCCGTTGAGACGCGTATGGACGGCGTAATGGCTCTTGTAGAGAAAGAAGGGTTCGTCCTTGTGCCGCTCGATAAACTCGACGGCCTCGAGGTTCAGCCGGTCGGTGAGGTACTCGGGCTCGGGCAGGCGTCGCCGGATCTCGCGGTTGAAGTGATAAGGATGGAAGTAGCTGCCCCCGCCGATGCCGCGGTTCTCGGAAACGAGCACTTCGTCGAAACCGTGCTTGCCGGGCGGAACTTCCACTGCCCCGGCGTTGGCGTAGCCGGTCAGGTGCCACTTGCCCATCATGCCGGTGGCGTAACCGGCCCCTTTCAGTGCCTCGGCCAACGTCACATGTGACGTGGGAAGATGTTTCGGATCTTTCGGGCGCAAGTAGTCGGTAATACCCACCCGCGCCGGCCATTGCCCGCTCATCAGGCTGACGCGAAACGGCGAGCAGACCGGCGCCGCGGCGTATGCCTGCGTAAATCGCATCCCCCGGGCGGCCAGCCGGTCGAGATTCGGCGTTTCGTTGAACGTATTGCCGTAGCACTGCAACTCGGCCCAGCCCAGGTCGTCGGCAAGGATTAGTACGATGTTTGGTACACCACGATTCTCTCCACATACACCTCGTGTTTCAGCACCTACTGACATACATGCTGCCGCTGTGGTAAGAATGAGTGTAGTAATTCTATGTAGCAATAGTCCTAGTGAATAAGAGGGGTTCGTTGCGCCTTGCGTGGTTACGCGTCTCATGGTCAATTCGCCTTTATGCGTTGGATTGTCGTGCGGGTTATGGATGTTGTCGAACACCGCAGGCCAACAACCGGGGGATATACTGCCGTTTTGCAGGCGTGCCTGCCGGGGCTCGGCGGTGATAATGCCTCAGTATCAGGGCAAAGGGGCTGCCGGTCAACTGCAACCCGAAGTGGCCACATTGACCCGGAAGCTGATGAAGACCGCGTCGAAGGGCTCGGGGATCCCGTTGTTCCGCAACCCGCCAGTCCTGGGCCATCGCACTTGAGCCACTACGTCGGATTTCGCATTACGTGCGTAGCCCGCCCGAAAAAGGGCCAATAGGGCTACGGCCGGGAGGTCGTTGAGCGGCTGATGTGACTTACGCTCTTCCGGCGTGCAGGGTGCGGCGTGGGTTGTGTCGTGGCCTACGGGGCGGTGGCTCCCCGCACCTTCGCTAGGTCTTTGGTCCGCGGGAGCCACACCTGCATTTCGTTCGGCCCGCGGTGGCACCAGGCGTAGTACGGGATCATCGTCAGCGTCGCCGGCTCGCTCGCCACCGATCCGTCCTCGGCGCGGCGTGTCGCCTGGGCCTTGCCCGTAAGCACGGTCACGCCGCCGAGCAGGTCTGGGCGATGCTCGGCCAACAGCGCAGCGTCGTCTGGCAGATACAAGGGCAGCACATGGCCGTCGTGGTCGGCCCCTTCGGCACAATAGACGATCGGCCCGCGCGTGATCGCCACGCGTCCGCGGTTGCCCGCGACCTTCTCATGGGACAGCACACGCTGGACCGCCATGGGCAACTCCAGCTCGACCACGTCGCCCGCCTTCCACGCACGGCGAATGACAGCGTAGCCCTTCTTGAGCGGCACGGACTGCGCCTGACCGTTGACTCTCCAAGACGGCCTCCACTCGAGCTTGTCACCAGCCGCGAAGCGGTACAGTTCACTGGGGATCGGCCGATTCAGGGCCCAGCCGGGAATGCGGACGTGCAAGGCAAACTCTCCGACCTTCTCCGGCGTTACGGTGATGGTTACCTTGCCGTTCCACGGGTAGCCTGTCCTCTGCGCGATCTTCACGGTGTTCTCGGACAATTTGACCGTCGCCGTGCAGTTGACGAACAAGTTCACATACACTGCGTCGTTCCGCTGGGCATACACGATGCCCGGGATCGACGGCAGGAACCGAACCACGTTGGTCGGGCAGCACGAACAGCCGAACCACGGGCTGCGCTCCAGCGATCCGCGGTTGAACTTGAAGTTCATGTCGCAGGCCAATGGATTGGGATAGAAGAACTTGTCGCCCGACAGCGAAATGCCGGAGAGAAAGCCGTTATAGAGGGTGCGTTCCAGGAAGTCGAAGTACTTGGCGTCGCCGTGCAGGAGGAACATGCGATGGTTCCACAGGGCCAGGGCGATGGCGGCGCACGTTTCGTTGTAGGCGCGGAGATTGTCGAGCTTCCAGGCCCCGGCGTAACCCTCGCCAGCCCCGTGCTGGCCGACGTTTCCGGTCAGATACACCTTGCGATCGACCACGTCTTGCCATATACGATCGATGGCGGCGATGTAGTCTTTGTTGCCGGTCAAGGTGGCCACGTCGGCCACGCCGGCATAGAGATATCCGCCCCGCACGGCGTGCCCCACCGCCTCGGTCTGCTCGACCAGCGGCTTGTGGTCCTGAGCATAGGTTCCGTAGGTTTCCTTGCGCTTGTCGGCGCGGCCGCGCATGTCGATGAAGAACTTCGCCTGCCGCAGGTACTTTTCGTCACCGGTAATACGGTAAAGCTTTACCAGCCCGATCTCGATCACCTCGCAACCCGGAACGTCGACGATCTGGTCCTTGCCGGGTCCGAAGACGTTGCAGATCAGGTCGGCATTCTTGATCGCCACGCGGAGCAGCGACCGTTTGCCGGTGGCCTGGAAGTGTGCCACGGCCGCCTCATACATGTGGCCGACGTTGTACAGTTCGTGCCCCCAGCGCAGGTTAGTCCAGCGGCCTTCCTTGCCCGGATAATCATATTTCGGATCGTTGATCGTCCGCGCCGTGTACAGATAGCCGTCGTCCTCCTGGGCGGCGGCGATCTTGGCGATCAGGTCATCGAGGTAGCCGTCGAGCTTCTCGTCCGGCTTCAGGGCCAGGCAGTAGGCAGCACCTTCGATGACCTTCACGACGTCGGAATCGTTAAAGAAGATGCCCTGGAACCCGCCCTCTTCGAGCCCGCCGGCCCGCGCAAAGTTGGCAATCCGCCCCGTTTCCTCGCATTTTTTGAAGTCGTACCAGACGGTCACCTCGCGGTTGGTCGTCATCCGCGGCAGCCAGAAGCCCTCGTGGACCTCGACGGCGGTGAACGGCACCGGCTTGATGGGGTAGTCACGCGGCACCGCACCCGACGCAATGCCGGCGAACAGGAACATTAGCAGAAACGGGGTGTATCGCATCGCAGACTCCTTGTTCTACAGCAGTATTCCACTCCGGCGCGCCACGAGGCTCATCGCGCGGAGCGTGACGGCTACTTCACCGAAAGCCACACTATGCCCGGCCCACAGATCCCAGCCGGCACTCCTGGGGCCCACCAAGGACCCGGATTATAGTCGAGGCCGACCAGCAGGTCAACCATGGCGTGACAGTTACGCGATAAACCACGGTGAAACGCATTGGTTGTACCGCGCGGGCTCAGCCAATACGCGTCGGTCACATCGGCCGCACTGTTTAGCCGTGTTCGCGAAAACGCTTCGGGATGATTGGACCGAAGCCCAAGCAGCGTAAGCGGCCCGTCACGGGGCACATACTTGCCAACACAATCAGCATTAACTAGAATGCCAATCATGCCGCTTTACGGGAAATCGACTCAGAGTGGTTCTGGGGCCCGTGAACGGTTACAAACAGAAGAAGCAAGAGAAATGAGATTCAAACTGCTGGTTGTCCTATTCGTCGCATCCTGGGGATGCGCGGAGAGTCGAATGGATGGAAAGGAGAATCCCGGCCTGCTGAAGACCAGGTTTGTAAAACTTCCATTGGGAGCCGTCAAACCGGAGGGCTGGCTGAAGACGCAACTGGTCATCCAGCGCAACGGCCTAACCGGGCATCTGGATGAATTCGTTCTGACCGACGCGGAATGGAAAGGCGGAAAAGGCTTCAAGATTAAGGGGCCTCCTTACCGTTACATCTCGAATTATCTCGAAGGTCTCGTCCCGCTGGCGTATCTGCTGGAGGATCCGATCCTCAAAGCCAAATCAAAGGCATATATAGAATGGATCCTGAATAGCGCCGGCCCGGATGGCTGGTTTACGACGTCTCGCAAAGATGGATCTGAGGAAGGGGCCACGACCAATACGGAATACCTCTGCGGGGCGTTGAAGCTGTTAATCGATTACCACGAGGCGACCGGCGACAGCCGGGTCATTCCGCTGATGCGGAACTACTTCGCCTATCTCGATCAACACATCGACGAATGGCCGCAGAGCTCCTGGTGGGGAATCAGGGCCATGGAACATGCCGTCGCCGCCTACTGGCTCTACGATCAAACCGGGGATCCGGCCGTGCTTGAATCAATTCATAAGATTCACAAGAACAGCTTTGACTGGTCTGGTTTCTTCACCAATTTCCCGTGGGACACGGAAGCCCTTAACGAGCATAGCATTCCCCGTAGCTGGGATGCGGTGGGCAAAACCTCCCATAGTGTGGCCGTGGCCTGGGGAGTCAAGTTTCCCGGCCTCTGGTATCGGCTGTCCCATAATGAAAAAGACAGAGTGGCGTCCTTGAAAGCCATCGAGGTACTGGATCGGCACCACGGCCAGGCGGGCGGGAGGTTCTCCGGTGATGAGCATCTTTCCGGCCTGAGCCCCACTCAAGGCACGGAACTCTGCGCCGTAGTTGAATACATGTATTCGCTGGAGAAACTCCTGGAAGTCACCGGTGACGTCGCTCTGGCCGATCGTCTCGAACTGCTGGCCTTCAACTCCCTGCCCGGCACCATCACGCCTGACTGCTGGGCCCATCAATACGATCAGCAGGCAAATCAGGTTCTCGTTTCCGTGGCCAAGCGGACCTGGAGTACGAACGGCGATGCGTCGAACGTTTACGGACTCATGCCCAACTATCCCTGCTGTCTGGGTAATATGCATCACGCCTGGCCGCGGCTGGTCGAACACATGTGGATGGCCACCCCGGACAACGGCTTGGCGGCCCTGGTTTACGGCCCCTGCAAAGTCAGCACCCAAGCGGCGGACGGCTCCCGGATCACGATCGTTGAACAAACCGACTATCCGTTCGACGGGATGATCCGCTTTCGATTCGACCTTCCCAAAGCGCTTTCGTTCCCTTTCTATCTGCGTATTCCGGCCTGGGCCGACAACGCATCCATCCGGGGGCCCGAGGGAACGCTTCATCCCGATGCCGGAACCATCGTGAAGATGGCAGGCCAGTGGAAGCCCGGAGATGTCGTTGAATTGAAGCTGCCCATGAAGATCCGTGCAGAAACCCGCTACAACAACGCCGTTTCCCTCTTGCGGGGGCCGGTCTATTTCTCCCTGCGAATCGGGAAGAAGTATGACGCGCTGAAGTCGTACGACTACAAAGGAGCGGTTGATTGGGCGATCCGGCCGACCACGCCCTGGAATTATGCATTGGCGCTGGACCGCGAGTCCCCGGAAAGGGGTGTGAAGGTGGTCCGCAATCCGATCGGCGCCTTTCCCTTCGCAGACAAGGGGGAACCGGTCTACGATGAAAAACAGAACAAGTACCGAACTTACGATCGGGAACCTCCGGTTCTCCTTTTGGTTTCGGGAAGACGCCTCCCTGTGTGGACGATAAAGAACAACTCAAGCGGCGATCCCCCGTTAAGCCCCGTTCAATCGAAGGAACCGGTTGAGGAGCTCACGCTCGTTCCCTATGGATGCGCTCGGCTGCGTATCACGGAGTTTCCCAGGTGTCCGCCGTTAAGAAGGTAGAAGAATGAACGGACGGAATCCTATCAAGGGTAGAAGAAGATGCTAAGTCGATGGCAGCACGCCCCATCACGCTAACTTCGAAGCATGCACGAGACAACCGCACCCGACTCACCTGCGACGCCCGAAAACCTCGCGCCGCGTTACCGCATGGGCTTTCTCTGGTCCGTGTGCCTGGTAGCGGCCATGGGGGGATTGCTGTTCGGCTACGACTGGGTCGTCATCGGCGGGGCCAAGCCGTTCTTCATCCGCTACTTCGGACTCGAGGAGAACGCCGCGCTGGTCGGTTGGGCAATGAGCAGCGCGCTGGTCGGGTGCATGATCGGTGCGGTGCTCTCCGGCCTTTTGAGCGACAAGCTCGGGCGAAAGCGGCTGTTGATCGCCGCCGGGCTGTTCTTTACCGTCTCAGCAGTCGGCACCGCGGTTGCCGGTTCGTTCCAGGCGTTTGTGTGGTTCCGTCTGCTCGGTGGGCTGGGCATCGGCCTGGCGTCAAGCCTCTCGCCCATGTACATCGGTGAGATCTCGCCGGCTGAGATGCGCGGCCGGCTCGTCTCAATCAATCAGCTTACGATCGTGATCGGCGTGGTGCTGGCCCAGGCTGTCAACTGGGCCATCGCCTGCAACCTGCCGGCCGACTTCACCGAGGAGCAGATCCTTAATTCCTGGTACGGCCAGATCGGATGGCGATGGATGTTCGGCGCCGAGACCGTTCCCGCCGTACTGTTCTTCCTCCTGATGTTCTTCGTGCCGGAGAGTCCCCGCTGGTTGGTTAAGAACGGCCGCCCGCACGTCGCCGAGCGAATCCTCAGCCGCCTGGGTGGAGAGGCTTACGGGCGATCCGAGGTGGAGGAGATCCGCCGCACGCTCTCCGAAGAGGAAATCGCGCACGTCCGCTTCCGCGACCTCCTCGAGCCGCGGCTGGCTAGCGTTGTCCTGATGGGGGTCCTCCTGGCAGGGCTGCAGCAATGGTGCGGCATCAACGTGCTTTTCTATTACCCCGATGACGTGTTCAAGGCGGCCGGATACACCGTCAGCGAGACCATGCTGATTATCGTCTACACGGGTATGATCATGCTGGCCTTCACGTTCGTCGCCATCTGCACGGTGGACCGGCTGGGACGCAAGCCGCTGATGCTCATCGGCACCGGCGGCCTGACCCTGCTTTACATGCTGATCGGCGGGAGCTACTTTCTCGAAATCAAGGGGTTGCACGTCTTCGTGCTCCTGTTGACGGCGATCGCCTTCTATTCCTTCACGCTGGCCCCGATCACCTGGGTGCTGCTGGCCGAGCTGTTTCCCAACCGCATCCGCGGCGCCGCGATGGCCGTCTCGGTGTTCGCTCTCTGGGTTACCTGCTGGGCGCTGACCCAGGCCTTCCCCACCATGTACGAGCATCTCGGCGCGGCGGGCAGCTTCTGGATCTTCGGAGCGATCTGCCTGGCCGGCTTCCTCTACGTCTTGAAGTTTCTCCCGGAAACCCGCGGTAAATCGCTCGAGCAGATCGAGCGCGAACTGGTCGATTAAGGAGAACGTTAACCATGTGGCTGAAACATCCTCCTTCGGAACACGTAGACGAGTGGCCGGGCACAGCCGCGCGTCTCCTGCAACTGGCCGCCTGCGCTGCCGCTATGGCCGTGTTGCCGGCCGTCGCCGAGGAACCCCACGGTGCGGTCCCTCGGCAGGTTGGCTACCGCGGCTGGAAGGCCTACGTCCTGGAGAACGAGCTGGTTCGTTTGCACGTCGTGCCCGACATCGGCGGCCGGGTGATCCAATACGCCCTGGGAAACAAGGAGTTCTTCTGGGTTAACCCGGCACTGGCCGGCACGACTTCACCCGAGACAGGACTCAATCCGAAGGGCGAATGGCTCAACTACGGCGGCGACAAGCTGTGGCCTGCTCCTCAAGGTTGGGATAACGACCGGCAGTGGCCGGGACCGCCGGACGCCGTGCTGGACGGCCAACCTTACCGCGCCGAGATCGAGCGCGATCCGCCAGGCATCCGCCTGACGAGTCGAGATGATCCCCGCAGCGGCATCCGCTTCAGCCGACGGATTCGCCTCGACCCAAGTTCAACCCGGGTGTCGGTCGAGGCCACGATGACCAACATCGACGATAAGCCGCGCCGCTGGGGCATCTGGGCTCACGCCCAGCTCGAGGCCGGGTTGCCGGAAAGCGAGGCCTACAATCGCCTCATGCGAGCCTGGTGCCCCATCAACCCTCGAAGCCGTTTCGAGCGAGGCTACGAAGTCATCTTCGGCAACAAGGACAATCCGTCCTTCGAGGCTGACGCCAAACGCGGCCTGATGGAGGTCAGCTACCGTTACCAAGTCGGCAAGATCGGTTTAGACAGCCATGCCGGTTGGGTCGCCACGGTGGACGGGCGGAGAGGGGACGTATTCGTCCAACGGTTCCGATTCGAGCCGGAGAAGGACTATCCGGACGGCTGCAGCGTCGAGTTCTGGCATAACGGCCTCGGCAGGATTTATGCGTACAACAAATGGATGGACATGCCCAACAGCCGTGCAAAGAACCCCTACGTTTTCGAAAGTGAAATCCTCAGCCCATTCGCCCGACTCAAACCCGGCGAAAGCTACACTTGGACGTATGAGTGGTATGCCTGCCGCCTCGGCAGCGATTTCCCGGTTCTCGATTGCAGCGAGGTAGGCGTTGTGTCGCAGCCCCTCACCTACCGGCGAGAAGGAAACCGAGTACGCCTGGCGGGCCGGTTTGGGGTCTTCCAGCCGGGTCGTCTCGCCGTTGAGATTCGCGGCGTCGGGGGCGAGTTGCTGGCAATTGAGACCATCGAGTCCAAGGCGACACCGCTGAAACCAGTTATCGTCGAGCAGATAGTCCGCCTACCGGCCGGTGCCCGCGACGTAGCACTGATCGTGCAAACCCATAAGGGAGGAAGGATCGGTGAGATCGCGAGGGTAGACCTAACGAGGACGGATGCACGAAACTGACTTGGCGTACGGCTGGATACGACTTGGACAGGTCATCTCTGTTTCCGGCCGGACAGAGAAGAATCGTTCCATGGCCGCGTTGTCGTAACAGCAACCGGTGCGACTCATCAAGCACTCGATGCCCAGGATCCGGAGTGTCTTCTGGTATAAGTCACTGGTGTACCGGCAGCCGCGATCGCTGTGATGCAACAGTCGCTTGCCGTCGGGGCGGCGGTCTTCGATCGCGCCGCGTAACGCCTCGCAGACCAGTTCCGTGGCCAACGACGCGCCGATCGACCAGCCGACCACCTTGCGGCTGAACAGGTCGATCACCACCGCCAGGTAAACCCAGCCCGTTGCGGTCGGGAGATAGGTAATATCGGTTACCCATTTTCGGTTGGGTTCGTCGGCCGTGAAGTTTCGATCGAGCTTGTTCTCGGCCGGCTGCTTGGAAGGATCGGCTTGAGTCGTTGTCGGCTTGAACCTCTTGCGAACACGGCCTGCTTGATCCGCTCGTGGCGTTTGGCCCTCGTACTGGGCACGCGATCCCGCGAGGTGTAGTAGCCCGAGGATGAAACGCCGAGCACTTCGCACATGACGGCCACGGGAAACGAGTCGCAATGTTCGGTGATCCAGGCGTATTTCACAGCGACTCCTTCGCAAAATACGCCGTGGCTTTTTTTAAGATGTCACGTTCCAGTTCGGCTCGCTTGAGTTGCTTCTTCAGCCGCCTGTTCTCCTCGCGCAGCTCGTCGGCCGAGGCGTCTTCTCCGCACGGCTTGGGGGGTGGGGCAAGCTTCTCGTGCCACTTGCGGAGGCTGTTTTCGCTCACGCCAACCGCCTTGGAAGCCGCTTTGAACGAGTACTGCTGGTCGCAAACCAAGTTGCCCACCAATCTTGGTTGGATGATGGGGCCCTGGCTGATCTACGCGAGCTTGATGAATCGGGCTTCGATGGCCCTCTACTACGGCACACCGACGGGGCGTGCCTTCTGTGAGTTCGTCCAGGATGCGAAGGTCACCATGCTCGGCGTAGTGCCGAGTCTGGTGAAGACCTGGTACGCCTCTTTGCTCCAATCAGGAAG
>SDBT01021811.1_pt1 | contig 10009 bp, 10 predicted proteins | sample 2277101 | NCBI WGS metagenome assembly SDBT01 (sample SAMN10404973, study PRJNA504765) | marine sediment metagenome | isolation source: marine sediment core GS10_PC15, 103 cmbsf | place: Arctic Ocean: Southern Knipovich Ridge | collected 2010
GCCCCCAGGAGGGTAATCGGTGCATTGGCCCCGGTCAGAGGCATGGATACGAACTTCGAGGGAATACCTGCCCTGGCCGCGTCGATTAGCTCCCGAGTCGGATAGGCCCGCTTCTCCTCCACCCTGACGCCCGCCTCCTGAAGCAGCAGAACAGCTTCCTCGTTATCGATATAAAAGCCCAACTCCAACAGTATCTGCATGGCTTCGTCTATGATCCGGGTTTTACTTTCCGCCGTCAGGAGGGTGATTTCGGGTCGTATTATTGTTGACACAACAGCCCCTACTTCCGCAGGCCCCGACCGCTCCGTATCAGCCAGAAAGAAAGGCTAAGCAGAACCAGGGCAAAAGCAGCGGTTATGGAGAAACTTAAAACTACCGGAACATCGGAGACGCCCAGGAAACCGTAGCGAAAAGCATCCACCATGTAGAGCAGCGGATTGTAGAGAGAGATCTTCTGCCAGAACCGGGGCAATATGTGGATCGAGTAGAAAATGCCCGACAGGTAGGTCAGTGGCAGCAGGACGTAGTTGGTGATCATCGACATCTGGTCGAAACTCTTGGCAAAAACCCCTGCAAGTATCCCCACCTGGCTGAAAATGACCGAGGTGAGTACAGCGATAGAGAAAATGATCAGGGGAGCGTGCGGGATAGAACGGACAAAGAGCAGCGAGACGGAGTAGGTCAAGGACCCCACCAGTAAGCCCCTGACCAGGGAGCCCAGGGTAAAGGCCAGCACTGTTTCTCGGTAGGAGATCGGCGCCACCAGGATATCGTGAATATTGCCATGGAACTTGGAAATCAGGATCGAGGAAGCGGTGTTCTGGTAGGAGTTGTTGATGATGCTCATGATCACCAGGCCGGGCACAATAAACTCAAGGTAGGTGAACCCCTCGATCATCGAGATATGTTTTCCCAGTGAAAAACCAAAGACAAAGAGGAAGAGCAATGCGGAAAGGAGGGGTGTGGCCACTGTCTGGCCCCAAACGGTCATAAAACGCTTGATCTCTTTTATTAAGAGAGTCCTGGCCGGTATCGAAAAGATCATGCCGGCACTTCTTCGACCGGCTTTCCGGTGATCTTGATGAAGGCCTCTTCCAAAGACCGGCAGTGGTAGCGGGATAGAATGGCGGGAACCGTGTCCACGATCATAATCCTGCTCTGATGAATGAAGGCGACCCGGTGGCAGAGTTTTTCGGCCTCTTCTATATAATGCGTGGTCAGCAGGATCGTTTTTCCCCGGGTGTTCATGGCCTGTACATACTCCCAGAGGTGGTAACGCAAAAACAGGTCCACCCCGGCTGTAGGTTCGTCAAGGATAAGGATGGCTGGATCGTGAACCAGGGCCTTGGCCACGAGCAGGCGGCGCTTCATCCCGCCTGACAGGCGTTCTACCGGCTCCTTTCGTTTCTCCCAGAGAGACAACCTCTTGAGAATCTCCTCGATACGCTCCCGGTTCTTACTTAAGCCATAAAAACCGGATTGGAACTCCATGATTTGATAGACAGAGAAAAAGCCGTCGCTGATTGTCTCCTGGGGAACCACACCGATCAAACGTCGCGTCAGCAGATAGTCCCGTTCAACATCATGACCGAGAACATGCACCCGACCGCTGGATTTGATCACGCTTCCGGTAATAATACCGATTATGGTTGTCTTGCCGGCACCGTTCGGTCCAAGAAGACCGAAGATCTCGCCAGGATTAATACTCAAGTCAACATCGCTGAGGGCCTGGACGGGTCCATAGGATTTGTTCAAACTTTGAATATCAATGGCCGCATCGGCGGCGGGTGGTGCAGCAGGCATGACCAGGTTTGTCAATCCTCGTTCAGGTCCCAATCGTAGCCGTACTTGAATCGCCCCTTGAAGCTATGGAGAAGCCCCCGCAGCTCCGGCGAGGCATACTCGTACAGGTGTTCCCTTACACCTTGCGCCGATCCGCCAAAATCAGCCTTGAACCACTTGTAAATCGACGAAACCAAGAGCTTCCCGCCCTCAACGCGAACGCCCCGGGCATGATTGATATATTCCCTGGCGCCTTTGTCGAGCAGGCTGTCGATATTTTCTGCGGTAAATGCGACCGGCTGAAGATTGGGGCAGCCCATGCTGGCGCAGTTGACCGCGTAGTGCAGCCGGGGATCTTTCCAGATGGGCCGGAGAATGCGATGTTCGATATCGTTTAACGAAAGCTCCTGGCCGTCGATGCTCATCAGCTTCATTTTCCACGGCCCGCCCAGTCGGATTTTTAGAATGCTCGAAATCGGATAATGGTCCAGAATCAGCTTGACGGTAAAGGCGTTGTAGAGGTTGATCCAAAAAGCCTCCTGCTCCTCGCGGTTCAGCGTGAGCACGGCCGTATTCTGGAGATCGGCAAGGTAAGCATCCAGCATCTGTTTGTCCCGGGAAGAAACCTCCGAGTAGGCAACCTGGTTGATACCCGAGAGGTGGTTGGCATCGACGTATCTGGCCAGGAACCGGTCCCAGCGGCTGTGATCGACCTTTTCGCTGCTCGAGTAATCACTGGCCTGCCAATGATCCCAGAGTTTCGACGCCGGCGCGGCTCCCACCGCTGCGGCCAGGGTCAACAAAACAGTAGTAATGATTCCTATAGTTCTTTTCATAACGCTTAGAAGATAAGGATTCGGCGGGTACTTTTCAAGATTTTTCTCAATTGACAGCATACCGACTTTTCATCATCATATAATGCAATCTTTGATCGCAACTGAAAGGAAGATTGCAATGTACCAGTTTTTTATGGAAAATCTTGTCAAAATAAAAAGATTTCCGGTCGTTATAGTATAAGGGACATCATGAAGAAACCAAAACAACTGCTGCGGCTGATCCTCTTTGTGGGTTTGAGTGCCGTTTCTATTGGCCTGATTCTCTACCTCACCTCGAACCGGCAGACCCTGGAGGCCTTGTCCGGGATCAATCCGTATTACCTGATGTCCATGGGTTTACTCTGGCTCTTTAGCCTGAGTGCAGACTCCGTTTCGGTCCTTCTTTTTGTCCGCGGCGTCGACGAGCGAATCAGCTTCTGGGAATCCTTCAAGACCGTTTCCATCCGTATCTTCTTCAACCTGATCACTCCCTTTACCGCCGGCGGCCAGGCGGTCATCGTCTACACCCTGAGCAGAAACGGCATTCCTCCCGGAAAAAGCTCATCGGTGGTCGTGACCAAGTTGATGTCGGTCGCCTTTTTCGGTCAGCTGGGCGGGATAACGGCTTTCATCATCTTGCATCGGCGGATCACGATAATTCCCGCGGTAAATACGGCCATCCTGGCCGCTGCGCTTCTCTTTGTCATTGTCCTGGGCCTGGTCATCTTCTGCTTCATGAAGCCCAGCATCCTTATTCCCCTGGCCACACTCCTGATTCGGCTCCTGCACCGGCTTAAATTGGTAAAAGATGTTCGCAAAATACGCCACAAGATGTTCGGAGAAATACGCCTGGCCCGCACGAGTTTAAAGCGCTATTTCAGCCATCATTTCGGGCTCTTTGTCGGTGCAGTATTCAACTGCCTGCTTCAGTACTGCGCGGAAGTCATGCTGCTCTTGGTCGTGCTCAGGGCCTTCGGTATCGAGCTTCCCTTCTTCGAAGGGGCCGCTCTGAGTGCCCTGATCATTATGCTGCTGGGGTTAATGCCCACCCCCGGAAACGCCGGTCTGGGCGAAGCCGTATTTATAGTAATTCTGGCCGGGACGGTGCCCAAGTACCTTCTGGGCATTTCCGTTATCGTCTGGCGCCTGTTCTATCGCTATTTGAGCGGAGTCATCGGGGCTTTGATCTCTGCCCAGACCTTTTCCGGTCTCCTGGTTAACGAAGACGAATCAGAATAATAAATTTCAGGCACCATTAAGACCCGGAGAACCGCCAGAAGGAGAACACCGGTTTTCGGGTTTCGACGCAAACACTGGCCGTGTACCCGTGGGGAATATACACGTCGGCGATAAACCAGCGGTCCGGTTCCAGGGTTTCGGTAGCCGGTGCGCCGGGTGTCGATACACCGGGTGTGATTTCTCCGGGTGTGGAGACATCGAAATCCCTGATCATGGCCGGCAGGCTGGCACCCAGAGCTTTTACGACCGCCTCTTTGCGGGTCCAGAACTGGTAGAAGGTATCCCTTTTCTGACTTTCTTCGAGCCCTTCTATGATGGTGCGCTCCCGGGCAGTGAAGAACCGACGGATTATCGCCTCGATCCCGTTACTGGACCGGTTTTTCCTGTACTCAACGTCGATACCGACCCTGGCATTACGGGCAACGGCTACTAAAGCGATCTTACCGGCATGAGACAGGTTGAACTCAAGACCCTGCCCTCCTCCTAGAGCAAGCATCGGCTTGCCATGCCTCCCCAAGTGGAAGCACAACGATTTGGGGGCACATCCCAGGTAGGAGCCCAGGATCGTCCTTAAGGCGGCGCGGGCCAGAAGGAAGCGCGTTCTGTCCTGGTCTCGGGCAAAGCCCTCGGCTCGGGCTATTTCCTCCCCGGACAGGCAAGAAACGGGGTTACCGGCCGGGCCCTCCAGGGAGACCAACCAGAGGTGGGTATCGCCCGGGTGAAGCTCAAGCCGGGCGGGTGAAGAGCGCCAAAAACCGTTGATAATAGTACTGTGCCTACTGTGAATCATCCTGATTATGTTCTATACTATGTGGCAGGGATATACAATAAATCCCTGAAATCTTGTTTCGTTAACAAAATTTCAGGGGATTATTGTTTGATCGATCGCTTTGGACCGATTTGGCATTTCAGCCCTCTCGTAAGCTATGCTTACGTTTGAACATCTTTTTTGATTGTAGACTGTAGCCAACAATGAGCCTTGACAAGGACTAAAAATATCTATTGAATATATCGATTGTCATAATCGAACCATATTGAAATCTTCGATCGAAATTGAAGGGAAGATTGCGATGTACTATTTTTTTTATGGAATATCTTGTTAAAATAACAAGATTTCCGGTTGTCGGACCATAAGACAACAAAGGGAAACAGTGTGAATTTACTCCGGAATCCGTCGGACACCAGGGTTGTAGTGACCGGCATCGGGACGATCAATCCTATAGGCAATACAACCGATGAGTTCTGGGAAAACTGTCTCCGGGGCAAATCAGGGGTCCGCACCATACGGAACTTCGAGATCGACGACTATCCCATCACCATTGCAGGAGAGGTCGACCTGCCGGATCTCTCCGGTTATTTCCCGCAGAAACGCATGACCAGACGGCTCGATCGCTACGCGGTGCTGGCCCATATCGCCGGCTGCCAGGCGATGAATGACTCAGGTCTCGATGTCGAACACGCACCCCATCGCTACGGCTCCATCATCGGTTCCGGTGAAGGCGGCATCATCACCAAGTATGAGAACTCACGAAAGATCGTTCGCGAAGGCATGCAGGCTGCTTCTCCTTTCTTTATAATTGGGGGGATCACCAATACCGCCGCCGGTTTTTTCGCCAAGGAGTGGAATCTACAGGGACCTAGTTTTGCCGTTACTTCAGCCTGCGCCACAGGCAACCATGCCCTCGGCATCGCCACCCACCTCATCCAAGTAGGGATGGCCGATGCCATCTTCGCCGGCGGTGCAGAAGCCCCTGTATACGTGACCGGCATCGCCGCCTTCGGGAATATGATGGCTCTCTCGGAACGGAACGACGATCCGGAAACGGCCAGCCGGCCCTTCGACCGTAGCCGGGACGGTTTCATCCTTAGCGAGGGATCCGCCGTACTTTGCCTGGAAGAACTGGAGCATGCCAAAAAGCGGGGCGCTCATATTTATGCCGAAATTGCAGGCATCGGGTTCACCGCCGACGCCCACGACCTGGTGGCCCCTCATCCTGAGGGACGCGGTGCAGCCCAGTCGATGAGCAACGCCCTGCAGTTGGCCGGTCTCAATCCAGGCGACATAGACCTGATCAATGCCCACGCCACCTCGACTGCCCTGGGCGATATCTCCGAATGTAAGGCAATCCACAAAACTTTCGGAGATTGTGCTTCCAGGGTCATGGTGCAGAGTACAAAGTCGCTGATCGGACACTCCCTGGGCGCCGCCGGGGTCATAGAAGCCGTAGTTTCCATCCTGACCCTGGAGAGAAAGGTTATCCATCCCACGATCAATCAATTCGAGCAGGACCCGGAAATCGACCTGAACATCGTCAAAGACGGACCCAAGGAAATGAAAATAAACCACATCCTTTCCAATGGTTTCGGTTTCGGCGGTCAGAATGCGGCACTGATCTTTTCGCGATTTACCGGATAACCCGGGCTTCTATTCCAGAACACAGACCTCAACCACAGTAACGCAGGCAACCTTTTCATCGACAATGGCCTGGCCCAGCATTCGAGCCAAAAACCCGTCGAACTCAATTTTTTTTGCCAGCAGAGTGACCCTGGCACCGGGTAGGATGGGTTCCAGGTAATACGCGCCCAGGACCCGGGTGGCCCGCACCGGTACCGGGGCGGCTGTTTCTCCGATGCGGTCGGTTTCGGCGGATAGAAAGTAATGCAGGCAGAGCCCCAGCTGGCCGATCATTTCTTGTTCGAGACAGCCCGGGTAAAGAGGAAAATCGGGAAAATGACCGGTAAACACCGGGTCTTGCGGGTCGATGTGCCGCTCGCCGCTGATCATTTCCTGCTCCAGATCGAGCCCAGTCAGACGATCGACCAGGAGAAAAGGTTCGCGGTGGGGAATGATCCGTTTGATCGCTGCCCGATCATAATCCAGCGCAACCAGCGAGGAGGGTTTGCCATCAGCCCCGAAGGATTCGCCATCAGCCCCAAAGGATTCACCGCCAGACCCTGAAGACCCGCCGGTAGCCCAGACAGACCCCCCGATATGCCGCTTCCTGTGCTGTCTCAGAAGTTTTTCGTAATCCATGAACAAGACCCAAACCGGGTTTTTAAGTGCGCAGCGTACCGGCGATGACGTCCTCGATAATATTGAGCGCCGTGTCCATCTCTTCCCGGGTAAGTTGAGAAGAAACGGATATACGGAAACGCCTCGACTCGGCCGGCACGGCGGGGAAATCCACCGGCTGCAGGAAGAGGCCCCGCTTCTGGATCTCCGCGGCCAGTTTGAACAAGAGCTCTCCGGAAGAGCCGATAATGATCGGTATTACCTGGGATTCTGTTTTGCCGAGATCGAGCTTCAGGTCCAGAAGGCCCTTTTTGAAATAGGTCACGTTTTCCCAAAGGGCATCTCTCAAGGAACTGTCCCTGGTGGCCACCTCCAGGGCCTTGATCAATCCTCCGATCACCGCAGGTGAGGAGGCACAGGAAAAATTCCACGGCGAAGAGTAGCCCTTCAGGTATTTGATGAGATTGCCGTTGGAACAAACAAAGCCGCCGACTCCGCCGAAGGACTTGCTCAAGGTGCCGAAAGACACCCCCATCTTGTGCTCCAGGCCGAAGTGCTCGGCAACGCCGCGGCCATTGGGTCCGAACATCAGGGTGGAATGGGCCTCGTCGATATAGACCCCCGCCTTGAATTGGTCGCAGAGCTCGACTACCTCCTTCAACTTGACCAGGTCGCCGTCCATGGAGTAGACCCCTTCCACGGCCACCAGGGTCCGCTTGCCCTTGCTCTTCTCCAGCATCATTTCCAGTGATTCCGGTTGGTTGTGCTCGAAGAAGAGCATCTTGGCGCCGGCGAGGGTTCCGCCGTCTACCAGGCTCTTATGGCATTTCTCGTCCAATATGAGCACATTGCCTTTGCGCAGGATTCCCTGCATGGCGCCCATGTTTCCGCCCATGCCGCTGGAGTAGACGATACAGGCTTCTTTCTGCTTGAACTCGGCCAACTTTCTGGAAAAAGATTCGTGCAGGTCGAAGTGTCCCGAAAGCAGGGGCGCGCCCGAAGCTCCCAGGCCATACTTATCCATGGCGTCCCTGGCCGCCTGGATTACTTCCGGATGAGTGGACAGGCCAAGATAGTTGTACGAGGTCAGATTGATTATCTTCCGGCGTTTCCCGTCGACACCGCTCAGGATCTCGGTCGAGCAGCGCGGCGCCGCCAACAGCTGCTGCTCGAAAAATCCGGAAGCCTTGCGAACCTCAGGATGACTAACCCACTCGAGATAGTCCTCCGGTGGGGACAGCACATCCGGATTATCGTTGTAAAAGAAATCCGCCAGGCTGAAATTGAGTATGTCAGACATTCTGAGTGTTATCCGTCAGCAGGTTCAGCAGTGCTGTACTTAAAGAATTTGTCCGCCAGCTGATCGATATTGGCGATATCGGCCAGTTCGGCCCTGGGCACTTTGATCTGGAGCTCCCTCATGGAGCAGGAGACGACCTCGATCATGTCCAGGCTATTGGCGCCGTAGTCTTTCATGGATTTCTGGGGATCGATCTCCTCGTTCTCCATATCGTCGAGATTCTCGACAATGTTTTTCTTGATAACCTCAATAATCTCTTCTTTGGTCATTTTTTTCTCCTTGGCTATATCAGTTTATAATAACTTATCTTTAGATTCAAGGTAACGCATCATCGAATTATCCTGAAAGGGCAGACCGTAGTCAACGTGCAGGATTTGACCGTTGATAGCATCCAGATACCCGCTACACAGGGCCAGCACCGCCTTACCGCAGTCTTCCGGTTTCATGATCATTTCCTCCGGAACACCATGGTCACTCATGTAATGAAAAAATTCCTCTCCGAAGATGGCCTGGAAAGATTCAGTCTTCACCGTCCCGAACCGGATTACATTTACCCGGCTGCCCTCCTTGATCAGGTGCACAGACAGGTACCTGGAAAAGAATTCCAGCAAGGCCTTGGAAGCAGCCACAAAATCGTAGCCCCGATAAAAATGATCCGGCCCATCGCTGGAAATGGCGACCACGTGGCGGGGATAGCGGCCGAATCGCTGCTTTATTTTCCTGAGATAGGCGATCAGGGGCCAGGTACTGTACTCCAGGGTCTTGAACAGGGAGCGTTTCTTGTAGTCTTCCAGGCCCAAAGTCCGCAAAGCGAAGCCCACATTGCTGACAAAAACATCTATTCCGGCACAAGTTCCGGCCACCTTTTCGATCAAACGATCCGTGTCTTCATCGACAGAGACATCCGCCGGCACAATCAGGGGCTTTGGTGCAGACAGCTGCTCGAATTGCCGGTAAATATCCTCGAGATCGGCACTTCCCCATTTGTAGGTGAGTACCAGGCCGGCGCCCGCCCTGGCAAACTCCAGCGCCGTGGCCAGGCCGATACCACGGGTACCGCCGGTAATGAGCACTGTTTTACCGGATAGATCGATTTGAATCATGCTGGCTTCATGTCTCGTAGAATTCCTCAATGATTTTCCTGGTTTCAGGAAAGCCAAAACTGATCCGGTGCATCATATCTTCCTGAAGCCGGGCATCGATTAAGAGCTTTTTTTTCTTGGCACTCAAGGCGAATTTCAGGAGATAGATCGATTGTATGTTCTTTTCGCTTATCTGTAAAGCAATGTCGCCTGCTTTTTTCAATACATCGCTCCTGGGCAGGATGTAGTTGATATTGGTACCCTTTCGCTCCAGCTCACTGCCCCGAAAACGTTTTCCGCTGAACATCATCTCGTTGGCGATGAAGGGACCGACCAGTTCAGCCAGCAGGGTGGTACAGCCCATTCCCGGCGTAAAGCCCAACGACATGAAGACCGCTCCATAGCGGCTCTCCCGGGCCGCGACGATAATATCGCAGGCTAAGGCGAGCACCAGACCCCCGCCGATGGCATGCCCCTCCACCGCAGCGATCACCGGAAAGGCGCAATCAATCAGCCGTTCTGTCAGTACCAGGTCCACCACCTTTACCTTGCCCTGGCAGAGATCGAGAAGGGTCTCCTTTTCCGCACCCCCGCAATACACATCATCCAGACCCTGGAGGATCATCACCTTCGGCTTCTGCTTTTCCACCTCGTCCAGGGCCTTAAGGAAAGCATCGATAAAATCGTGGGAGAAAACATTTTTTCTCTCACGATCGTTCATCTTTAGCGTGGCGACTCCGGCAGCCTCTATCTTCCACTCCATTTTCTCGTTCATGGC
>SDBT01021812.1_pt1 | contig 10009 bp, 9 predicted proteins | sample 2277101 | NCBI WGS metagenome assembly SDBT01 (sample SAMN10404973, study PRJNA504765) | marine sediment metagenome | isolation source: marine sediment core GS10_PC15, 103 cmbsf | place: Arctic Ocean: Southern Knipovich Ridge | collected 2010
AACTAGATAGTGATTAAAGTCCGATGTTTCGCAAAACTGCCGCACACTGTAATCCAGAAGCTGCACCAGAAGGCGAATAACGGCCAAAGCCCATTCGCAAACTGTGAACCATACGGCTCTGGTCAGTCGCGGGAAGTCTTTCAAGTTCAACCTTCACACGTCGACGCCAGCCAGCCACAAAGCCTCGGCGGTTATAAACCGCGACCTGGCCCAAAGTGTTGTTGGATCCGGTGGTGCTAACTTTCCCGTCTGCTTCGGTTCGGCTCATAGCCATGGAACCATTGATGAAGGCGTGATTGAAAACTTCCCCGACCTGGGCGTTCAACAATTTCTGCCCGGCCTGGATTTTCCAATTGATAACTTCATCTAGCTGGCGAACCGCATCGGCGGTGAACGGGTCAGATACAAACACAACATCTGAAGAATCTGTGGGGTGACCCCAGTCCATCAGATAGGTTGTGTCGACCATTTCCTTCAAAAGGCCAACTAAACCAGCGTAACTTACCGCTGCGGCCGCATGGTCAATCGAATTTGCGGTGTTGTCCACAATAGCCGCGTGACGAATACCGTCCCAAGCCAGATAGTGCTTGGTATCAGCAGGGTCGGCATCATCAAGATTGATGTTGCCGGTTGCGGTATTGGTGTCGTCTCCATTGAGGATGAGACTGTCGCTGTAATGCGCCAGTGACTTCACAACCTGCATACGCAGATAAGGGACGAACGGGATGAGAGAATCTTCTTCCATCTCGCCTGACCACATCTGGTGGATGACGAATTTCTTCGCATCCAACTGAACACGGTTTGAGCCGGTCTTGCTGGTGGTGTAGTTGGAACTGTTGCTGGCAGTGGATTCTGCTACGAACAGAAGTTCCGGCAAATCGGCCTCAACGGGGACAAACGTTGTTGGGGCAGTCATGTCGATAGTTCTGATCGTGCTAAAAATACGGGATTCGAACCTGGCGCTTTGCCAAAGTTCGCCTACGTACTGCTGGCCTACTAATTGAAGACCAAAGCCAGTCTCGGCAGTATCCATTGCACGGGCAGCCCGCTGGAACATGTCAGTATCCTCAACAGACCCGCCTCTGGAGATAATCTCACGGTCATGGAAATTCATCATGCCGCGAGGGACTCGAACAAACTCCTCTGTTAAGAGACGGTAGTCCAACTCCTTAACCTCATCTTCGGTTAGATACTGAGCCTCAGATAAGTCGTTAAAGGCATTTTCTAGTGCCTCGCTGGGACCCGGTGTGCTAGAATCCATTCTTTTTCTGGCATTCATCAGGTCGTAAAGGTGCTCAATATCACCCAGGCTTAACCCAAATTTACCGAACTTGCTTCCGCGAAGTCGGGGTTCTGGGTCGCTACCAAAGCGAATCTTGCGCACTGTTGCCAGACTATCCTCGCTGTCGAAGTAGGACTCGATATTCGTTTCCACGATTTGCCGAATCTGTTCCTCAGACAAAGGAGTTTCTTGAAGTCTGGATAGGATATCCTCTAGTATCTCGTCGGATACCTGGGTGGTGGGTTTTTCTCCACTCATAACACTTCTCCTTTAATTAAGAACTTCCACAATTTGAGCAACGATATCAGGGTCCAATCCTTCATCGGATGCACCACGTTGTTCAACTGCTGGGACCTCTTCGGGCTCTTCAATAGGTACTTCAATTATTTCTTCGACTTCCTCCTCGCCGCGCATCGGAGAAAACGAAGGAACAGGTTCCTCTGGGGTTGCCCGGTCGATAACGCCGTTGATTAAATCAAGGGCAGTCTTTAAATCATCGCGGTTCTTTTTGGACAACATGGCTCCGGCTCGTTCTATGTCACCAGCCTCTTCGGGATCTTCGGGATCTTCGATCTCCTCGATTTCGAGAGTAATCGGATCCTCTAAACGCTCTATGTCTTCTAGAGCCTCTGTAAGACCTGCAACGTCTTCATCAACAACCTCTTCCAAAATTGACAAAATGTTCTCCATGACTTCGTCTCGAAGTTCTTTGATGTATACCTGGAGACTTTCGCCTGGGTCCTCGGCAAGCATGGTGGAAATCTGCGCTTGTATAGCGCGATAGCCCATGCGCTCGATATCAGGTAAAGATTCCTGATCGATACCGATAGGGACCATAGAAAACTCGACCAGTTCATTTTTGTCCTTCTCCGTTCGAGCCCAGCCCACCGATCCACCCATCATGCCCTTGATGGCTTTATTACGGATCATCATTGCAAACGGGTCATCGGTATCAAAGGTAACATCAATTCTTAAGGCATCGCCAATTCGGGCTTTCCCAGTTCCTATCGGTGGATGAGAATAATTATGAACCCACAGAATCGGGCTGTATCGCTCAAAACGGCCCAACGTCCAATCAGCTATTTTTAAGTTTAAGCCATCGGATTTTCTACCTTCGGTGCTTGCGATAAAAGGAATCGGCAGGGTTTCGTCTTCAAACAAATGGTCGGCTCGAATTGTTTCGGTGTCGGGTAATGCTCTTATATAATTAATAACCTGTTCACCCATAGTCAACTCCTCTTGTTTGGTCTTATTGATTTCAATTGCTGCAATCTGGTCATCTGCTGATTTCTTGCTCGTATGACACCCAACCAATTTCCCGGTTGATTTCAGCACTAACCCTATTGGTTTATCTGACGGGCAATCTGTATGGTTTGAAACCTTTGAATAAGGCATATAGACAACAAAAAACCCCACCCAATTCGGGTGAGGCTCATCGGCTCACGAATATGAAACTATTCAGTTAGTGACTAAAGTATAATTACTTTAGCTGTTTTCGTCAATAATTTTGAATGCCTGGGGCTTAAGAGGCCTTGATGTCAATGCGAATCAACCTAACAGCCACCTGGTTCGTGTCAGAGGCCGCTGTGTTGCTCCATAACTTAATAAAACGTGCCCCAGCCAGATCAACAGGCAATAAGTATGACCTATCTACCACCGGTCCAGAAATAACTACTAAACCACTAGCGTTGTATAGAGGCTGATAAACGCCACCAACGGCATCACTGACTTCGAAACCGATGTCGGCCGCAGTCCACGCCTGAGCCGTGGTGGGCATATGCAGTATCCCCTCGTTGAATTCCGCGATCTCAAAAACGAGCGATAACGCTGTTCCTGCTGGAATGGAGGTGTTTACTGTATGCGATTTGATTGCCATAGTTTACTCCTCAAAAGTATAAAATGTTTAATATGCTTCGTCAATCTAACGGTGCCTCACTTTTATTTCTATCGACCGATCCTCTTTTTCGCCAAGGTTCGAAACAATTCTATTCGTGACAATGTAATTCTTCCCGTGACGTCCGCCTGATAATTTAATGGAGGCTGTGGTGGTGGTGTTACTGTCTACAACGTTTGTTAAGTCCGCAGGAAGAATGAATGTCGAAGTAGAAATAATGGCACTCTGCAACCAGCCCTTGTCATCTACCGTGGCATCATTGGGACCGTTATTGATCCAATCGAAAGTATATACCAACTCGGCATCTGGATCTTTTGTAAACGTTCTCAAAACATCGATTTTGTGGGCCATGGGTACCTCTTTATTTTCATTATACTAGTATTTTCTCTCTACGTTCAACCACAGAAACCCGATCATCTTGCGGCACTCTAATGATCCGCCCATTTTTAGGGACATCAATGATAATGCCAGAACCCTCAAGTAAAGTCGCAACTACAATGGGTGTTGCTGTACTTGATAACACCAGTGTGTTTACAATAACTACTGTTAGGGCCGTGCTCACCGCAATATTAGGGGCTGACCCAGCCAACGTTAATGTATTGACTACAACCGTAACTGGCACATTCACAGTGATGCTGGTTGCGGAGCCAGCTACGGTTAGCGCATTGACTACAACCGTGGCGGGGGCATCTGCGGTAATAGTGATTGCAGATCCAGCCAAAGTAAGAGCGTTGACTACAACTGTGGCGGGGGTATCTACATTAATAGTGACTACAGAACCAGCCAGGGTTAGTGCATTAACAACCACACTGATTGCACCTGGTATAACTGTGATGCTAGAGGCTGACCCGACCAAGGTCAGGGCATTGACCTGAACCCCACGACCAATTTGGATGCTAGGTGCAGAACCCGCTAAAGTTAGCGCATTGACTCCAACTGTGGCGGGGGCATCTACATTAATGGTGACTGCAGAACCGGCTAAAGTCAGCGCATTGACTACAATTGTTGCTGGCGCATCAACATTGATAGATGGTGCGGACCCGGCCAGCGTCAATGCGTTTACTACTACTACCGCACCTGCCTCTACAGTTATGGATACAGCTGTTCCGGCTAATGTTAGAGCGTTGACTACAACACTGATCGCGCCAGGGACAACTGTGATATTTGGGGCTGAACCAGCTAGGGTCAGAGCCGCTACCGAAATTGTGATAGGGGCATCGACCGTGATGTTGGGTGCGGACCCAGCAAGCGTCAGGACTGCTACTGTTATTGTTATTGGGGCGTCAACGGCGATATTAGGGGCAGACCCAGCAAGAGTAAGCGCGTTAACAATTACGCTAGTTGCACCTGGAACAACTGTAATATTAGGAGCGGATCCTGCTAATGTCAGCGTATTAACTACGACCGCTATTGAGACAAAGGCAGTAATATTGGGGGCTGAACCAGCCAGCGTCAGAGCATTAACTACGACAGATATGGCACCTGGCACTACCGTGATGTTAGGAGCAGATCCAGCAAGGGTCAGAACTGCTGCTGAAATTGTGATGGGGGCATCGACAGTAATGTTAGGGGCTGAACCAGCTAGGGTTAAAGCGCTGACTATCACTGTCGCAGGGGCGTCAACATTAATATTAGGAGCGGATCCAGCCAGGGTCAGGGCATTAACGACTACACTGATCGCGCCAGGAACGACTGTAATATTAGGAGCAGATCCAGCAAGAGTCAGGACAGCGGCTGAAATGGTTATCGGGGCATCGACAGTAATGTTAGGGGCTGAACCAGCCAAGGTCAGCGCATTGACCTGAACTCCACGACCGACCTGGATGTTAGGCGCTGAACCAGCTAATGTAAGAGCGTTAACTACAACACTGATTGCGCCAGGAACGACTGTGATATTAGGAGCAGACCCGGCTAGTGTTAGGGCGGTTGCTGAAATTGTTATTGGGGCATCAACGGTGATATTAGGGGCAGATCCAGCAAGTGTCAGGACTGCTGCTGGAATGGTAATAGGGGCGTCAACATTGATAGACGGTGCTGAACCGGCCAGAGTAAGCGCATTAACCACTACGCTGATTGCGCCAGGAACAACTGTGATATTTGGGGTTGAACCAGCCAGGGTTAATGTATTAACCGTGACCGTCTGAGCGCCCGTCGACACCGCAGTAATAAGTATACGGCGCTGATAGGCTCGAGGCCGCCGTCTATAGACTCCCTTTGACCTGCCCTTAAACCGACTATATCTAACGCCCATTATCGCCTCAACCTAGCATGAGCCCGTTCTCTAAACCTCTGGGCATGGTCTGGAATTGGAGTCGCAAACCCAGCAATCGCGCTTACTGTGATGTTAGGGGCTGAACCAGCCAATGTAAGAGCATTAACTACAACAGATATAGCACCTGGAACAACCGTAATATTGGGAGCCGACCCGGCTAAAGTTAAAGCGTTGACTACGACCGTCGCAGGCGCGTCTACATTAATAGTGACCGCAGAACCAGCCAAAGTCAGCGCATTGACAATAATCGTAGCTGGTGCATCAACATTAATGTTAGGCGCTGACCCGGCTAACGTCAGCGCGTTGACAATAATCGTAGCCGGTGCATCAACATTAATGTTGGGCGCTGAACCAGCTAATGTAAGAGCATTGACTACGACCGTCGGGCCGGGTTTATCAATAGTTACAGTCGGACGATTGGTGTAGCCGTCCAGGGCGCTACCACTATCAAAGTGAACCTCAAATAAAATGGTATTGGCATCCACCAAATCCGCGCCAATCAACTCTACACAAAACTCTAGTTCTGTTTCTGAGCCATCAGCGATGGTCATAGAATCTACAATACCGTCATCAACCCACTGTCCGGCGACAAAAGTATCCGGTCCAGATAGCCTCTCTGTAGTTGCATCTCCGTCTGTTGGCGGTGTACTATGTTCAGAGGCTACCGCTTTAACTTCTGTTGATGCCGTGGTGACTTGTGCATAGCCACCACCATTATAGTTTTGGTAAAGGCTATAACCGTCAACTTCATCTTTAGCAGTTGTATTGAGCAAAAACCGAATTCGGATGGGCTGGTCCACCGTCTGAGTCCAGTTGGCATTAGTAGTTCCCAGCGTACCCGCATTGGCCGTACCGTCATCGTCGACCTTGGCGAAACTTTGCTGGGTGGTTACCGGTTGAGTCATGGCTGACGCTCTCGCCTGGAATAGCCTTGTTTAAGTTGGTTAATCTCAGTGTTCGCTGTTCGGGAAACACGCTGGAACTCCACCCAACTCACCATGCGCCCAACGCCAATTAAACCTAGTTCGTTTACTATATAGTCCATCAAAGAATCGCGGTCCATTGAAATTACCGTGTTGTCTGCATAGCGTACATAAAAGTCGCCGCCAGAGGCTATTTCCCACCCTCTTCCGCCGATTTTAGGATCATCGGAATCTGGACGAAAGTATACTACCGCAAGAATGCCCCAGCCGGGCTTTTCTTTCCAGGAGCCGTCATTAGAATCGAAGGTTGACCCATTAGCATAGTAGATTTTCCATAGGAATGGCAGATCTGGTTTAATCACCAATTTCCTCAAACGCTGGTGCTGTGACTTGCACCGTACTCATGGCAGTAACCTCGTTTGTGCAACTTATTTTGATTATACGGGGATTCTCTTCTTACGCTTAATCCTAGAAACTCGATTATCTTGCGGCACCCCAATGAGCCTATCCCTTTTGCGGATCTTAATGATGCTGCCAGAACCCTCAAGCATAACGGCAACTACAATGGGTGTTAGTGTGCTTGATAATACCAACGTATTCACAGTAACTACTGTTAGGGCCGTGCTCACCGCAATGTTAGGGGCTGACCCAACTAATGTAAGAGCATTAACTACAACAGAGACAGCACCTGGCACTACTGTGATGCTAGGGGCTGACCCAGCCAAAGTCAACGCGCTTACTACTACTACCGCGCCTGCCTCTACAGTTATGGATACAGCTGTTCCGGCCAGTGTTAGAGCGTTGACTCCAACTATGGCGGGGGCATCTACATTAATGGTGACTGCAGAACCGGCTAAAGTCAGCGCATTGACTACAACCGTCGCCGGAGCATCTACATTAATAGACAGCGCTGACCCGGCCAAAGTCAGCGTATTAACTACGACTGCTGTTGAGACAAGAACAGTAATATTAGGGGCTGAACCAGCCAGAGTTAAAGTGTTGACTCCAACTGTGGCGGGGGCATCTACATTAATGGTGACTGCAGAACCAGCCAAAGTCAGCGCATTGACTACAACCGTCGCCGGAGCATCTACATTAATGGACGGCGCTGACCCGGCCAAAGTCAACACGCTTACTATTACTACCGCGCCTGCCTCTACAGTTATGGATACAGCTGTTCCGGCTAATGTTAGAGCGTTGACTACAACACTGATCGCGCCAGGAACGACTGTAATATTAGGAGCGGATCCTGCTAGTGTTAGGGCGGCCGCCAAAATGGTAATAGGCGCGTCGACCGTGATGTTGGGTGCGGATCCAGCAAGCGTCAGAGCATTTACGTGAACTCCTCTGCCGACCTGGATGCTGGGCGTTGATCCAGCCAGTGTTAGAGTATTGACTACAACAGATATAGCACCGGGCACTACCGTGATGTTAGGAGCAGACCCAGCTAATGTCAGCGTATTAACTACGACCGCTACTGAGACAAAAGCGACAATATTGGGGGCTGAACCAGCCAGCGTTAGAGCATTAACTACAACAGATATGGCACCTGGCACTACCGTGATGTTAGGAGCAGATCCAGCAAGGGTCAGAACTGCTGCTGAAATTGTAATTGGGGCATCAACCGTAAGGTTGGGTGCGGATCCAGCAAGCGTCAGAGCATTTACCTGAACTCCCCTGCCGATCTGGACGGTCGGTGCAGATCCGGCTAGAGTTAGGGCATTAACTATAATTGTTGCCGGGGCATCAACGTTAATAACAACAGCAGAACCGGCAAGGGTTAATTCAGCGGCAACAATAGTAATTGGCGCGTCAACTGTAATACTAGGCGCAGATCCTGCTAATGTTAGTTCGGCTGCCGAAATTGTTATCGGGGCATCAACCGTGATGTTGGGGGATGAGCCAGCCAGGGTTAAAGCACTGACAATAACCGTTGCTGGCGCATCTACATTAACGGCAACGGCAGACCCAGCAAGAGTTAAAGCGTTAACTACAACGCTTATAGGTCCACCGACAACGGTGATGTTGGGGACTGAACCAGCTAATGTTAGTTCAGCTGCTGAGATAGTAATTGGCGCGTCGACTGTAGTGTTTGGGGCCGACCCCGCCAGGGTTAGCGCAGCGGCAACGATAGTGATTGGGGCATCTACGGCAATGCTGGGTGCTGACCCTGCCAGGGTTAAAGCATTAACCGTGACTGTCTGCGGGCCAGTAGCCGATGCCGAAGGGGCAGATCGTCGTCGCCGTCTAATAACTAGACGACGAATGTTAAATTGGGGCATTTACAACTCTTCTACATAAACGGTACCAACAAATGTCATATCGTCGCTAAGAGTTGTTTCCATAACGATAGAAATTGCCTCTCCTTGAATTGCCTTTGGCGCAAACCGCTCATCTGGCCACCATATTTCTAAAGGGGTTTGCCGGTTAATCCACCCGATTTCTTCCAATATCTCAGTCGCGCCAGAGGAGGTGGGTGGTGTAGTTCCGTTTAATTCCCAAGAAAACCCACCAGCACCGCCGGATTCATCCATCGCTTCCTCAGTTCCGGCTGACCCATTGCCGCTAGTAACCGTAGGTAGCAGTCGTTTGACTGTTATCCGCAGACCTTCTTCTTCGGCGTCTTTAACTTCTGAAATTTGACCTAAACGAAGCATCCTTAATCGTACCGGCTGGTCGTCTGCTGGAGTTATTTCCCAAAGAACAGTATCTGTCCCTGCCGCCGTGACGGTCGCCTGCCAGGGCAGTGTATACATTTTTCCCATTATCTTACTCCTCTATGTATTCTTAAAGGTCGCAATCTTGGCGGTGGTGCTGCTCCTCCCGCTGGCGCTGTAAATTGAATATGCAATTTTGCCGCTTTCGTCGTGTCGCCGTCATATGTTCTTACTTGCAAATCACGAGTTGTCGGGCCTAGTGCCTCCATTCTACAAACCATTGAAGAACCAGAACTGTAATCGTAAGAATCAACAAGTTCCTGAATTATTGTTTTTAATTCTGGGGGAGTTTTAATGTCATTAGTAAACTGCCAGTTCCCAGTAATCCCATAATTAGAATCATCCCAGGCGACGGTTGCGGTTGTAAAAGTTCTGTTGGTAATATCGTTAGTGCCAGTTGTAAAAGCGATGGGAGCCGAAGCATCTTCAAAATCTATAACTACATTTGGTTCATCTTGATTAAGATTTTTGACGGCCAAATCAACCCAAACCACGTCAATAGTTGCACCGTCGTCAATTGTTACGGCGGTCCATCTAAGCCCCAAATGTTCATCTGCACCGTCGGGATTATGGTCTGTGGAAGTAGTTTGAACTGTACTGTTAGAAAATTCCTGAGCATCATCCAAACTTGCCCCTACTTGATAATCAACAGTCGGGTCAATGACTATTGGGTATGTAACAGTTTCAAGCCACGACCACGGTATACGCACTTCTACGAACAGATTCGGCCCCGTCTTTCTAAAGAATAATTCTCCCTCTATATGCTCCGTGTCCTCTAAGTTATCGTTTGTTGAGGCAGCCCACGGTTGAGCCATATAAAACAGGGTGCTGCTTCCACTCTTGAACTCGACCTGATTAGCGGTTATTAGTGGATTGTTCGCCTTTTCATCCCATTCCACGCCGTCGATCCATATCTCAAGG
>SDBT01021813.1_pt1 | contig 10009 bp, 13 predicted proteins | sample 2277101 | NCBI WGS metagenome assembly SDBT01 (sample SAMN10404973, study PRJNA504765) | marine sediment metagenome | isolation source: marine sediment core GS10_PC15, 103 cmbsf | place: Arctic Ocean: Southern Knipovich Ridge | collected 2010
GTTGAAGCTCACAAACTCGGCAAAGGCCAGGACCAAGGCCTGTTCCCGAAGGTTGGACAGATGAATGTCCGCCGGTTGGCCGAAGGCGAAGAGATGACCAACGAACAAGACATCGGTCTCGAGACCTTGACCGTCAACACCAACGAGGTTGGGGGATACATCGTTATCACTGAGAAGGCTCTCAGGCGGACCCAAGCATCCGCGGGTAACTTGTTCTCCGTAATTGCGCGCCAATTCGGTGACGCCCAGTCCCGCTTGATGAACGAGGATCTTGTCGGCCTGTTCGGCTCCGTCAACGGCGGATCTGATCTGGGCTCGGCCGGCCTCGCTTTCAGCGCCGCCAACGCGACCAACCTCGTTTCCATCGCCTACACCAATAAGCTCGGGCGAGACCTCAGGATGGTGTTCCACCCCAACACGGTGATGCGCCTCTTGCAGGACCTTTCGACAATCGGGTCTGGGACCATTCGGCCCATTCCCGATGGCTTCTCGGATGACCAGCTTGGCCGTGCTGGTCCGGTGCGATGATATGGGACGTGCCCATTTTCCAAACCGGCGACATCTCTCGGGATTCCTCGGACGATGCCGTCGGCTGCATCTTTGACAAGACCTGCTTCGGTGTTCTCCACGAGGGCGCCCCGCGGTCTGACAAGGAGTACAAGAACCGGAGACGCGCCTGGGAAATGGTATTCGTCGAAGAATACATCGCGTTTGAAATCGACGACTCCAAAGGCCGCTTCGTAACCACCGACGCCCTGGACCCAGTCCTGGCGTAACTGAGCGCATGTATGGGGGGACCTGAAATCCCCCCACCGCTCTAACTTAGGAGGCAGAGGAACATGACACTTAAGAGAGAACCGATCAAAGAACCTAAACATGGCGAAGAATTCGCCAGCCACCTTGACTACCAATACTGGTACAAAGAGGACGGAGAACGGACAGCTACCAAGCTGCCGGTTGATCCGTACCACACTGCCAAGTATGTAGAGCGAGGGTGGACCAAAAAGCCACCCCGCGATTTCGTCCAAGAGGCGGAATAAACTCCCGAGTAAAGAAACAAACGATATAGGAGAACAACATGTCAAATTGGAGCGTAAACATCCCTTTCGGCCAGGACAAAGTCACCAGCACCGTGCGCCACGATAGGAAGCTCGGCACCCACGGATTTACCCCGGACCATCGGGAATTCCGGTGGGCCTTTTCTGGTGGCACGATTGGTGCCGGTGCGGTGGTTAGCACCCCCGTTGCCCAGGCCGTCCATGACCGTGACCTGAACCCCTCGGCCGCTGGCTCCGTTGGAGACATGACTGTCTCCATTGTCGTCGGTGCCGTACAGATCGAGAAAGACTTCTACGAGGATGGCTACCTGATATTTAACAACGATCAGGGCGAAGGCCATATGTACCTCATCAAGAGCCACGCCCTTATCCTGTCAACCGGCACCGGCGTGTTCACCTTGTGGGAGCCGATTCGCGAAGCTTACCTTACCACCTCTGAGGTGGGCCTGCACCCCAACGAGATGAAAGATGTGGTGGCCTCACCGGCCGCGAACATCAACCCTTCTGTTGGCGTTGCCCCGACGGAAGTTGCGGACAACACCTACTTCTGGGCCCAGATCAAAGGGATGTGCAATGTCCTCTTCGAAGACGGCGTAACCGCAGGTCAGACGGTCGGCCCCTCCGAGACCAATGACGTAGGTGCGGTATCCGCGACAGACTATGCCGGTACTGCCGAATGGCAGATCATCGGGGTGGCCTTCGCCGCGGTAGGCGCCAACCTAGAATACGGCCTCGTACTGTTGAACATCTAAGATGGGCCTCAGTCTAGCCGAACAAGTGGTGTGGACAAGTCCGAACACGTTCAGTTTGTACGATGCTCGGACTAACCGCCGCTATCAGGTGGCAGTCCCTTACGCCGATGAAGAGGGGTTTTATTCGGTAGATGAAATGGACGACATTATAGGCCATGCTCGGGAACGCTTCGAGCGGGAGTGCGCGGAAAGGCCGACACACCAGCCTATGGCAAAGGACCAACAACACGGACTCGGTGAGGTACTTGACGAGATCAAGGATCACCGTGAGAGACGTAAAGATTTGGGAGGCCCTCTGTATCACCAGAAGGCTTGATGCGTCGAAGCCTGGACACAGAGGCCCCACATTCTATGATTAGGAGAACACAATGGCTTCAGTAACTTACCTCAACACCGACGGCGAGATTACTCGCTACGGTGGCAAAGAGAACCAAGCAAATGTCTTCCAGTTCTTCGACAGGTCTGCTTGTCGCATGGTTTACTCTGTCGGTGGTTGTCAAGGCTTTGGCTTTGATACTGACACTATCCGGCGCATGACCCTCCTCAGTACCAAGCTCTGCACCAACGTAAACGTCGTGCATAACGAAGCAGGCGCTGATTTCGACTTTCGAATAGAGGGCTTAAGCAACACCAACATGTTTGTAGTGGATGCTAATCAAGATAGCATCGCTTTCGGCGGCGCGATTGTGGACGGAGCCGCACACACGTTCAACAACCTCACCACCCGTACCCTGATTACCGCTGTTGGCCTACAGACCCATCAACCGGCGCAGACCCTCGTCATCGACAACGTCGAAGCTGATGACCCTGCTCAAGGTGCGGTCAACTTCTATGGTATCCCCACCCTCAACAACTGCGCTGCCCCTTCCACTGACACGGTACTGGCTGACGCCGCCACCATGTGGTTCGCAGGCGCTCCGGTTGCTGGAACCAAGGTCACCGGCACTGCTCTTCACACCGTGATGATCGAGACCGGTAGGTTGACACTCGGCGTAGTTGCTGGTTCGGCGGTACCCCTGCAATTCTCCGGGTCCACCGGCTCCTTTGTCTCCCTACAAGGCCCGGCCTGTGGGGACGGTGCTGCATACGTGTTGCCCGCCGCCGACGGTTGTAACGACAACGTACTGGAAACCAACGCCTCCGGTGTGTTGGACTGGGCCGCGGACTGCTCCGTACAAGAAGCAAAACATATCTGTGGCCTCGCCGATCGACAGGTCTCCTATGACCGGATTCGCAACGCCCCGATCCACAACTTCTCGTACCTGAATCATGCGGAGAGAAAAGCCGCTGGTCTGAAAGGAAAAGCCTCCGGTCAGGATACCCCAACCAAGTTCACTGGCATTTTGGCGCATGAATCACCGTGGGCGATGCAAGGAGTTAACCTACGTAGGTTCTCTCCGGTCAACGCCTTCGGGAACATGACCGCTGCCTTCCAGGTCCTGGCCGAAAAGGTCGAGAAGCTGGAAGCCAAGAAAACCCCAAAGGGTGCGTAAGTCTTGGCGGCGGTTTCGACAATCTAGTAGTACTAGAGAAAGCAATTTCGTACCTAAAAGGAGATTTATAGATGGGAATCGACGTCGTGGCCAACATGAAGGCAAAAGTCGGTAGACAACTCAGAGGGGATGGCGATGATGTCATCCCTTGGGCCGGCAGGCAGGCGGACTTAATTGTCGCCCCTTTCGGTAAGTATTACCAGGCTGCCCTCGACGGGTACATATACCAGGGTACCACGCCCGACGGCGGGGTTACCCCACTACAGAACTCGAACGGCACTGCTGGTGAGCTCAGCCTGTACAACCCGAACGGTTCCGGCGTGAACTTAGTGCTAATGAAGGTAGATACTGTTTACCTGTCCGGCACCTTGGTGGCCGGACCTGTCTTCCTCATGCTGAACATCAATCCTTCTTCCGCCGCTACCACAGGCACTGCGTGTGCCCGGACTGGCGGAAAGATTTCGGGTGGCGGGTCCAGCGTGGCCTCACTGCTAGATGGCTCTACCATCCCTGAGGTCCCAACCTACGGCCAGGCTCTCTACCACGTGGGGGCATGGGCCGCTGGTGACGATGAGCTTCACGACCTACATCGTGAGGTCGATGGCGCCATTATTATCCCACCGGGGTGTTGCGCCTCCATCATATCTCAGATGGCTGGCGGCGGATCGTCTCCGCTGGTATACCACAGCATGCTCTGGGCGGAAGTGCCTGTCTAATGGCAGCGGAAGCTGAGTACAACATAGGTCAATGACCCTGCCCCCCACAGGGTAGACCACACCGGCTCCTCCCTTGCCTCCTGGGGAGGAGCCATTTAAATAGGAGAAGATAATGGTAGGTACACAACAAATCTGGGATAGTGGAAATCATGTATTTCTTTTATTTCCCGGTAGTCCTTCACTTAGTAAGGAAAACAACGCCATAACCGCAGATGTAGATGCTGCTGTTGGCGGTGAAATAGGTTTAGTTTTAATGGGTTTTGCAGCACGAGAATCGGGATCAAGCGCCGCTGTCGCTACATTTCGTATTATGCGCGGACCTACTGTGACTGAGGGTACTGTCTTATTGCCTATTGAACTTTCGGCGAATCAATCTACAGGTGATTGGTTTGGTCCAGAAGGAATAAACGCCGAAGGTGGTTTAACTATCGATCGCATTGCTGGTGAATTTGATGTCACCCTTTTCTATAGAATTGTGAGGCCCTAATGGGACGTACAAGTGGCGGCTCACAAAATAGCCCTGTTGTTTTCCCTGCTACCGTAGTTGATAATGCGGACCCAAATACCCTTGATGATTATGAAGAAGGAACATGGATACCGTCTCTCGGAGATAATAATCTTGATGGCTCTGGTGAAACTCAAGTATACTCAGCACAAGTAGGCAGATATACAAAAATTGGTAACCGGTGTTTTATACAAGGGCGTATGACTATTACTGATTTAGGTGGTTTGACTACCACTGAAGCCGCACGTCTGCTGGGATTACCTTTTACCCCAGCGTCGACAACGAACTCTCATGGAAATCTCACGGTAGGGTCTTCGGCAAGTTTGGCTATAGCTGAAGGTACAATCATTACAGCGCACATATCCCCTGCCCTACCACGGGCTTCACTTCAATTATGGGATGCAGTCACCGGTACTTCATCTCTCTTAATTTCAGAGTTATCAGACGGCGCGGATTTAATCTTTGCTGGCGTATTTGAGGTATAAAAATGGCTTTAGAAAAACGAACAGAATACACTCACACGATCAAAGCAAACGGGAATATTGACGTTCAACAAGACGATCAAATTTGGGAGGATGACGTATTTATCGCACACGCTTTTTATCGTCATGTCTTACATCCTGGTGAAGACACCAGCCAAGAAGATGAACGGGGGAAAATTATTGCGGCAGCCGTGCATACTCCCAAAGTGATAGCCGCTTGGGAAAGGGCTGAAGCAGCCAGCAGGATATAATGCCAATCGCTGGACAAACCCGAAAAGTCGCCCGACAAGCAATCGCCCGTAACCTCATGGGCGCACGCTTCCACCTCTTGTTGGCTACCACCGGCTGTGATACCACGTCCGTAGTTGACACCGTCACCTTGGGCGGGTATAATGCTTGTGAACTAAAAGGCTCATGGATTATGAGCGTATCGGGGTGTAATGACGGAGAGACAAGACGCGCGCTATCCAATACCAATGCCGGAGACATCACCACGTCTGCGTTCTCTAATTCGACCGCATGTGGGGACAATTTCGAAGTCTGGATGGAAGAGTTTAACCCATGCTTCGCCAATAAGGCTATCGACGATGCCATCATTGCGGCCTACGGCCGAGGTTACGCGCCACTTGAGTCCGAAGCGCTCCACACTGGGGCCGGAATCCTACGGCACTCGCTGCCATCTACATTCTCCTACCTCTCGAAGATTCTGCAACGGACATCCGTCAAGTCTCAAACACTCCGGTCGATGGAGGCTCTCTTCGATGAGGCCACGGACGCAGACTTCACACAAACCATTGATAGACAAAATCAACGCACCGGGGCAGGCTGCCTCAAGATCGTTGTTGCTACGGGTGCGTCCTCTAATGACCTACTTACCGATTCGCTTGTGGCGACAGATTACTCTTGGGGGACCCACCTGGAGTTCTGGGCCAAGTCCAATGTTACCATCGCGGCCGCCGGTATCCATGTACTCATCGATGACACAGCGTCTTGCGTCAGTCCACTCGAAACTCTCGCCGTACCCGCGCTGGTCGCAGATACCTGGACCTATGTCCGCGTTCCACTGGCAGCGCCTGAGAGTCTCACATCTATTATCTCAGTGGGCCTCAGATTCACCACGGACACGGGCGCTCAGACTATTTACTTCGATGCGTTCGACATCGTGGATGAGAACACAGCACAATGGGAGCCGTATCACCCCAAGGCCTGGAATGTTGACAAGGCGAACCGAGGCTTTTATTTCACGTCAACTAACGTTGATTACGGTCTACTCCGTCTGGTGGGCGGACAAGAGCCTCAAAAACTCACAGCGGATACTTGCACTCTTCCGATAGACGATGAGTATATTATCGCAAAGGCGACAGCCTTAATGTTTGCCCAGACAGGCATGAGCCGGTACGACACAGACATTACACAGTGGGAGGCCCGGGCCGCTGCCGCATACCGTGGGGTACCCAGGCCTGCATTTGCAAGGTGGTTACAATAGAATGAAAACGTGTAGTAAATGTAACGAGACAAAAGAGGCGGGTGAGTTTCTAAAAGAACCAACCCGTAGTCACCGGTGTAAGGAGTGTACGCGTGCTTACGCTCGTGACTGGTACGCAGCTAACCCCCAACGAGTCGGGGCCTATCAACAAAAACATACACGCCAACGAAAGTACGGATTGACCCCTGAGGCATATCAAAAATTACTAGATGCGGTAAAGGGGCGGTGCGAAATCTGTGGTGAATTAGTCCCACGTCCGTGTATAGACCATAATCATACAACCAATAAAGTACGTGGTATTCTTTGTTCTTCCTGCAACACAGGTCTGGGGCAATTTAAAGATAAGATTGATCTTCTCCAACGAGCGTCGCATTATTTAGTGAGGACAGCTGGATGACAACACGTTCATCATTAGAGGACGCCGTTATTTTAAACGGAATTAGATATTCCATTACTGGCGTAGTCGAAAGCGAGTACCTTCCACAGATAGTAGAGAAATTTTCCATTGGGCCCAAGTCAGCAAGGGAGGACTCTAAACACCGCAACACAATCATCTGGGATGGGTTCCAGAAGGGCATGTTGCTCCGTGATATCAGTGACCTCGAACGAGATGCTAACCATGCTTTTTGGGCATATGCCGGTATTAGAACAGAAGGTCATACGGTACTGCCCCCTCTGGCTACTCAGACAGCGGCTGCTACCGGTAGCCCTACGTCGTGCTCCACCTTGGTTCAGCGCGCAGGAAAGATCCTTGGCACTTTCGATGGCAACCTCGTTAAGCTCTATACCCAAGGCTCGGACTCGTGGGGGTCCACACTAGACACACTACCGGCTGCGGCCACCAACGCAATTGAAGTAAGAATGGGAGGTACCAACTATGCCGTTTGGGCTACGACTACTGGCTACACATACACCGCTGATGATTCATCCTTTACGGATGACACCCAGGATGCAAAGTTCCTTACGTTTTGGGATGATCGGCTATGGGGTATCACGAACGGCGGTCAACTCTGGTGGTCTAAAATAATCGGAACGGAGTTTCAAGATGCGCAATTACCGCTACCAGATGGTTCGGTGCAAGGTTTGTTTGTCGGCCGCGGGACCAATGCTGGAAGACTTGTGCTCTACGTGTCAACTACTCGCGGCTTATATATCCACGACGCCCTCTCGCAAACCTTTGAACTGGTTGATCCCGAGATACCCGAACACCAAGACAACGGACTCGGGACCAAGCGCTACCTTGAGTCCACCTACTACTCCGCTGGACTCGGAGTATATAGATACATTAACCAACCGTCTCAAGCATCCGTTTCTGCGATGGGGCTGGACCGGCGTGGAGGGCTGCAAGCCGACCACATAGGAACCATCACCGAACTACACGCTTCACACCAGGAGCTTATTGCCATCGTTGATGACGGTAGCAAGGAGCCGGGCATTTACGGCTGGCGCCCAGGAGAGTCAGAGGAAGACGATCCACGTGGGTACGGGGCCTGGCAGGTACTCTGGGATAGCGCAGCCACTGGGACCCGCATAGACACCGGCCTGGTGACGACAGCGGATGGCTTCTATCGGTTCTACTGGTCCTATGGCGGCCGCATCAACTTCATAACACTGCCAAGGGACGTCATCAACCCCCTTGAATTGTCTTCCTATACCTACCAGGCGATCGGTGAAATCATTACCCCATGGCTGGATGGGCGGGAGATATCGGCCAACAAATTAGCCATCCAGTTGTTCGTCAACGCCATCAAGGCTACGGCCAACGAGACCATTGTGGTGGACTATGCAATCAACGATGCATCAGGATGGACCAACCTCGGAACTATCACAACGACAGGCGTTACAACTTACTCGCTTGCGGCTGGTGTGGGTGTTGCGTTTAATCGGATTCGGTTCCGCTTTACGTTCGCCCGTGGTGGGACAGACACGAATACTCCTGACCTGGGTCGAGTTGAATTTCACTGGACGCGCCCGGAAGTAAGCAAATGGCGCCACAAGTTCACGGTAAAATGGGAGGGTAATAGCATGCTCGGCCATCGTGCTGAGCACCAACTGGACGAGATCATCAACGCTGCTGGCAGCGACACGCTTGTAGACTTTACCTTCCGAGACCGTGGTACTGATGACGACGGCGACAGCAATCCGTACAACCAATATGTAAAGGTCATCAACGCTCAGTTCAAGCAGCGCACCGGCAACGACTGGACTGGAGAGATGACAATAGTGGTGGAGCAAGTCTAATGCGTCGAATTAGTCCTAAGACATTCGTTTCAGAATTAACTGTGACCCATACATGGGCAGCAGATCAAAGGTATGGCGATTGTTTCAAATTACAATTTGGGGACGCTCAAGACGTTTCTCTATTCTGGAAAAATGCCTGCTGCTCCTGTACTTTCAGATCTCACGTGGGCACCGCCGTGTGCTGCGAAGGTGGCTCTGGGTTCTGGATACACGAGGGGCATTTTTCTGTGAAGAGCCTGGACGCTACTAACAACGCTGTCGAGCCTGTCATGCAGCTAGGCCACAGCACCACCGGCTGCCCGGCCAACAATATAGGTGCATCCATCAGATGGTTCGTAGAGACCTCTACCAGTGCGGCTGGGGCGCAGATAGGCCAGTTCGGTTACGACTGGGCCAACGTCACCCACGCTTGTCGTGAGGCACGTTTCTTCCTTGATGTCAATAATGCAGCCGGTGCAATCCGGGCGTTCCTATTTGAAACCCTCACACGGAACATATCATTCGGCGCCTTGAACCACGTACAAATGTCTTCCTTTACCGACTGCAACCGGGGCTGCGCCGGGACAGCTGGTCGATTGATCTGGAACACCACCGCAGGGAAACTAGAGGTAGACAATGGCTGCGCCTGGATATGCGTAGGCACAGGGTGTGCAACATGATTATAGACGTTGGCGCTACTAATCTTACGTCGTCTGGATCAGCTGAACGCATAAATAATGTTGATCGTCAGCTTACATTCATCAGCGTACAAGCAAAACCAGCTAATGCTGGTAACATTTTTATCGGTGTCTCTGATGTGTCTTCATCAAATGGTTGGACTCTCAAACCAGGGGAGGCGAAGGATATTGATTTCGATCCTCAAGGCATCGGTTTGTTTGTTAATATGAACCTTCTTTTCTTCGACGGCGCCGACACCAACGATGATATTGAATGGATAGTGTTCTACAAACAGTAGACTTGACAACGGCCGGGAACTGTGCTACGGTACAGACATTACATTTAGGAGGCATATCATGGGTAGGGTAAATTTCCCGCAACTCTTCGGATCAATTCTGCAATTCAACGTCACACAACTTTTGAACCTGGTGGCTGAGGAAGAGGTAGACAAAGATCAATTGTCTTCTTTGATAACCCAACTCAAGACTGGCGTGGTTGACATCAGCCAGGTAGAAATCAACGAGAAGACCGGCGACATACGTGTCATCCCTGGCGGCAATGACATCAGCGAGTACACCATGGATGAACTGACCGCCGCTATGATGGCCAAGGTGGGTGA
>SDBT01021814.1_pt1 | contig 10008 bp, 12 predicted proteins | sample 2277101 | NCBI WGS metagenome assembly SDBT01 (sample SAMN10404973, study PRJNA504765) | marine sediment metagenome | isolation source: marine sediment core GS10_PC15, 103 cmbsf | place: Arctic Ocean: Southern Knipovich Ridge | collected 2010
TCTCTGGCGAGAAGACCCATTCCCCATCATCCCACCTTTCCAATACAAATGGTTATATAAGGTCTCAGTTTTTCCAGCGTCTTCGGGCCAATGCCCTTAACCTTTGTCAGTTCGTCAACTGATCTGAAATAGCCATGCATTTTGCGGTACTGGATGATTCTTTCTGCGAGCACAGATCCTATGCCTTTTAACGTCATCAATTCTTCCCTGCTTGCATAATTAATGTTTAGCAAACCCACAGGTTGCTTCCCCTCTGAATACTGCTGATAGCGGGTGCTTGCCCTACTAAAATCCCATCTGCTTAAATCAACTTTAGATTCAATCTCTTCTTCAATCTCATCGCGTAGCGTATAGAAAAAGTCAATCCCTGTCACACTTTCAACTTTGTCTATAGTTACAACGTATTTCTTAAGAGATTCTTTTGAACCCCTGTTCGGCACAATAAAAGCTATTCCTTTAAGCTCTGGCTCCTGGTAATCCAGAATGACTTTATAAAACTTTTCTGGGACAGATACCTGATTTGGACCAATCTTGATTAATCCAGAGGTTAACACACCCCCTGTAGCTATATAAACAGACTTATTGTTAACCGCCCACTTTCTTACCTGTTCTTCCAGCCTTTTCCAAATACCCCTATTGAAGCTTGGCCTTTGCGGACTCATGTTGCTTGTATAAAAAGATTCGCTCATCGCTTTCAATGACCACTTCATATCTGCCGCTGGTGCGAGATGACCTCTATCATATCCTGAGCTTCTATAATCTGCCAACGCGGCTGAGCCACTCTCAACTTCTGGGTCTGCCCGAAAGGCATCTTTCCGTTCCACCTCTCCCGCAACCTCTTCGGCAGTCAATTCATAAGCCACCCAATTGGCTTGTTCATGGGTTTCATTATAAGACAGAGTGTAGCCTATATGGCGGATAACAACCTCTCCTTCTCCCACTCGCGGGAGTTCAATCTCTGCCGCGAGTATGATTGTTAAGCAAATAACAGTGAATATTCCTATTAATTTTTTCATTTTTCCTTAAAGCACTAATCTCCGCATAATCGAAGCGGCAACAAGCGTGACTGCCCCGTAGAGCAATACTTTTACAACGTAAATTTGTGGCATGATTATGGGAGCTCGTTTTCTGAAGTTTATCATTTGCTCTTCTCTTAGGTGGGGAGCCGCCTGGTCAATCCTCTTTTTGTGATAGCGATATACCCTTATCATATCAATTCCTTGTACTATCGCAACAAACAAAAAACACCACAAAATTCCAGGGAAACTAGTATTGAAAACATTCCTTCCTAAAATACCAGCACCAATGTGTATCAAGAGATTCAAAACCATATTGATTCTCCCATTGACTTTTTGTTACTGACAAATTCTAAGTGATTTTACTTCCATGTATCCGTGAAGTCAAGGGAGCGTGTCGAAGGGGAGTAGGCGTATTAGCCGAGGTCAAGTTCAAAGGGTGTCTCAGAAATGTATGCTTTGTCTGCTCCATCCAATACCTTAGCTCTGAGTTCGGTAATGCCAGAATATCCTGCATTAGTTGCACCACTTATGACATCTTGCTTTGAATAAATGATAGGACAGTGATTCCCTCCAGCTAGTTCATATGGGAATCTAACATTATTCAATGGATTTGCTATTATAAAGACTTCATCATTTGGAAGTATAAACTGAGGAGAATCAAAGCTTACTGTTGCATAGCCTGGAGGATTTTTAACCCACAGATTGATTATATCTTGTTCAGAGTTTGAACGTCCTTCCTTGATTTGAACGGTTAATTTTCGTTTTCTTCCTCTGATGTTTTGAAAAAAGTTCCAGGTTGATAAAAGTGCTCCATACGCTGCCGCTACGGCGATAATTATTTCTGTACAGTTCATTTTTCTATAACCTCCCTTTTGGTTTTGGGGGGATTTTACTCTCAGGTGTCCGTGAGGTCAAGGGAGACTGTTTTGTCAGGAGTGTTTTGTCTAGAACAGTGTGGAACAGGCTAGCACGGAGTCTAGACGAACTTCACTATTAAAAAGATTAAGGGCTAACTATAAAGGTTCTTTATTTCTTAAGAAGTTAATAATATTTAGATTATGATTAGAAAGACTAAAATTCCATTTTGCAATAATAGGTCCAATATCAGAATTTCCTAATCCGTAGCAAGTCCCTATAATAGTTTTTCCCTTTAAATCGCCGATTCTTAACCTTCGAAGGTTAGCTTCATGATAACCAAAACCAAGAAAAATGATTTTTTCTGCCAAAGACAAATAAAACTCGTAGGCTTCTTCAAACTCAGATGATTTATCGAGGTCTTTTCTGATTACGTTGATTTGCTTGCTCACTTCCTTTATGTTCCCCAAGTTTTCAGAGTCATAAGGTCTTCCAGATTCTTCTTGCCACGGCAATGCACCAAGTTTTCCATGGACGTGGATAATAGGAATAGCTTCCAATATTCTTGCACATTCCTCTTCCGATTTATTAGAGCGAGCCTTAAGAACTGTAAAAAAGTAATGTTCAATAGACCTATCATAATTGAAGGTTATGATTGATAGATTATTATTGATAAACTTATTAGTAGAAGGGACATAAAGTTTATTAAATAAATACTGATACCAACTAAGTTCATTTAAGTCTCTTTTAAAAAGGCTGTCTTCGTTTTCGAATGGAATAAGACTAAGTGCTATCGCCAGCTTTCCCACAGGCAAGAATTCAGGTCGATATTCTAAGAACTCATCAACTGAAGACGGGTCTGAATGCATGAGTTCCTTATGAAAATCATTAATTTGAGAGACCCTTATATCTTGCTCTATTAGCATTGTGCGTAAATAAGATGTCCCTTCTGGGTCTAGAGCCGTCCGTATTTTATAAAGAAGCTCATGCCCTGTAGGAAAACCGTAAGGTTCACTTGCTCCAGCTCCAAGAATTAAGACAGTAGGTTTTTCTATCATTGATTATTCCTCTTTTGCGTAATTACTAAGAATCTCGGAGTGATTTTACTCTCAGGTATCCATGAAGTCAAAGACAGAAAAATACACTACTCCATTTTGTCACCAAAATGTTACAAGAAATGTCTAAAATTGCCTTGTTTTGGCTACGATTGACACAACGGGACTTATCCCGTTTTATCGGCTCTACCTCTGGAAAACAATGCCGGAGGAGGGACTCGAACCTATACCCAAGTCTCCCCTGATTGGATTTTGCCCGGGCTGTTCCAAAGCATCCTCCCTCTTCGCCAACAGGTCTCCGATTAACCATAGAACATGTTCTATTTGAACAAAAAAACAGAACTATCTACCCAAGTGGGCTCCTTCATTTTTAGACATGTTGACATAGCCCTAAAATTAGTGATATTTTTATTGCGAATGGGTGTTCAAATCAACATTTTGACATGAAGAACATATGTAAAGGCGAGGGATTTACTGCACTTTCTCAAAAAAATACATGATCAACTTGGGAATCGCTGACATAGCATCTGCATCATCTAATATAAGTTGCTCCATTTCAACTGAACTAGAAATTAATTCTTATATTACTCCGTTCAGGAATAAAAAAAATGACGAAATAAATCGCAGATATAAGTGGCGTTGTTTAGCCAATTCAGATATGCCTTCTCTCTCTTCTTGGATCAAATCTAGAAAAGCTCTTAAACTTATATCCAGTGATTACGGTGAAAAATTGACCCACGACATAATTTCTTCGTGGAATAATATTTCTTTTCTTAGTGTCATTGCGACAGACACTGAAAGAGACATTCCCATAGGATTCTTCACGTTATCAACTCAGGAAGCGAACAATCTGCCGCCGTCGGCAATAGAGTTATGCCATCTAATGGTCAAGCCACGTGAAGACTATTTCCTAGTTGGGTCATATCTCTGCACTGTCGCTAAAGCAATATCGAAATTACTTGGATTCTCAATGCTCATAGGAAGAGTGGTCCCTGTAAATACATTCGGGATTAGGTTGGCGTTGTCTCAAGGCTTTAGGCAAGTCAATTCTTCCGAGACATGGACCACTCCTGAATTCTACTGGTTTATTTCTATATTCAAGAAAACTAAGCTTATCATCAAGGAGAGGAGATGGAACCCACAGAACATAAAGCCGATTTAAGAATTGTTGAGTCAGCATCCGAGTGGATTCCAAAGTATAATGATTTGATATCGGTTGCATTTGTGGCTTTGTTATTAATATCCAACATTTTAGCCTCAAAACTTTTCCTGATAGGTTCTGCTTCGTTTACAGCTGGTATCCTAGTTTTTCCTCTAAGCTATATCCTTGGCGATGTTCTTACTGAGGTTTATGGCTTTAACAGGGCACGTCGAATTATTTATTATGGCTTTGTCGCAAATATATTTATGGCAATTATTATTTGGGTAGCCATTAAATTACCTCCTGCTCCAGGATGGCCGCTGCAAAAAGAATTTGAAGCCATCCATTCTCTTGTACCGAGGATTGTATTAGCTTCTGTCATAGGATACTTACTAGGCGAGCTTACAAATTCCTTTGTAATGTCAAGATTGAAAATCCTAACTAAAGCTCGGTTCTTATGGGTCAGGACGATCTCTTCAACTGTTGCGGGTCAACTTGTTGATACATCATTGTTTGCATTTATTGCATTCGGAGGAATCTTCAAGATAAACCTGTTAATTATTATCGTTCTATGGGGATGGATATTTAAAGTCGCATACGAAGCTGCAGCAACCCCATTCACATATTTGGTCATAAGCAGGTTAAAAAAATTAGAAGGAATAGAGCACTTCGACAAGAAGGATAAACTCAAATTGATATAGATTATACAAAGGAGAAATGGCGAGATGGACACTGATAATTATCTAATCTTATTTGGTGATTTAATTGGCAGTACCGAAGTGGCATCTGAGGCATCACCTGACATTTTTTCAAAACTATACATCGGCTCTTTTCACCTAGCTGTTGAGTGTGCAAAGGTATTTCTAGAAAGGGATGATGTTTTCCCAGAGGTACCATTCTTAAAAACCTTGGAAGAAATCAAAATTTCCGGAGACGAAGTTCTTTCTTTTTCTAATATATCATATGTAACCGCTGCCGAAAAAGTTGATCTTATAGCCTCAGCTGTTACTTTTGCGTTTGTTCTAAAAGTTTTTTGGATGGCATCTCCTTATAATTTATTTAGACTCAGCGAGAGGAAATTTCCTCGTGATATTGCCGTCGGAATCCATACAGGTCCTGCGGAAAGAATATTTGATAACAAGGATGATCTTATTGCTGGTCTTCATATAAATGTTGCTAAAAGGCTGGAGACTCTTGCAAGAAGTGGCAGCCACTCTCAAATATTTGTATCAGATGATATAGAATATAGTTTTGCTGGTTGGCTGGAAGAACCTCGAACACTTGATATTAAAAAATCTCCTCCAATTCTGTTTACTTGTTTTGAACCTGTTCGAACGCCGCTTAATCTAAAGGGAATCCCAGTGAAGGTTTCTCCATTTGAACTTCGAATGGATCTTAAAAATGAAAAGCCAAAAGAACTTTTTAATTTAATCAAAGAAACTCCAAACGAACCGGATGCACAAGCTGAGCGGGCAGCTGGGATTCTCGAGGAGACTCTCTTTATAACAATGTCGAAATTTACTTCCCTGCTTGAAAAAATAAAAGATTTAAAAGACCCTCGTAAATATATCGACTGTTGGTTTAGCTCTATCGATTCAATTCCTCACCTATTTTTTAGTGATTTATGGACTGAAATGGTGGGTTTCTTTATTTCTTGCGGCTTCGTCCGGCATGAAGGATTAGACAAAGCCAAGAGGGCCGAGTATGAAGATGTCACTAAGAACATTTATGAAAAGCTCCTCGATTCAATTGAACGATCAAGAAAACGAGACAAGTATTTTCTGATGGCACGAGAGTGATTCCCCCACAAGTTTTTATCTGCCATTAGTGCTAAAACCTATATTGGCATGGCAGAAAGTGCCGTTCATATCTGGTCTATAATATAAACATACTATCTTCCTTGGGAGCAAGGACAATATCATACCTATCCGCTATGTGGTAAAAAAGTCCACGATTGTTCTATCTCCGTATATTGAACTTATCAACAAAAATGCTCATTAGGTGAAATATATTGCTCTAACTTCAGCCACCATGAGAGAGAGCTGATCTGAGTATAATGGTTGGTCCTCCACTGTGTCACCTACTGTGTCACCTTGTGGTGCATTTCAGTACAGACAATACACTTAATTGGGATAATACACTTCTCCCTTGATTTCATTAAATACTAGGTTTTTCATTAACTTGCTGGCTTTTAATGCTTTACGAAAATGCTAGGATTTTCTTCCCTGAGGGTTTTGAATCCAGTGCGTCTGTTCGAATAAAGAAAATCTAGCAAAATTTTAACATAACATCTAGACCGATATTAGGGGGGCAGTTCTCAACTGCCCCCTCAGACACAAGAGGTTATGAAGAGTTGAATAGAAAAGGAGATCCAATCATACCAATGCTATCTCCATCCCTCCCTATTCGTCAGCACCTTCATCATCTTCGCCGTCTTTACCGTCCATACGATCGATCATTTTCGAAATTATATGTTCCGGTGCCGCAATTGGGACGGAGGGAAAGTCATCAATAATGCTGGAACGGTCGGGGTTCCGGTTTTTTTTAATCTTATCGCCGACAGCCCATTTCAGGACAACGCTAATCGAACTTCTCAGTTCAGGATATAAATCGCTTTTAAAAGCTACTAGAGTCTTCATGGCCTCCTTGAGTTGTTGCGCGTCAACTTTTGATTTCTCTAAGTCATCATCGGCTACAAACTCTTCGACCAATTTCAAGACTTCGTCAAAGTCTTTCATGGAGTCCTCCATTTTCATAATAAAAAATTTCTTGCAAGTGGCCGCGGATCCGCAAAGCGTTATTTCATCCACGTCAATATCAACAAGTTTTCGAGGCTTTTTCCATAATCTGGCATGCTCTTCAAGATTCATCCTTGATTGTCCTCACATATATTATAAACCCGGGCTGGAAGGAGATTTTAAATTGCCAGGTTGACTCTTTGTTTTGGTGGGGTTTAGTCTCTATTTTTGAAGGCCAGGTTGCCGTTTTTTGGGACTTGACATCACTTTTTCAATTTTCCAGCCCCTAGGATATTCAACAATCCTTTCGCCGCAAATCCTGTAAATTAAAAACACTCCGGGATCGCTGGAAGACTTCCCACGTCTCAGAATCCAAATTTCTTTTTTTCTGGCTGTCTGATAACCCAGGATGGCATCTAGCAACTCTTTTCTGATTGTATCAATGGCTACTGTAATATATAGCCCGGAATCCTTGCCCGGTGAATAGATGCTATCGCCCGTTATGGAAAACACTTCACTGAGAAGACCTATACAGAGACTGACTCGGAATCCGGACCGCTCTAATATGTGGGCAACTCGCCTCATGGTCTTCTTCAATTTGGGGTCTTTTTGCATCGATTTTCATCTCAATTTGGATTTAAGTTTTTTAATCAGCTCCCCTTTTGTCACGGAAAAAGCCACTTTTATTCCTTTACCCTTAGCAATTGATCGCAACCCATTAAGACTAAAGGCTGTATAATCCACCTCTTCCCTGTCCTGGATAAAATCCTGATTCGGAAACTCCATGTCATTGGATACTTTAAAGCTCGAGATGTCTGCATCCTCAAGGCGCTTGGGTTCTTTTGCTACACTCTTTTCGTTATCACCCTTCGGAATGAATCCTCCCTTACTCTGCTCAACGAACCCTAATTTTGTTAAACACTCCTCGATTACTCCAATAGAGATATGGATGTTCCGAGCCAATCGCCACGGGGAAACGTGCCCGTGCCGTTCATACATTTCCTGGGATCCCCTTTTGATTAAACCTACAACAAAGTCTCTCATGTTATCTTCCTCCTTTGTCAATGTGGGCTTGATTTATCAAGCCTCTAAATATCGAAGGCCATACGCTCTCCTCTCCCCTCTTTACCCGTCCTAGCCTCTAAAAGACTCACTCAGACGCTCTCACCGCTGAAATGGTGCATCTTTGCGCCTGTTTCAGACCTCTTTCGCGGATTATCGAAAGCTTTAATACAGATGGAGAAATCTCCAGGAAAGAGGACAGATTTGAAAGACGAAACTAGTAAGTCCAAACTTACTAGTTTGAATGTCTATGCCGATCATTTCTCTTCTTTCTTTCCCCCGCGCTTCCCGCTAGCATATTCAGCGATTATCTCTTCGAGCTTAGTTTTTTGCTTTCCCGCTTTCTTTTCTATCCCCAATGCCAAGAGGTCAAGACGCACACTGTTATTAAAAGCCAAATAAGAGGCTTTAAGACTTGGGGCAAGCTCTTGCCCTACCATGACCGAGTTCTCGCGGATATACTCTTCTATGCATCTTAAACAGCCAACTTTACTGATGACCCGATCTATCAATAAAGCCTGCGCCGTGGATAAATTCTCTTCACCGCCATGATCTGCTATCAATCCCCTTCTGCAATTTGTAAGATACCGACGGACATGAACTCGATGTTCAGGCAATCGCCCGCTAGTAAGAAATGAGTAGCCGCCGTGAATAAGCCTCTGGCGTCCACGCGGGAGTTTTGATTCTAAATTGTTCATAATTTGCCTCTTTTTATATATCCCATTTAAGCCTTTTTATCACGTATTTGCAAGCCCTTTGTGTCCCATTTGAGCCTAATTTGAGGGGGGTTTGTCCCATTTTCCCTGAAATAATGTGGGACGGATTTTCGGGACAAGTTTTCTCGGAGTGGCTGGTTGACATAATCAATCATATGCGACACAGTTTTTCCTGTGGAAAGGTCTGCCATATCTTAAGCATCCCCTATCCTTTAACGGCTAAGAGTCTCGGCTATTATTTCGACTTATTGCGAAACACTTTCTCCATATCTTATCACCTCCTTTTTTTTCATATTAAGCACTCAGCATTTGACCAAGCCACAAGCAGTTTTTCAGCTGTTTTTCATCATTACCTATCATACGAGCTTCGCATTCTAAGTCTCGCAAGGCATTGCCTATAGCTTTACCATCATTGTTTTTTGCACCCAGCTTTATTGAATCACTTGCAAGGAACATGATCTCTTTCGCATACTGGCAGATCAGCCATTCTCTTGCTGTCAGTTTTTTTATTCTTAATTCTCTGATTGTTATTTCTCTTTTCTTCATTTTTTTACCTCTCTTTTTTACTTTTCCTTAATATGTATGCTATAACACAAAAGTAAAACGTAAGTAATACATAATAATATATTTATAGTTACACCCTCCCCCTGTAATAAAGAAATAATGATTAGTGCATTATTACACCCCCCCCCTGTAACTATAATTTTATTATTATTAGTCATTTATCTCTTTATGTTTTAAAAATACATATATTAAGGAATAACTCCTTTTTTGATTTTCAATAAAGCTGGTTTTCCTCTTATGGATAGGGTTTCTTTTGTGATTAATCCCTGATTAATAGTTTCTTCTATGGCCTTCCTGGTAGTTGTAGAGCTGGCCGTTGATCTAAAGTATTCGATAACATCTCTCTGGAACATTTCACCATCATTAGCCTCGATGAGTTCCTCAATTTGGTTCGGCAGGATTTTCTTACCTATCTCCTGCCAGATATCCGATTCTTCTAAAAGGAAAGTATCCTCATCGAATTCTATCGCAAACCTTTCCGGCCATTTGCCGTTCCTGAGTTCGACTTGAATGAGATTATAGTCTTCATAACTTTTGGGTAGATTTGGGTTCTCACGCTGTCCGGGTAGCCTATGAAGGCAAATAAGAACGTCGGCAGCATCAGCGAGTGTGCTGTGTCCTCTGAACCATGCGCCTGCTTCGGTTGGTGCATTTGGATCATCTGGATTTTTTTTTGAAGAAAAATGGTGGGCAAAGACAATCCCTATGTTATAACTTGATTTCAGCTCATTAAGGACTTCAATGATTTTCTGCATATCCTTTGCTTTGTTTTCTTCTCCTGTATGGAATCTTGAAAGAGGATCTATCTCAAAAATATCCGGTTCGTATTGTTCTATCAATCTTTTAATATAATCAAGA
>SDBT01021815.1_pt1 | contig 10008 bp, 10 predicted proteins | sample 2277101 | NCBI WGS metagenome assembly SDBT01 (sample SAMN10404973, study PRJNA504765) | marine sediment metagenome | isolation source: marine sediment core GS10_PC15, 103 cmbsf | place: Arctic Ocean: Southern Knipovich Ridge | collected 2010
TATCAATAAAGGGCTACTTGAGCACAATAATTATTTGCAATCAAAAAGTACAATAACAAATTAGAAACCTTTTGGTAGTTCGCTGAAATATTCTGTAAAATGGATTATCTAGAAAAGATTATGGAGTCCAGGTGTAGTTAAATCCACCAAAAACATATGGGTTGTAACGATAATCTACTATAACCTCATAATATCCATCTCCTGCATCTCGATGAAATTCCATACTTGGATTGATATCATGAATATAGATAGTACCATTTTCATATACTCTGAGAGCAGAATGATAGCTGCTCAAATAATTATTAGGAGACACTATATACATTACATCAGAATAATCATCATATCCATTATGTTCAATCATACCTGAAATTGTGATTGTATCATTTCCTTGCGCAACTTCTGGTGTAAACACTAAAAATGATTCTAAAGGAACTAATGACTCTAATGCTGTCACTCTATCATTTAGATCGTTGATATCATTACAAGCTTTACCATTCATTCTATCTTGTTCGTATTTTGAACAGTCATCACCGACAAATGAGGTTACTGCGTACGTTGTTCCGATAACTCCTACTGCCATAACTAATGTGAGTATTGTTATTATTTTTTTATTTATTGTCATTACAACAATTAATTAATTTTAACTTCTATTAAATGATCATTTGGTTAGAGTCTGATCAAAATGTAACTGAGATATTGAGTGAAAGGATTAGGGATTCCTCCCCAAAAAATTATTTTTGTTAGAATTAAAGTGTGTCTCTCATGTTCACTATTTATCGGGTTTCCCCCATGAGAGGTCAGAGCGACTACAATATACAGGGCAGTATATTGTAACACATTAATTTTATACAATGATAATTTAAGACTTTGGGTATACGCCTAAATTGTCTGTATTTAAATTATAATAATATAACTCAGTTCTTCTTATTATGATAGCTTATGACAAAAATCGTATATGCACATGAAATCTGTGAGTGTGGTAGATGTCACTGTATAAATTGTGCAGAAAAAGAGGTAGAAGGAAAATAGACTCAGCATCATTTGAGTGATTTTTGAGGGAACTTGTGAAATGAAAAAACTACCAGTTACAAATTAAGATATATTGAAGTAGATTCATTCATTCTAAATAGTGCGAAAAAAGCTCATAGAATCACCAAAATTTATTTGGAAAATAATGAATCATTTTCCACTGGTTAAACTAGAAAAAACATTTACTATTGCAGATTTTGAAAGAAAAATAAGTAAAAGTCATGTTAAAAAAATTATGGAGTCTATTACAAAGAATGAATTCCATGACAATATTATCAGAGTTACACAAAAGAGAAGTGGTAATTTTGAAATTATAGATGGCCAACACAGAATCGAGGCATTAGGAAATCTTAGAGATGAGGGATCTTTGAGTTACTATGATTTGGTACTAATGATTTATTCTGATAGAGTAGCAAGAAGGACATACAGAAGCATCAATCTATCAAAAGCCCTAAAAATGCAAGACCATCTACGAGCTTTGGATAATGGGAGAAATGTATTTTTTACAACACTTCGACCATATTATTTACATTACAATGACGGTACAAAGCCCAAATTTGATATGATATTAAATGCACTACATTATGCCAAAAATGGTTCCCCAAGATCAGTAACTGCAAATGGTTTAGATAGAATGTTCAAAAGTATTACTCAAAGTGACATAGTTACATTAATTGAGTTTAGCAGGGCAATGGATAAGACAGAGGGATTTATTCCAAAAAAAGTCCAAAAACTTTACAAATATGAAATTTACAGAAACCTATTTCGCATAGGTTATGAAAATGCTTTTGATCAACAGCTTTGGGAGCAATTTATCAAAGTATGTAGAACTGATAAAATAATTCTACAGTACCTGGATGAAAAAAATTTTAGACGTGTCAAAAAAATTTACTATTACATGGCTGATGAAATAGGTCAACGAATGGGATGGAAGCTAAAAAAGATAGAGAGAACAAATACCCAATCAAGACTAGTATTAGATCAAAAAAATAATTCCCCAATTCAACTATATGATTAATTGCACCACATTTTAGACAGATATTTAATCATCTTTTTTTTGTAGGGACGTAACATTTCTAGGATCAAAGAGCATTAACGTATCACAATCCCAAGTATTGAATATGGTGTTCATATGTAACTTCCAAGAATTGACATAGTATACCCCATCACAACTAGCTAGTGCTTTTCCCCATACTTCTCTGTGAATTAAATCTACACCTTTTTTGAGCATTTTAATCTGATATCGTGAGAAATTCAACAAGTCACTAATTGGAAATTCTCCTCTAGGATATACTCCACTAAATGTCTGATTCAAGTCTGGAAACTCATTTTTAATATCTGGTAGTAGGAACCGTACAAGATCATTTGCATCCTCTACATTCTCTATTCTGATAAATGTCAGATTTGGTTTAATATACACCTCACAGATTGTTTCCTTATCTACATCTCTAAAGTGCTCTGATTCACACCATCTCTCCCAATCACCATTCATGGATATGAAAAAGCCTGGAGGTTTATAGATAAGGGATTTATTTCCTAGATCTGAAATTTTTATCCCATTTTTTTTCATGCCATTATAGCCATCATCTGGAGTCAGATGCGTTAAAGGTGCTGTGATGTATTGAGAGTTTATAAAATTCAGTTTTTTCTAGTCACCTTTAGAATTTTATATCCCTCTTGGATTGCCACAATTTCCACATCAGCCTTTGTATACGCATGAAACCATTTTATTTTCCCACCCCTACTGATTGCTTTTGCTTCCCATCTGAAATTTAATTTATGTACAGCTTTTTTCAAGTCAGTAATATCAGCTTTACTCCATCCTTTTGTAGTTACATCAAGGGCTTTTTTCTGACTCATCGTAGATTTTCTCTATCATATTTGTCAATAAAGCATACAGGAGGGCATAATGCATGGTGTTTTGATTGAAGATAAGTCACAACAATACTTGGATTCTTTGGTGATTTTTTTTGTATATCCTTTTCTTCTTTTTTCTCAAAATATTTTCTAATAAAATTAACGATTGGTTTGATTAATAGCCAAATACATATGAATGGAGTCCCAAGAATTTTCTGAGTTCTTTTGTGTCCTGGAAGAAACAAAAATGTTGCAATGATTAAGAATCCTATAACAAAATTGATTATAGCAGCCTCATAATTTCCGTGAAGATAACTCATTATTCCAAATGGAAACTGAATTGATCCACCAATACTTCTAATTAGTATTCCCCGTATTTTCATTCTTTTCATTATCTCTGCATGTGTTCTCTCTTTTGTTGGATCGTATGGAAAGAATATTCTCCACACATACACAAACGGTAATGACAAAGCACTCCATAGAACGCCTCTACAGTATGGACAAAAATTAACTACCTTGGGTTTTGTTTTGTAGATCATTTTATAATAATTGGTGGGAAGGTTTGGACCAAATTGTTTCTCCATTGCAGCAAAATCAATGCCATCTTTTTCAATGAAAAAGTTTTTGCCAAATACATACAAAACTAATCTATAATGCCAAGAATCGTTGTTAAAGTGAATCAATAATAAATCACATTTATAATCCTATTAATCATTTTATTCATTTTTCTGTCTCCTGTGTAAATTCTTTACGTCTAGGTGGATTCCCATATTCTTTATGATAATGTCCATGATTTCAGTGTCTGCTGCCTTTAGCATTCTGAGAACCTTGAGCCATTCCTCCCCCTTACGAATACGAATGTCTGCATCCCAATAGACAGTATTTGTTTTATCATCAGCATATACTGTAAAAGTAAAAATTTTATCCTCAGTCATTATATCGGAGATTCCCCCTCAGATGTATCTACAAAAAATATTGGAGGACATATCAGATCATGGTATAATTCCAAAGTCTCCAGACAATTCAGGTGATACACCAGAGGATGGCTCTGATAATTCATCAGATGATAGAATCGGTGTGATTCCAGATATAGTGACATTGGTAATATTAATTAGTGGTGGTCCTGCATTTTTTACACTTTTAATAGTTATAGTAAATGTGTCAGGGGTTATCCATTTTCCACTGTATGCTCTACCTAAAGACTCGCTAAATGTAAACATGTCATTGATGCTAGTTTTTGTTTGTATTATTGTTCCACCTGGTATGTTGGTATCTGAATCAAATGTAATAGTTATGGTATCATCAACAGAGTAAATATTATCTAAATTATCTGGATCATCAGCTACTAGTGATATTATAATTGGTGCAGGATTTGATTGAATCACAAGTACTTCTCTAGTCTCAGTTATGGCAGAATTGCCTGAATAATCTGACACATCATACATTACAGGATAAGAACCAGTTGCATTTGTATTAACTGCTGAGAAATCAATTATAATATTTGCAGTAATATTACCATCAATGTTATCTGTTGCATTAGCTCCAAGTTCTGCATAACTATTACCTAATTCTATTATTTGTGGGTTGTTCCCTAGTAGAGTGATTATTGGATTAATAGTATCTTGTACTGTAATACTCTGATTATCAGTAGAATTATTTCCTGAAAAATCAATTGCAGTCCATATTATGATGGTTTCACCCAGTGGAAATTCTATTGGCGCATCATTACTAATAACAGGAGATGGATCATAATTGTCAGTAGCAGTTGCAGTACCATAATCAGATTCAGATAATGGTGTGTTAAGTTCAGTTGCCTCAAACATCTGGTCACTTGGTACAAAACTAAAGACAGGAGGAATCGTATCAACTACATTGACAGTTCTGATCTTTTGTACTGCTGGGTTATTTGCAGCATCTAAAACATCATATGTTATGTCGTAAGTTCCAAGTGTTGTTGTATCAACTGATCCTGCAACTAAAACATTACCTGTAATATCCCCATCTACATCATCAATTGCAGAATATCCAGGTTCTACAAATGAAGTGTTTACAGATACATCCATTATAGTGGGCGGTGAAAGCGTGATTACAGGTGCAGTAGTATCAGGAGGTTCAGCATCATCTCTAATAAATACCTCATCTATCTCCATGTCTTCTGAAGAGCTACTAGAAATTGCGATAAATCGAATCTTGAAATTGTCTGCCCCAGAATAGTCATAAAGTGAATACTCTACTAGTTGCCATATACCATCTGCTTTGTTTTGACTTGCCAACCAACTATCAATTATTTGCCAAGTGTTTCCATCATCATCAGAATAATAAAGAATCAATCCCTCATCATCTGGATCAGGTAATGGAGTTAAAGTAAAGTCTGCATCAGCATCAACAAACCTATAAAATGAAAGATATGGTTCCACATGTCCTGTAAGATCAACTGCATCAACCATACTTAATATACAATAATTATCACAGTTATCAGAGCTTGCAACCTGGTTTGTGTTTGGAAACCCTGGAATCTGCATTACATCGGGTGTCTTTATCTCCCATAGTTCTTGTCCAGAGTTTTCCCATTCAGATAAATCAGATTCAAAGTCATCATAGAATCTGTCTAGGGTTTCTTGTGCTTCAAAGTCTACAATAAGATCTACAAAAGTAGAACGAGTATACCCATCAAGGTTTGTTACAGTTACTGTAAATGTTTGAGGACCATTGTTTTGTGTAACGACTTCAGTTACCCAGTTCTGTTGTATTGGTATTGATGTGGAGTTGTCACTACCAAGTTGTAAATCAATGGATTGAATATCGTTTAAATCAGAAACAAAACCATCTGCAATAAAGGATTTTCCAACAGTATCATTATTGTCAGGTTCGTATATGTAGATAAATGGTGGATAATAATCAACCATGTATCCAGTTACAATATCAGAGGGTTCACCCCAGCCTTCACCGTTTCTTGCACTTACTTGAAACTCATAGGTATAACCCAGCCAACCATGAAATGAAAAAGTGGTAATCTCAGTGTCTGTGATATAATCTTGTCGCCATGAAGCATCACCTTGTATTCTGGATTCTATTTCATACACTTCAAGTGGAGACTCGTTATCACTTGGTTTATCCCAAGTCAATATAAGATCGGTTTCAATATCATCAAATATTACAATCAAGTTTGTTATCTTATCAGGTACGCTAGTTGTTGGTGTAATTATTGTAATTGTTATAGAGTCAGTATCACTATTTCTTGCCATATCCTCAGCAAATGCGGTAATAATGTGGGTGTTCAAACTAAGAGTGTTAATTCTAATGCTCTCGCCTACTCCAAGAAAACCATCAATATCTGATGACCATCCTATAAGTTCACTGATATTTCCATCAACGTCATCTATAGCTGATCCTATAAATTCAATAAAATCATTTTCTTCAAACTCTGTATCAGTAGGTTCTATAATAGTTACAGTTGGCGGGATATCATCAGGAACATAAACATCCAATACATCTGATGATGGAGATGAGCCAGCTGCGTTATTTGCAAATATTCTAAAGTATTGTTGATAACCATATGATTCAAGAAAACTAAATGGTGCCCCGCTAACTATAGCATATTGAGTCCAGGATTCGGCATCATCAGATTCCTCTATGGTATAAAATGAGATAGATGAACCGTTATCATTTGGTTCAGTCCAATCAAAAGTAATTGTTGTATCAGATACAGTATAACTAAAATCATCTATTTTATCAGGTGCTATTGGAGTAAATACCACCCCATCCATGAATACAACATTCTCTATTGTGTGTCCTGTTCTACCATCAGTTACAGTATATTTTATGGTATCATCGTGAGTTGGATTGCTAGTAGCTGTATAATCAAATGTTGCAGAATCACCGTCAATTTCAGGTATTCTTTCTCCTAGTGTTAATGCTCCAAATGTTGAATTTGTTGCTATTCCATAACTAGGTAATCCAGTAATGGTATATTTTAGATAATCAAAGTCACCATCCACATCATGCAAGTCTACTGTAACAGTTGATGGTACTGCAACATCAAAATTATAAGTTCCTGCATCAGGTATTTGGTTATTTGTTGCTGCAACAGAACAGTCTGTTGCCATAACTGAACCCATTACAAATGAAGTAGCAGAACATTGCTCACCGATATATCCTTCTGCTGAATCATCTAGTATCAAAAGTGGAGCAGATATGTCCACCCAAGAACCAGACTCTTTTACTTGAACATCAGTAAATTTACTCATAGGAATAGACGAAAACTCGTCATATGCTGAAAGTGATCCTTCAATTCCTATTTGGGTAAAATATGCATCATTATTGTATAAATTGTAACCTAAAGGATATTCGTTCAAAAGTGGAGTAGTTACTGTTACATCAATTCTATCTAAAATAGCATTATCAATTTTTACTTCCAAGTTCTCACCAGGATCAACTCTTCCATTTGGAACAAGGCTTTCAAAGTAATTTACATTACCCTCAATAATCTCATTAATTCCAAAGTATGTACTTTTTATATTAACACAGCCAAGACCTATAATTTCACCCGTCTTAACTCCTACTTCGATCCATTGATTATCAAATCTTAATGTTTTTACACCCACATACCAAGCAGTTGAAACAGCAACATTAACACAAGCGTTTCTATCAACATACAAGTCAGGGGTGTCTAGTTTGTATTGTACACCTTGCATTAAGGAAGTTGGATTTGTTTCCACTAAAACATAACAGTGAGGATCATCACAATCAGTTACACCATCTGCAAATGCGTTTTGTTGTACTGCAATTATAGTTAATGCACAAAATAATACTAGTAAAATTAAGACTTTCATTTCATTATACTCTCAAAGATTGGGAGTAATTCTTCAAGTGTGTGATAGGTTGAACGTACACTAACTAACGTATATTCATCAGGATGAAAAGATATTGATGCTTGATAGTGATTATATTTATTACTACCAGAATAAGCAGAAACGAATTTACCATCTCTTGTCATATCTACATAACCACCTACATTATCCGGCTGTGCCGCTAGTTTGCCTTTATGATATTCTACGTAATATTCTGATGAGAGCATTGGGACATTAACATTTCTCGTTATAGTAATAGTAAATCCTTTTGAAACTTGCAAGTCATAATTAGTAATCTCAGGTGTTAACTCAAATGTTGTTGGAACATATTTATGAACTACAGTATAATTATCACCATTTTCATGATATAAAGTACCAGAATACAACAATCTTTGACCTTCTGGAACGAATCCTGGTAGCCAATCTTCAAGATAAAATCCCCGGTTTTCTTTTAGAGAATATTTTTCATGTGGAATAGAGTTTACAGTAATAACTCCTTTTCCATCATTTGAAAATACAGAATCATTATTATTCAAAGCAGACATTATCTCATTATAATAATTTCTAGGTGGTGCTGATGCTTGTAGTTTTGATCTAAATATGTCCCTTCCATCATCTACAAATTCCACATCAGATGAGTGATCTAGAATAACTATGGTAGGCGTAACTTGTTTAGGTGTAATAATTGGTTCAGGTATTGTAACTAATTTTTCAGTATGAATAAATTCTGTCTTTAAAATTTCCCATCCAGTTCTCTCTGCAGTTCTCTCAGATACACATGCAGGAGAGCCATTTGCACGAATTACTAGTACACGGTCATCTCTACATTGTATGTCTGCAGGTAATACGCCTGATTCTAGTTGCACTCTTGGGGAGGAATACTCTGAAAAAGATACAGATGTAAACCCTGTAATCATAATTAAAACAAAAATAATTCCAAAAATAGATCTAAAATCAGAGAGGGACATGCTGCAGTATATTGTACGCATATATCATATATCAAAAGTTGATCAATCCAAACGAATCATTAACACCATCAGCATATACTATAAAAGTAAAAATTTTGTCCTCAGTCATTTTTTATTATAACTCCATTAAATTTGTCTGAATGCATATGCCATTCTTTGTGTCCCTCACAATATCCACCATCACAAATTTTACATCGTGTTACAACTTTGCCAGTACAGCCAAAAATACCACAACACAGGCCATGTTGAGAATCCTCTCCCCATTGTAAAATGAAATTAATGTCTGGAAATTCAGATATAGAAGTATATTCACTTATACTTTTTCACCATATCTAGATAAATCCTAGATGCAAATCTGCCATATGTTTTATGAGTATCTCTAAGCATTACTGCTGCTCTTTGTACAATATCTTTAGGATTATCCCATTCATCTATTAGTTTTTGGTGTCGCAGTACTCCTGTATAAGCTTCTAGTATCATAAGTTCAACTATAGCCTTTGTTGTTATTTTCTTCTTTTTCATTCTATGGTCCATCCTTTAGGCGATAGGTGATTCTTTTTGACATAATCATCTGTAGCTACTTTGAACTGAAAGAACATTAAAAGATCATCAATCATTGGCAACCTCACAGGTAGTAAGATACGCTTTCTATCATTACAAATACCAATACAGTTCAAAGGGGAATTTAGAATAAGCCTGGCATGTTCTAACTTTACTCTAACCATATAGTTCATTTTGTGTTTGCCGTCTTTGTGGAGAACCACTTCTAGTCCTAATGTGCCATTATTTACTGACCATTGATTGTTAATATCAATCTCCATTCCTACCCATTGTTTTAGAAAAGGATAGTGAGTTCTATCATAATCTTCAATGCAGAGTATATTATGTTTAATCAAGGGAAAATAAATTGAATACAGTCGATGATCATAAGCTGGGGCATCACTAGTATCATGAGATATTGTATAATCCGGATTATGCTTACGCAAGAAACCAGCTTCCTATAATGTAAATTTCACCAAATAAAACAAATAACCAGACTTTTTTCTCCCAAGCGTATCTAATCATGTGTCCACCTTCAATCTATGTTTGTTAATTACAAATGCCATCAGATAATGAAAAATATTACAAGTATCACAGTGGTTTGCATGATTTCCCATTAATACACCACTTTTCAAGCTCATCTCATAATTGGCATCTAGATCATCAATTTCTATATCCTCTATTACTTTGATAATTCTTTTTTTGTGTTCATTAAAATTTGCACGAGTAAGAGGTATGAAACCCATTTCTTTACCCTTCCCTTC
>SDBT01021816.1_pt1 | contig 10008 bp, 11 predicted proteins | sample 2277101 | NCBI WGS metagenome assembly SDBT01 (sample SAMN10404973, study PRJNA504765) | marine sediment metagenome | isolation source: marine sediment core GS10_PC15, 103 cmbsf | place: Arctic Ocean: Southern Knipovich Ridge | collected 2010
TCCTTGACGACGTCGTAGTCCTACGGCGACACGGTCAGGACCACCTGGACGACGTCCGGGCGATTGATAAACAGTTCGATGGAACGGATGAAGATCGGTCGATTATCAAGCTGGGCGAATGGCTTTTTGACCTTTCCCCCGAACCGCTCGCCGGCTCCCGCTGCCGGTATCACTACCGCGACCTTGGCCATGGTCAGTCTCCCTGAGAGTACCATCCTCAGCCGATACCATAGATGGCGTCCCGCGACGCGGTCAAGCCTCGGACGCCAACCAGTGGCGCTCCTTATCCAGACTTCGGCGGTCGCACGCCTGTACGGCGGTGGTCCGCGTCGGGTATAGTACGCTTCCTGCCTCAGGGCGGGCGCGATCGGGGAGGGGCCGGGCTCGTCACGCCGTTTGCCACAGCGCACGCGTGTCGGCACCCCGCCGTGCCAGCGGAATGCGGGCGGGACGAGGATCAGACATGCTTCGACAGCGTCGACTCTTCGGACTCATCCAGGCGGCGGGCGCCTTGGCGCTGATCCTCAGCGGCTGTGGAGACAGCGGCTGGGGTCGCAAGAAAGAGCTGCCCCCCGAACCCGCGCCGCGCCGGCTCCCGGCGCCGGACGCGGTCCTCGGCGATACGATCGGAGCACACGCCCTGGTCGGCGCGGGCGAGCCGCTGCACCTGCGCGGCTACGGGCTGGTGATCGGGCTCGGTGACAACGGCGGGAGCGATTGCCCCTCCACAATCCGCGAATATCTGCTCGACCATCTCACACGCGAGTTCGCCGCCCGCGAGACCGGCCAACCCAAACCGGACTTTACACCCCAGCAGATGATCGATTCGCTGGATACGGCGGTGGTAGCGGTACACGGCCTTGTGCCGGCCGGAGCCCGACGCGCTACCCGCTTCGATCTGCAGATTCAGGTGATCGGCACGCAAACGCGCTCGCTTGAAGGCGGAGTGCTGGTGCTCTGCGAGCTGAAGCGCTTCGATGTCGCTTCCAGCGGGCGAGGCATCATCTCGGGCCGTTCGTTGGCCCGGGCCCGTGGCCTGGTGTTCACGGACCCGTTCCGAGGGGGTGGCCCGTCGATCGAGCAGCAAACCGCGCGGCAAGGTTATGTACTGGGCGGCGGACGGACGCTGGTGGACCGCACGGTTCGCCTGCTGCTGGAGGAGCCCTCCTACTGGATGGCCCGCAAAATCGAACGCCGCATCAATGAGCGTTTCGGCCAGGTCAACTCCAATGCGAAGGCGATGAGCAAGGGGTATCTGACGCTGACCACGCCCGCGGGTTACGCCGATCGGCCGGAGCGGTTCATCGAGTTGGTGACGCATCTTTACCTTGACAACGCGCCGCAATTCGTCGAGCGCAGGTTGGGCGAGCTTTCGCGGCAACTGGACGGCTCGGACAGCACCCTGAACCACATTTCGCTGGTTTGGGAGGGCATGGGCCGGACGGTGATCCCACACATCCAACCGCTGTACTCGCACGCCCGCCCCGCGGTCCGCTTCTACGCCGCCCGGGCGGGGCTGCGGGTGAAGGATGTCAACGCGCTCGCGGTCATGGAGCAAATCGCCGACTCGCCCAAGCACGTGTGTCGGCTCCGGGCCGTCCGCGAGCTCGGAGTGTGCGACTACGCTCAGGCGCGGCGCGGACTGGCCCGGCTGCTGGACAGCAACGATCATCTGGTACGAGTGGCGGCCTACGAAGGCCTGCTGAAGCACAGGCATCCCGCCGTCGAAACCTATCGCTTCATCAGCGCGCTAGACCCGATGCAGCTCAACCTGGCGCTGGACGTTGTCGAGTCCAACGCCCCGCCCTTGGTGTACGTCCGTCGCACGCTCGAACCGCGGATCGCCGTCTTCGGCCGGCTGATGCCGATCAGCCTGCCCCTGTTTTACAACCATCCGGATGATTGGGTCACGCTCAACGCGTTGGAACACGACGGCGACATCGCGGTTCTGTGCCGCACGCGGTCGGGCAGGCTGATGACCGAGCCGCTGATGGTCCCCGCGCGCGTGGTGGAGCTCATCCGGGCGCTCGCGGACCTGCCGCTCGAGGATGACGATGGTCGGATGCGCGGGATCGGGCTTGGCTACACGCGGGTGGTCGAGGTCCTCGACGCGCTCTGCAACTCCGGTGCGATCCCCGCTCAGTTGGCGATGCAAACCGCCACCGGCAGCGACCTGTTGCTGCCGACGGATCTCCCGGAACGCCCCGAAGGGGACGAAGTGCCACTGGCGAGCGACGAGTGGTGGGATGACGGCGAGGAACTGGAGCGCGAAGCCGAGAACGCGCCGGATTGGCAGCGAACGGAATGACCCGCAAGAAGTTCACCGACAAGCGCGTCCGTCTGCAGAAATTCCTGTCCGAGGCCGGGGTCAGCTCGCGCCGCCGCGCCGAGGAGTTGATCGAGGCGGGCCGCGTGCTGGTGAACGACGTGGTAGTCGACCGGTTGCCGGCCTTCGTGAATCCGGGAATTGACAGCGTGATCGTGGACGGCACACCGGTGCGGCCTCAAGCGTTGGATTATTTCATCGTGCACAAGCCCAAGGGCGTCGTTTGCACGAACCGCGACCCCGCCGGCCGGTTGCGGGCGGTCGACCTGTTGCCGCCCACCAGAGCCCCACTGAACGTGGTCGGGCGGCTCGACGCCGAGAGCACCGGCTTGTTGCTGATGACCAATGACGGGGAACTGGCCGAACAGATCACCCACCCGCGGCTCGAGCTGCCCAAGGTCTACCGCGTCGAGGTCCGCGGCCAGGTCCCGCGCGACATCATCGCCAGCATGAAGAAAGGCGTGTACCTGGCCGAAGGCAAAGTCTCCGCCTCCGACGTCGAAGTCGTACGCCGCAGCCGCGTATCCAGCGTGCTGAAAATCACGTTGCGCGAGGGCCGCAACCGGCAGGTCCGCCGCATGCTCGCCCGGCTGGACCACCCGGTGAAGACGCTCAAGCGCGTCGAGATTGGCCCGCTCAGCCTCAAGCGGCTGCCGCTCGGCGCCTGCCGCCGACTCACGCCCCGCGAGCTCACCGAGTTGCGCCGAGCCATCCGGAGCGCAAAGTCGAAACGCCGGCGCACCGGTGCCGGTGCCGGCCGGCCGGAAACCCGCAAGCGCGCCGCGCCACCCGCCCCCAAGCAGCGTACCGGCCGGCGCGCGGAGAAACCCGCGGCAACCCCCCCCGCGCGCGGGCAACCCGATTCGGACCAGCCGGCCAGACCACGCCGGCGGTTGGTGACCTAGAGTGCCTAACAGAACTGACCGGGGGATGACTGGGGGATGACTGGGGGATGACTGGGGGATGATTGGGGGACCGGCCTCCGGCCGGTCACATGACAGGCCAGAGGCCTGTCCCCCACAGATTGACTGGGGGACCGGCCTCCGGCCGGTCACACGACAGGCCAGAGGCCTGTCCCCCACAGATTGACTGGGGGACCGGCCTCCGGCCGGTCACATGACAGGCCAGAGGCCTGTCCCCCACAGATTGACTGGGGGACCGGCCTCCGGCCTGTCACATGACAGGCCAGAGGCCTGTCCCACATGGTATTGACAGGCGCTCTTGGTGCTTCATCCGCGGGGCGTGTGTTGACAGATCGGCGGTCCGGTCCGAGGCTGCCGCCCGAACTCGGTACAAGGAGCCCCCAGCATGCGCTTCCGTGGATTCACGCGTGGGCTTGCGTTGGCGTTATTGACTCTCCCGACCCTGTTGCTTCTGCCCGGCTGCCTGCGGGTCGTCCGCCACGAGGCCCCCTATTACAAGAAAGGGCCGCATCAGGTCGAGCCTCCCGACGGCTTCTTCGACGGCGGCACGCACGTCTGGGTCTTCGGCGAGAAGGACACCTACAAGCGCGTCCTGTCGTTCGGCGGGACCGCCGCCTACGTCTGGCGCACCGACCTGTCGACCTGGCTGGAGTGGAGAGCACGGCAGGATCAAACCGATAAGGATGAGTAGACACCGTCGGGCGCGACGCACTGTGCCGGCTTCACCCGAACCGCTCGACCACGCGATCAGGTCTACATGAACTACCTCGGACACTACGTCTACAACCACGCCGTCTGTCGGCTCGAGCCGCAGCCCTATTTCGTGCTCGGCGTGGTTCTTCCGGACCTGTGGCCGCGCTTCTCGCGCCGCCGGCGAATTCGCTGGAAAGCCGCCCGCGGCGCGACCGTCTCCGATCCTCGAGCGGCGCAGCTTCGCGATGGCCTGCTCAATCACGTGGCGGTCGACCGGCGCTTTCACGGCCTGCCGTCCTTCGTGCGCTGGCAGCGCGAGCTGAAGCGACGGGTCGCGGACCGGGCGCCCCGCTCGGCGCCGATCGACTTCCTCGCACACGTGGCCGTGGAGCTGATGCTCGACCACCGCCTGGCCCGCGCCGAGCCGCAAGCCGTCGAGGACATCTACGGTCAGATCGGGCTGTGCCGTTCCGATCTGGTCGAGCGACAGGTCGGGCTGCTCGGCGATGTGGATGCCCGGGGGCTGGGCCACGAAATCCGCCGGTTCATCAGCCGACGTTTCCTCGGGCAAATCGCGCGGCGTGACACCTTGCTGCGGGCCGTCGATTACATTTTGAGCTTGATGACTATCCGCACCGCGCCGCCCAGGAGCACCATTTGTACACTGCTCGATGCCTCGGCGGAGTTGGTCGATCCGGAGACAATCTGGGCCGAAATGCACGCCGCGGAGCCGACGCGCAGGGCGGGCGATGCCCTGCCAGATCATGCGTAGTCCGCCTGGATGAGCTGCTGCCCGGCCAATCTGGCGGCCCGCTTGACAGCCATCTGATCGAGCGCGAAGCTACGTGATTGCGGGGCGCTGATTGGCGGTCAACCACGCTGAGGATTCGACTGATCTCTAGTACTGAATAAGGAGCTGCACGATGGCGGTTCGCGTTGGAATTAACGGCTTCGGGAGAATCGGACGGCTGGTCCTCCGATCGGCGATCAAGGATACGGACATTGAGTTCGTGGCGGTCAACGACCTGGTGCCCGCGGATGCGTTGGGCTACCTCCTCAAATACGACTCCACGCACGGTAACTACGAAGGCGAAATCACCGGAACCGAGGGTGCGATCTCGATCGACGGCCGGAAGATCCGCTGCTTCAGCGAGCGCGACCCCGCCGCACTGCCCTGGAAAGACCTCAAGGTGGACTACGTGATCGAGTCGACCGGGCTGTTCAAGGACCGCGCGGGCGCCGGCAAGCACCTGACCGGCGGTGCCAAGCGGGTCATCATCACCGCCCCCGCCAAGGGGGGCGACGTCCCAACCTTCGTGCTGGGCGTCAACGAAGAGAAGTACAACAAGGATACCGACCAGATCGTCTCGAACGCCAGTTGCACCACCAACTGCCTCGCCCCGGTTGCCAAGGTCGTCAACGACGAGTTCGGCATCGTCGAAGGGCTGATGACCACGATCCACGCGATGACCGCGACGCAGCCAACGGTCGACGGCCCTTCCAAGAAGGATTGGCGTGGCGGCCGCGGCGCGGCGCAGAACATCATCCCGGCGAGCACCGGGGCGGCGAAAGCGGTCACGCTCTGCATACCCGAGCTCAAGGGCAAGCTGACCGGCATGGCCTTTCGCGTCCCCACTCCCAACGTTTCCGTCGTCGACCTCACCGTGAGGACCGATAAGGAGACTTCGCTGGCGAAGATCAACCAGGCCCTGAAAACCGCCTCCGAAGGCCGCATGAAGGGCATTCTCGGCTACACCGAGGAGCTGGTCGTCAGCTCCGATTTCATAACTTGCCCGCTGTCATCGATTTACGATTCGAAGGCCGCCATTGAATTGAATTCACGCTTCTTCAAGCTCATATCGTGGTACGACAATGAGTGGGGTTATTCCTGCCGCGTGAACGACCTGGTAAAGCTGATGGCCCGGCAAGACGGTTTGATTTAGCCGTTCGAACACTTAACATATTAGGTTCAGCAAGCCCATCCATTGCGATGGGCTTTGTTGCGTTGCGCACGGGTGAATGAAATGGCTAAGAAATCGGTTGCAGATCTCATGGTGGCGGGGATGCGCGTCCTAATCCGCGCCGATCTGAACGTCCCACTCGACGATCGGCAGAAGATCACCAACGACGCCCGCATTCGAAAGTTCCTGCCGACGCTCGAGCATGTGCTCGACAACGGCGGGCGGGCAATCGTGATGAGTCATCTCGGCCGGCCAACCGGTGAGCCCGAGGCCGATCGGAAGCTCTCGCTACGACCGGTCGCCGAGCGGATCGGCGAGTTGCTCGGCAAAGAGTGCAAATTCGTCCCGCACACCACGGGGCCCGAGGCCCTGGCGGCTTCCTCCGGGCTTCACGATGGCGAGGTTCTCCTGTTGGAGAACCTGAGGTTCAACCCCGCCGAGAAGGTCATCGACCGAGCAAAGAAGAACCCGGACGGTCGGCTGACTGCCGCCCAGGACGAACAGCGGCGAGCTTTTGCCGAGGCGCTGGCCGCCCACGCCGACCTGTACGTCAACGACGCCTTCGGCACCTGCCACCGCAAGCACGTCAGCATGTACGACGTGCCGCAACTCGTGCCGGCCGGCGGCCGGGCGATCGGGTTCCTGGTCGAGAAGGAGCTCCGATTCCTCGGCCAGGCGATCGAGTCGCCCCAGCGACCCTTCATCGCCATCCTCGGCGGTGCCAAGGTGAGCGGCAAGATCGGCGTGATCAAGAACCTGCTCACCAAGGTCGATCACATCCTGATCGGCGGGGCGATGACGTACACCTTCTGGGCCGCGCAGGGCCGCGGCATCGGTAAGAGCCTGTGCGAGCACGACAAGCTCGATCTCGCCAGAGGTATCATCGCCGAGGCCGGCGACAAGCTGCACCTGCCGGTGGATGCGATCGCCGCCACCGAGCTCAAGGCCGGCGTGAAGCCGCAGATCGTCGAGGGCGAAGTGCCCGACGATCTGATGGGGCTCGACATCGGGCCCAAGACGTTCAAGGAATTCAATGAAATCGTCGGCACCGCCGGCACGATCGTCTGGAACGGACCGGTCGGCGCGTTCGAGATCGAGCCGTTCGACACCGGCACTTTCGCGCTAGCGCGCAGTATCGCCGCGGCCACGGCTCGCGGCGCGGTCACCGTGATCGGCGGCGGAGACAGCGCGGCCGCGGTCGACAAGATCGGATTGTCCAGCCACATGACGCACGTCAGCACCGGCGGCGGCGCGGCGCTCAAGTTCCTGGAAGGGAAGACGTTCGATCCGCTCGAGGTCATCGACGAGGCATAACACCCGTATATGCACACAGACAAGTCAATCAGGATCGCGCCTTCGCTGCTGAGCGCCGACTTCGGGCGGCTGGCGGACCAGATCGCACTGGTCGAAACCGCCGGCGCCGACCTGCTGCATCTCGACATAATGGACGGACACTTCGTTCCGAACATTTCCTTCGGCGTGCCGGTAGTGCGGTCGGTCTCGCGCTGCACGAAGCTGCTGTTGGATACGCATCTGATGATCGCCGACCCCGGCCGCTACGCGCCCAAATTCGTCGAGGCCGGCGCCGGGAACATCACGTTTCACATCGAGACGACCGACCAGCCAAAGGAGCTGGTCCGACAGATTCGCGATCTGGGTGTGCAGGTCGGCGTGTCGCTGAACCCCGGCACACCGGCCGACGCACTCGACGAGGTCATCGCCGATGTGGACCTGGTGCTGGTCATGACCGTCTGGCCGGGGTTTGGCGGGCAGACGCTGATCCACGATTGCCTCACGAAGATCGAGCAGATCGCCGGTCGGCTGAACGAGAACCAGACGCTCGAGGTGGACGGCGGAATCGATCCCGACACGGCGCCACTCGTGGCGGCGGCGGGCGCAGACACGCTCGTGGCCGGGAGCGCCATATTCGGTGCCGACGATCCACCCGCCGTCATGGCAGCCATGCGACGGCGGGCTGGAGAGGCCCTGGGACGTGGAAGATTGGAACCGAAGCTATGAAGGTTGCACTGATACCGTGTGGGGAGAGCGATTGGCACCGGAAGGGGCGACTGCTCGGGCGGGTCGAGCTCGAGCCGGACCCGGATGTCGACGCGCAGTGCGCCGCATGGAGCGAGCAGCTCCGTCCGGCGCGGCTCCGCAGGATCTTCCACGCCCCGGATGGGCTCTCCAAGGCCGTCGCCCAGGCCGTCGCCGGCCAACTCAACATATCCGCCAAGCCGCTGGATGCCCTGGCCGAGGTGGACGTCGGCCTCTGGGCCGGGCTCACGGAAGAGGAACTGAAGACCCGTTTTGCCAAGGCTCATCGGCAACTGGTCGACTCGCCCCTGAACGTCAGCCCTCCCGCTGGCGAGGACTTCTCCGACGCCGCCGATCGCGTGCGGGCCGGTCTGAGGAAACGGATCAAGCCCAACGGCAGGCAGGCGATCGGCCTGGTCATGCGGCCACTGGCCCTCGCGATGGCGCGTTGCGTGCTGGAGGGCAGCGAGCCGGTCAAGATCTGGGAAACCAGTCAGAGCGATGCCGGGCCGTGCGTGATGGATTGCACCGGCGTGCCGGAGCCGGTCGCCAGTGTGTAAGAAACGACCAGCCCGGATGGGATTGTAGACATGGCTGAAACGCCAGGGACCACTCGCCGAGTCGTCGACGTTCCCGAGGGATCGTGGATTCGGTGTGAACGTTGCGCGGCGATGGTCTATCGACGTTTGCTGGAGGAGAACCTGCACGTCTGCCCCGAGTGCGGGTATCACTATCGCATCGACGCCCGAGCGCGGATCCGGCAATTGAACGACGCCGACACGTTCGAGGAATTCCTGTCCGACCTTCAAACCACCGACCCGCTCGAGTTCGAGGACCGTATTACCTACCAACAGCGCTTGGAGGAGACGCGGGCGCGGGGGGGCGCTAACGAGGCGATCGTGGTGGGCAAGGGCTTCATCAAAGGCCGTCCAGTCATCATGGGCGTGATGGACCCGATGTTCATCATGGGCTCGATGGGCGCGGTGGTCGGCGAGAAGGTCGCCGCCGCCGCCGAACGCTCCATCGCCGACGACCTCCCGCTGGTGATGATAACCTGCAGCGGCGGGGCGCGCATGATGGAGGGGATGGTCTCGCTCGTGCAGATGGCCAAGACGGCGGCGGCGATCGCGAAGGTGGACGAGGCCGGCGGACTCTACATCGTCGTGCTGACCGACCCGACCACGGCCGGCGTGGCCGCCAGCTTTGCGTTTCTGGGCGACTTCACGCTCGCCGAGCCGGGTGCCCTGATCGGCTTTGCCGGCCCGCGCGTGATCTCCGAAACGATCAGGACCACGCTGCCAGAGGGTTTCCAGAGCGCCGAATTCATGCTCGAGCACGGCTACGTCGACCGCATCGTGCACCGCAAGGACCTGCGCAGCGAAATCGCTCGGCTAATTGATTACTGCAATAAGTAGCTGTCAGCGTTCAGCTATCAGCCGTCAGCCACAGCCGCGCATTCGAGAGCCGAAAGCTGATCGCTGAGAGCCGATAGCTGAAAGCTGAAAGCTGTTTTCATGCTCGCTAACTGGTTCTTCAAAGACCTGATCGATCCGCTGGGGCTCTTCGGCCTGTCGGCCCAGGCCATGTTCATGCTGCGCTTCGTCGTGCAGTGGCTCGCTTCCGAGCGCCGCGGACGCAGCTACGTTCCCTTAGCGTTCTGGTACTTCAGCCTGATCGGCGGTCTGATGACGCTCGCGTACGCCTACCTGCGCCACGAGCCGGTCTTCGTGCTCGCCCAGGGCCTGGGCATCACCATCTACATCCGCAACCTGATCCTGATCTACCGCCGTCGATCCCGCTACAATCAACGCCGCCAGGTTGTCATCCCGAACGAGCGCAGCGACTGAGGGATCTGGCCGAGCGGCGCGAGCCGATTCGTCGGTGCCGGCCCCGTGCCTTGTTGCCTTGCCCCCCCTCCCTCGTTCCCTGGTTACCCCGTTGCCTCGTTGCCTGGTTGCCTGGTTGCCTGTTTACACCACGAAACCTCGCCGCTCGTGCCGTCCACCGTGACCAGCGTCCCGTTCGGCACCGCCGCGATCAGATCCTCTTCCGGCTCGCAGACCATGCT
>SDBT01021817.1_pt1 | contig 10008 bp, 4 predicted proteins | sample 2277101 | NCBI WGS metagenome assembly SDBT01 (sample SAMN10404973, study PRJNA504765) | marine sediment metagenome | isolation source: marine sediment core GS10_PC15, 103 cmbsf | place: Arctic Ocean: Southern Knipovich Ridge | collected 2010
ATGATTAATGATATATGATTTCACAAATGATGTTTGAGGAAAAGAAACATCGTATAGAGCATTAATTAAATAATTGATTGAAAGATCTATTATATCATTACTCGGGTCTGAAACTGTAACACCAAATGTTAAGGGAACTTTTGAGATTTTCGTTAATTCGTCAATCCATTGGTTATTAATATTAAATGAGGCAATTTGCCCTGTACCATTAAATTTTAACGAAATATTAGTTGAATATCCATTGTTATAAGTAAATGTAAATATGACCGTGTGTTCGCCTCCTTCTCTATTAGTTTGATTTACAAATATATCCCAATTCCTACTTACATCCATTTCAAGGAAATTAGAAGTACTATGTATCCATGTTTCTATTGAATTGCTCGGGAAAGAAGTATAGATGGTATTATAAATTTCCTCATCCACCTTCACGAAAACTGTAAAATTTGCGCCATAAGATCCTTCACAATATAAATTAAGGGAAATATTAGCGAGCACATTAGCAGTGTGAATACCTAGAGAAGGTAAAACATTATTAATTTTTATAGGATAAGAATCGGAAGCCCATATAGAAGATGGATCTTTAGTATAACAATAAATAGAATAATCATCATCATCATTCATAAACAAGTCCGAATAGATCCAACCATTTTCCTCCCAATATTCCATATTAGAGGATGAATCTCCCCAATAGTAAGTTAACTGTTGGTAATCTGAGTAAGTATCGTATGAAGTACAGTCAAGAATAAAATTGTCTCCTTCATTAAAATGAATTACTTGATCAAAATCAAGATTTCCGCCTATCACATAGTGGGGATCCCAAGAGAGACCAATATTATCAAGATACACTGCTCCAGTATCGTGTTCAGGATTTAGTGCTAATGTCCAAATTGCAAAATTGGTTATATTTGTGATTTCATGCTGATTTATAGTATGGATTGGAAGCATTTGAGACGCATGACCATTAGCATAAATGATATAACTGTCGTCGGTAAGATCCATATAATTAGAATCGTCACAGCAGAAATCAATTCGAAAATGAGTCCATGTATTATTTTGTAAAATCCATGAATCGTCATAATTTACTTCAATGGTATTATAACCTCCACCAGAATAATTCATTTGAACCCAACCGTTATATGATGTATTCCATAATGTAACAACACCGTCACTGAAAAATTGTTCAGAGAAGCTAAACGCAAATCTTGAACGAGATGTGTCATTTGTATAAAGCCAGAATTCTACGGTACCTGAGGGTAAATTTAAATCACCTGGTACAAGAGGGATTGGTATACCGCTAGAATTACTAAATGAAATCCCTCCATACAAGGGACCCATTCCTATTTGCACAGGATTATAAAAACCATCAATTTCATTAACAACCTGTGTTATCTCGCCGAACGATGCTTCATAAGGACTTTTATATAACCCTTCTGGAAATTCCCCAATCTCATCATTAGTGAAATCAAAAGTTACTCCATATGGAATTTTATGAATTTCTATTTCAGGATAAAAATTGTCAATGCAAATATATTGTTCAGTGATGTCATATAGACCATTATCATCAATAGTAGTTAATTTCACTACATATTTCCCAGGTCTTCCATAATTATGAAGAATTGTTTGTCCAAATCCTGTTTGATTATCACCAAAATTCCAAAAGTACCTAATATCTTGTTTATCAGTAAGAGTTTCATCTAAATTAGCACTGAAAATAAGTGGAGTATCGCTATATATTGCTGATCGAGGAAATAAATTATCCCCAACTTCATAAGCCGGATCCCATGATACTCCTACAGCATCTAAATATAAAGAGTAATTATTTCCCTGTTCTTCAGTGCTCCATAAATGCCATCTAAATTTAGATACATCACTATTGAAATCAAATGGGCCTAAATTAGAAATAACACCATCAACCCAGAAATAAAATTGATTTTCTTCTAAACCTAAATAATTACCTCCCTCTCTTGTTTCAAAATCTAATCTTAAATGGTGCCAGCTATTATCTTGCATTTGAGGAACATCTGTAACCTCAATCTCAAGACCTTCATCTTTATACCACCATTTCCCATCATTTCCTAACCAGATACCTGAACGGAAAACTTCATAACCAAAAGTCATTATAAATCCTTGAGATATATCGGTTGTTCTTAACCAACACTCAATAGATCCATATTTAGGGTCAGTTAAATCTACCAAACTTGCTACAACAACATCATTATCATTATTGTCTTGAAGTTCAAGAACTTTATAATGACCGTCCAATTCAGGAATGATATTTGCTGAACAATCCTCAGCGATCTCCCCGAAACCATAAGAAGTAAGGGCCCATGGACCAAGAGTAGTTAAACCAACATCATTATCATAAGGAATTTCTCCACTAGGATAAAAACGAAAGTCCCATGTTCCATAATGTGATTCAAATTGTGAAGGGTCATTATCACCCAGATTATAATCAGGATCACTTGTTAAACCTATTGAGTCGATGAATACATGTGAGCCTGGTTTTACTACAAATCCCTTTCTAAATAACGCCCAATCTGAATTTTCATATATATTGGAAGGTTGACCGTTAATAAATATTTTGGTTTGATTAATAACTAATCCATTGTATTCTCCAAAACTAAATCCATAATCAAACCTAACATGAATCCATTCACTGCTATTAGGTTTTGTAAGCTCATTCATTTCTACAGAAGTATGAAGTGACTCAGTTGGGGTATAATGTTTCCAGTTTCCTCCACTTAATCCAAATTTATATGAGTCAATACTAACACCCGAATCCGGAGCACCATAGTTTTCATCAGCCCAGAAAATAAAATTATCTTTTAATACATCAGAAAAATAAACCCAGAATTCAATTGAGCCCTTAAACCCTTCATTTAAATCCGGAAGTCTTATTAAAGCTGTACCTCCTGCTCTTGTATCAATTTCTAAAATCTTAGAAAATTTATCCTTAAAAGGTGAAACTTTTACTTCTCCACGTGTGAACAATCTACTTGGTGGGCTCCCTGACAAGTCAGAGGCAAAATCATAAGTTACATCATAGTTAATCCCATACCAAATATCTGCCTCTGGTTTTTTGCTTTCAATAGTAATTGGTCTAATTTTTGTAGTCATAGCTCCTTGATCGTCAACAAGAGTTAATCTTACAGTATAATCACCTGCATTCGAATACAGATAGGTAGGAGATTCTTCATTTGAGAAATTCCCATTACCAAAATCCCAAATGTATGTAAAATTATTACTAATGGGATCAAGACTATTATAACTAAACCCTCGTTTATCATATAAAGATTCTTCTAAACCATAAACACTAAAAGTTATTTCATGATCTTCATATAAATGATCAGGATAAATACTAGGAATATTATCACCAATTTCATATCCTTGCCATGTAAAACCTATCGCATCAATATACATAGTTCCATTAGTTTCAAAATTTATCGAACTTATACCATTCCCACCTGTTGAAAGTATAAGCTTTCCAGATCCAATATCATTAATGTAGGCTTGAAATTCTCCAGGATCTAGATCTAAATATAATGGTGCATTTATATCTCTCCAATCTATTCGGATATGATACCAAGTATAATCTTCAGGTATAATAGCAATTGCAGCGGTAATATCTAATCCGTTAATAAACCACTTGTTATTATGCTGCTCAAAATTTATATATTTTAAGTTACTATAAATTTTACCGCCCAAAGAGGTATTTATAGTCTTATACCAGAATTCTATGCTACCAAAAGGCTGAACTGAGAAAATTTGATTCATTCCACAATTGATAGAAGTGTTGATCAAAGAAATTTGTGTTATTTTTCCGTGATCATCAACATCTTTAATAACTTCTACTCCATTTTCAACTGCTTCAAATCTTAACCAATCTAACTCTACATCCTGCAAATCATCACCCTCAAAGCTTGAATATAGATAAACATAACCAAGTTTAATGTTTATAACATCTCCATTAGAATAATCGCCATTAAAAAGGATTTCTGTTTCGGTATAATCCCATAGATCATTAACCAAAGTAAATGATTGATTTGCTGAAAAATAAAATTTATAATTTCCAGGTAACAAGTCATAAAACAAATCCGGGAATGTGGGATTTATGCTAATGATATTATCATTTTGATAATTCTTGTCTGATCTTATTTTCCAAAAATGACCATCTTCATTTTTTAAATCATTAACACTACCCTCCAAACTTGTACCAAATATATAAGTAAAATCATTTGCATAAAAATCAAAATTTGTTTGGTATGCATTCCAATTATTCGGAATTTCACCTAACTCAATGTCTTCAAAATCATATGTAGCTTCGTGATATTCTATAATAGATAGTCCTATATCAAATTCGGGAGCATCATTTTCAACTTCAATTATTAACCAATCAGAATCTGAGCCCATTCCTATAACCCAAAGGGTTATATTATATATCCCTTCAATTGAATAATTATAAGAAAAACTTGACCCCGCTATGCCCCATTGGACATTACTATCACCCATTATTACCCAAGAATCAAAAGCATCAGTGAGTACATAACTAAAATTAATGACTTGATACACATCAGCTTTATATCTCTTAGATCCAATTTGTTCGGCATCACATCCAAAATTTGTTACAGTTGGTTGAGCTAAAGATAAATTTGAGATATTAATTATACTTGTTAATAAAATTAATGCAATCACTAACATACCTTTTGTAATTAACTTTTTATCATACTTTTTCAATTTAACCACATGTTTTTATTTAATTATTTGACGCTATCTTTGTGCATTTGATTTTGAAAGACAAAATTACTAAGTTGGAAATTTTTAATATTTTACGATATAGCTCCGCATTTTGAGCAGAATTCTGCATCTATTGGAAGGACCTCACCACAGTGGGAACAAAACTTAGTTTCTCCAATAACCTCTGCTGCTTCCTTCTTAACCTCCTGTTTTTTTATTTGAGGTTTTACAGGTTCATATCCTTTTTCCTTAATTCTCTGTATTTCACTGTCTCGTTCTAGTATTCTTTTGTTATGTATTAATTGTGAGTACATCAAAAAAGCGAAAACTATCGTTAAAGTAAGCAATGAGAGCAGTACAAGTAAATTTAGCATCGCAGCATATAAATCACCAAAAATATCCCATCCAGAAGTGATTTGAAAGGGGATTACTCTTAAGATGCTTAAAAGAAAGAAGAGAAATGTTCCTGTAAGTAAAATAGTGAGAAATAGAGAGGTGTAAAACCTCCATTCTGCTTTTTTTTTACTATATGTTTCTTCATAATTCTTTGTTTTATTAATTATGTAATCCACGATAATTTTATCTCTTGATTTATATGTTCCTATTATTAATACATTATCTGACTGGTCAAGCTCATTTTTAGTATCAATTAGGTAGCAATTATGAATATTTTGTTTAGAATCTTTAATTAAAAATTCTTTTTCACGGCCTTCTATTCTTAATACTGATCCTTCAATTAATTTATTATATCTCATTTTAAACTCCCGATTTTATATTTGTTTTATATATTACTTTTTTGTAAGAATCTTATAATCATAAAATGGTAATAATTAACATTTTTGTCTAATTTATTAAAATTACTCCTTCCATTATTTTAACTTTTTTCCACATTTAATACAAAAAACACCTGAACCCGATATTTTCGTTCCGCAGGATTTACAAAAATAAGTCGGTAACTTCTTAGGTTCTACATACACACTCTTCTTGTTATTTAGAGGTTGTGAGGTAATTTCTGGTTTATCTTTCACAGAAATTCCTTTTTCTTTTTTGAATGTTTTTACAACAGGTATAATTTCGTTTTCTGGAACATTTCCTTTTGGTTTGGATTTTTTAGCCCTGATTATCTTAACAGATTTTTCTTTCTTTCTCGGCTTTTTTTCATGTTCTTCGAAGGGTTTCTTTATTATTTTTGGTTTAATGGTTAATGTGCGTGTTTTTTCTATTTCTATTAACTCTTTTGTTTTAGTAATTTCAGAAATATAACTCCCTCTAATATTATAGGATTTCCCATTTTTTGTTTTAATCACTAAACTGACATAGTCTCCTGTTTTCAATAATTTAGGATTCTTTTCTAGATCATACAATAGTCTTTTTGAAATTTTAGAGCTATAATTTGTTGGTTTAATTTCTTTTAGTTCGACATTTTCAACGTCATTAAAGGGTATTAACTTTTTCCTTGGATTTAGAGCACTTTTTTTGATTTTCAATCCATTCTGGTAAATACTTAAATGTGTTTGAAGAAAATTTAATCCTAATAAAACTAAGAAAATTGTCAGAGGAATTATAATGGAGTAAAAAATAACATAAAAAGCTAATCCCCAACGCCATTCCAAAATCATAGATAAAGGAAAAAATAAAACTGGCAAGATAATTAAACTTACAGCCAAACAAAAATAAATATATGAATTATATTTATAAAACTTACTTGGTTTACTTTTCCAAACTAGCTTTTTAGTCGCTTCCTGCATCTAGGATCACTTAAAACGCTAACATTTCTAAAATTGCATCGAATTTCTAATTAAATATATTTATGTTTAACCACTATAAAAAGATGACAGAAAATTCTATTTTTATTAATTCAATTTTTTCTCAGAGATGTTTCAATAAGAATGAATATATGCACGATACAATTTCTTCTATTTGAGTAATACCACATAATTATTTTTTTGTACGTGATATGAGTATTTTAACAAAATAATTAATAGGATACCTATAGGACCCGAACTGATAGCTGGAGACCGTATTTAAGTAACTAAAAATTGAGTAAGTTTCACAATAAAAACAAAAAGACTTAAATATTACATTATCAAATTAATAAGTGAAATCTATAAAATTGGAGTTTAAAAGATGCATAATCAAAAACTAAATAAATATATCTATTTAGCTATTTTTTCGGTATTTTTAGCTTTTACATCAACACAAATTTATGAGTTAACTGATGATAAAAATGTACTATTAACTAAAGATGATATATCATCTTCTGCTATCTGGAATCTTATTGATCCAATTGTGATAGATGACACTGATCCAAGTAAGAACTGGAGCAAAACAGCTATGGAAAATCCTTGGTGCAACGGATCAGGAACTTGGATTGACCCTTATCTTATTAGTGATGTTGAAATAGATATTGACGGTGAATCGGAGGATGCAATTTCAATTAGTAATTCAGAGGTACATTTTAAAATAAAAAATTGTGATGTACTCAATACAGGAAGCTGGAGTTCTGGTATATATTTAGATAACGTTTCAAATGGTAAAATATTTGATAATAATATACATAATACGGGTGACGGAGTCTACATAGTTGATTGCGAAAGTATAGCCATAACTAATAATGTGATTGACAATGTTTTCACCCGAGGTATGAGTATCATTAATTGTAATAAAAGCTTATTTCAATCAAATAACATAACTAATTTCTCGGATGAGGGAATACGAATTAATTCTTGCTACAATAGTTCTTTTAATTTAAATATTATTTCTAGTAATACTAGTAGGGAATATGGAATAAAAATGGAATCTTCTGATCATAATGAGATAAAACTGAACACAATCTATGATCTTGACTCTGGTTATGCTGATGGGATATATTTAAATGCAGTTAATAACAATACAATCTCCGAAAACGAGGTTTCAGGTTGTAGAAAAGGTATATTTTTGAATTTGGGTGAACATAATAATGTTACTAAAAATTATTGTTATGCTAATGCAGATGAGGGCCTTTATTTAGGATTTTCGTCTTATAGTAAGATTACTGAGAATATGCTTATCAATAATTCTATTGGGTTCTCTATTAATGAAGCGGATTTAAATTACATCTTTAAAAATGAAATTAATTTCAATGAACACTTAGGAATATATGCATATAGGTCTAGTAATAATATATTGGAAAATAATACTGTAGCAGGTAGTCAGGACAAAGGAATCTTCTTAGTACAATGTGTCGAATTTAATCTATCTGGCAATATAATGTTTAATAATGGTTTGTATTTCGAAGACTCAGATTGGTCTGATGAAGAATTAAAATCGCATAATATTGATTCTACCAACCAAGTGAATAACAGAAACCTTTTTTATTACACAAACAAATCTGGTTTAAGAGAAAGTGACTTTGCCAATGCTGGTCAAGTCATTCTATATAATTGTACTGATTCAGTAGTCAAAAATTCAAATCTATCAAGAGTTACATGCGGGCTATTATCTTGGTATGGACAGAATAACACCTTAATAGGAAATGATCTATCGTATAATAGTAGATCTGGAATGGAGATCCATACAGCAGAAAAGTTTAATATAGCTAATAATATAGCTAATCATTGTTGGGGATTATCTCTTTATAATATAAACAATTCTGCAATTACAGGAAACACAGCAAATTATAATATAGTAGGAATTTCTATTTCAGGGGATAATAATGATATTTCTTATAACACAGTGGAATTTAATGAAGAAACAGGGATGGTAGTAAGTGGTTTTAATCATACAATATCAAGCAATACTGCTAATAGAAATAGAATTGGAATCTCTCTAACTGTCTCAAATAGTACTTTTACTAACAATTATGCTAACTATAATAGTTTGTACGGCTTATATCTTGATGATGCAAATTATAATCTTATTACGGGTAATGATTTTATAGGTAATACAATTGATTGTATTAATCAAGAACCTAATTGCCAAGGGAATATAATTAGAGACAATAATTGTATAGCAGAAGGGGATCTTTTTTGGTCTCAATATATGATATGGATAATAGTGGGGATTGTTTTAGCTGTAAGTTTCTCTGTAGTGATTATTATTCTAAGAAAAATAGTAAAAAAACGTAAAAAATATTCGGAATAATTCAAAAAAATTACTTTCAAGTTCATGAAGAAGTCGAAAAAATCTTTAAAATTACCATTTTTAATTAATATCCCCCCAAATCAGTATTTAAAGCTAATTTCGTTAGCCTTTATTCTTGGTGGAATTTGTTTGATGCCTGTAGGCTTCATCCACTATGTAACTAATGAGGAGGCAAATTCATCAGAAGCAGAATTCGCTAGATTACTACTAAATATAAAAAAAAGATGTGAAATTGATTTCACTATCATATTAAAATCTGTTGAAGATGACCCGCTAGAGGATTTACTTAAAGAAAAATTACCCACTGCAGAAGAAATTTTTTTCTCAGAATGGGCAAATGACTGGTTTCCTACGGTTGATGTGCCTATCGTAGGAAGTATAGTGGAAGAAATAGGGGCAGAGATGGTCGGTGATGTTAATTTAGATAATAAACATCCAATTGCAGATCTCAATATATCAAGCCATTCAAATCCTTCTAGCCTCTCAATTAAACAATGTAGGAGTTTATGGGACCGTAATAATGCCTATTCACTTGTTAGTATTATTCCCCATATATGGTTTAAATCAATAAATGGGGATAATTTAAGTAGGTATTCGCTGCAATTTTATCACAATCTTACTAATGCCCAATTTGAATTTATTAGCTCTTGGATTCAGAAGAGTTTAACTACTTGGGTATTAAACATTGACTATTTAGATGTTTTTGAATACCTCAACTATGGTTTTTTGGGTTTGGGCTTTACTTTTATGCTTGCCGGTCTAATTCTTTTTATAAATGAAAGAAAAAAAATATCTTCTAATCAATTCCAAAAAACAAAAGTGAAAAATAAGTAAATTTAACCTTTGAAAGCCATATTTCGTCCTTATTTCTTTCTAATGAGAGAAAAAAATGATTTATAGTTTATATGTAAAAGGTAAAAAGGATTTATTTATTTCAGCAAGGATGTTATATATGTCAGGAGAATAATATTAGATGCTAAAAGAAAGAATCAATGGCTTTTTAAAATTAATTAGAATAGAATTATGCTTATTTGGAACAATTGGTTTTTTTGTTTCCGGAATACTTGCGGGAGATTTAGTAGGATTTCAATTAGAATATATTGTAGGGTTTTTAATTATCTTCCTATCTGAAGCAGGAGCGTTTGCGATAAA
>SDBT01021818.1_pt1 | contig 10008 bp, 6 predicted proteins | sample 2277101 | NCBI WGS metagenome assembly SDBT01 (sample SAMN10404973, study PRJNA504765) | marine sediment metagenome | isolation source: marine sediment core GS10_PC15, 103 cmbsf | place: Arctic Ocean: Southern Knipovich Ridge | collected 2010
ACACTTGAAAATGTCAACTGTTTGGGTACCTGCGCGCTTGGTCCTGTGGTAGTTGTTGATGGTCATTATTTTTCAAAAGTGGAGCCTGCAAAAGTTAAAATGATTTTAGATAAGGCATCAACTGGAGTTGACGCAATTGAAGTCGAAACCGATCAAAGAATTTTTCCAATTGATGTTAGTTGCCCCAGATGTAACCATAGTTTAATGGATAAAAACTATTTAATTGATGGTTATCTATCCATCCGTATTACAATGTCTTTTGAAAGAAAACATGGCTGGCTTCGGCTATCCTGTCTATATGGAAGCTACAATGTGGAAAGTGAATATCCCATTCCAAGGGATAAAATTCTCCATTTATTCTGTCCTCATTGTCATTCTGAAATGATAGGAGCCGGTGATTGCCCTGAATGCAGTGCTCCGATGGTTCCAATGGTTGTCCGCACAGGCGGAGTAGTGCAGATATGTACCAGAAGGGGCTGTAAAGGGCATTTATTAGATATCTCTGGTACGATGTTGGAGTGAATTGCAGATAAATTGTGGATGATTTTATTAGAAGCTTTTAGGAGATCGAGATATGAAGAAACTCTCCTGTGTTGATGAATTTATTGATTTTCGTCATCGAATAATTACGGAGAAAAATTTTCAGCACGAAAAATCAACGTTAGTAATTTGTGCAGGTACTGGCGGCCAGGCCAGTGGTTCTAATGATATTATCAGGATAATAAAACGATATCTATTGGAAAAAAACCTTCAGGAAAAAATTGATTTAAGAATAACTGGATGTCAGGGATTCTGTGAAATGGATCCTTTTATTCTTGTCCAACCTGGTCACAATCTCTATCCAAAACTAAACATGGAAGATGTTTCTAAGGTAATTGAAGCTGTCTTGGGTGGCACTATTGAAGAAGATCTAATCTATAAGGATAGTAAAACTCACGAATCCTTTCATTGTCAAAATGACATTCCATTCTTTAAAAAGCAAACCCGTACTATTTTGGGTAGTAATGAAAAATTGGATCCAATTAGAATTTATGATTACATCGAACAAGGTGGATATGAAGCTGTTGAAAAAGTAATACAAAATCTTGATCCAAACTGGATAATTAAAGAAGTAAAAATATCCGGTCTTAGAGGTCGCGGTGGGGCAGGTTTTCCAACCTGGAAGAAGTGGGAGCTGGCCAGTATTGCTCAAAATGGATCTGGTGATAAATATGTTGTTTGTAATGCCGATGAAGGAGATCCTGGTGCATATATGGATCGAAGTTTGTTGGAAGGAAATCCCCATTCAATTATTGAAGGTTTACTCATTGCGGGAATTGCTATAGGAGCAAATAATGGCTTGATTTATGTGAGAAGCGAGTATCCATTAGCAATCAAACATACTCTGATTGCTTTGCGCCAGGCTCGTGAATTAGGAATCCTCGGCAAAAATATTTTAGGTACCGAAATAAATTTTGATATCAGTATTGTGCGGGGTGCAGGAGCATTTGTTTGTGGAGAAGAAACGGCCTTGATTCGTTCAGTTGAAGGATTTATCGGTGAACCCAGACAAAGACCTCCATTTCCAATTGAAAAAGGAATTCATGGGAAACCTACTTGTATTAATAATGTCGAAACTTTAGCAAATATTCCTGTGATCTTTAAAAATGGTGGAAAAAATTTCGCTAAAATTGGAGTGCCTGGAAATTCCGGAACAAAAATATTCTCTTTAGTTGGAAAAATCAAAAATACCGGACTTGTTGAAGTACCTTTAGGGATAAAGATTAAAGAGGTTATTTATGATATTGGAGGTGGTCAAGTAGGAAACTCCAAAATAAAAGCGGTTCAAACCGGTGGGCCTTCCGGAGGTTGTATCCCTTCATCCATGTTCGATCTTCCTATTGATTATGATAGCTTGAAAAAAGTCGGATCCCTAATGGGCTCAGGCGGTATGATTGTCATGGATGAAAGTACGTGTATGGTTGATGTCGCAAAATATTTTATGAATTTTTTGAAGGATGAATCTTGCGGAAAATGCTATACTTGCCGTAAAGGTACGCAGCGCATGTATGAGATTCTTGATGATGTTTCAAAAGGCCAGGCAAAATTGGAGGATCTCGATTTACTGGAGGAACTTGCTATCGTAGTGCAAGATACTACAATGTGCGGTTTAGGTCAATCTGCATCCAATCCAGTCCTCAGTACATTAAAATACTTTAAAGATGAATATATTGCCCATATTGTACATAAACATTGTCCGGCCGGCGTTTGTAAAGATTTGGTAGGCGTTCCTTGTCATGCTACTTGTCCTGTTGGAACAGAGGCATGGCGGTATATAGCTCATATTGCCCGCGGAGAATATGAGGAAGCTTATAAGGTTATTCGAGAGGCCAATCCATTTCCATCGATATGTGCTCGAGTTTGTAACCATCCTTGTGAAGATAAATGTCGTGCAGGTACTGTTGGTGGTGATCCGCTCGCTATTCGTGCCTTAAAACGCTTCGTAACTGATCGTGTAGATCCATCCTCTTATATCCCGACAATAATTAACAAATATAAAAAGAATAATCCTGAAGTAGCTATAGTCGGAGCAGGGCCTGCCGGTCTCACTGCCGCCCATTATCTTTCATTAAATGGTTACAAAGTTACAGTTTTTGATTCTGAAAGCAAACCGGGTGGAATGATGTTCAGTGCGATACCTTCTTATCGACTTCCCCGTGAAATAATTGAGAAAGAAATAGAGTCTCTTTTGGATAAGAATATAACATTAAAATCGAACAGCGCTTTAGGACGTGATTTTTCTCTTGATAGTCTCTTCGAAAAAGGATTTAAAGCTATCTTTCTAGCGCTGGGTGCTCACAAGAGTAAACCTTTAGGGATTGATGGAGAACAAGTCAATGGTGTTTATCCATCGATTCAATTTCTCAGAGGTTTTAATGTTCTTGGTAAAAAATATGCGAAAGGTTCTGTCGGTATCATTGGAGGTGGAAATTCGGCTGTTGATGCCGCTCGCGTAACCATAAGACAGGAGGACGTTAAAAGTGTCACGCTTTTATATCGCCGCACTCGTAATGAGATGCCTGCATATGATGAAGAAATAGAGGCGGCAATACAGGAAGGAGTTGTCCTTGAAACTTTGGTTACTCCCTTAAAAATTATAGATACCAATAAAAAATTATCCGGATTAGAATGTGTTCGAAATAAATTAGGTGATCTTGATGCAAGTGGTCGGAGGCGTCCTGTTCCAATATCCGGTAGTGAATTTTCTATCGCTTTGGATACGCTTATTGTTGCTATCAGTGAAGGTTCGGATATTGATTGTATTTCTGTTGCAGGTTCTTTAGAGATAGAAATTGATGAGAGGACCAGCACAGTTAAGGCGGATCCTGTGACACTTCGCACCAATCGTCCAGGTGTCTTTGCCGGAGGTGATTTGGTGACCGGACCAAATACCATCGTAAACGCAATTGCTGCTGGAAAGAGAGTAGCATCGATGATTGACCGCTATTTAAAAGGCGATGAATTAGAACAACCGCCGGTTGTTCGACTTCCGCAGGTATATATTGAACCCGGTGAGGTGGAAATCGCACAAAGTAGCCGGGTCGAAACACCCTGTGCTTTAGTTGAATGGCGAAAACGTGGATTTGCCGAAGTGGAAATGTCTCTAACTGTTGAAGAGGCAAGCAGAGAAGCACATCGGTGTCTACGCTGCGATTTAGAATTTACTAAAAAAGAAAATGAGGAAGAGGAAAAAATTGAAAAAGTAGGAGAACTTCAAAAATGATTCATCTGATTTTGAACGGAATGGCTGTGGATGTTGAAGAAGGTTCAACAATTCTGGAAGCAGCAAAGTTTTATGGATTTCCTATCCCAACACTTTGTCATATGGAGGGGCTTTCGCCTTATGGCGCTTGCCGTCTTTGTATTGTCGAAATTGGAAAAAAACCAAAATCAAAATTAGTAACCTCATGCACTTATCCTGTTGAAGAAGGTTTGATAGTCCGGACCACTTCAGCCAGGGTTTTAAAAGCACGGAAAATGATTATAGAACTATTGTTAGCTTCATCGCCTCAATCAAAAACCATTCAGGATTTGGCTGCCAAATTTGAAGTTAAACAACAGAGGTTCAGACAGGAAAATGAGGACTGTATACTCTGCGGTTTATGTGTTCGAATGTGTGAAGAACAGATGGTAGCGAAAGCGATCGGATTTCGCGGCCGGGGAGAAAACCGCAGTATCGGTACACCATTTGATAAAAAATCTGACAAGTGTCGATTGTGCGGCGGGTGTATGTATGTCTGTCCAGTGTGCAGTCTGCGCTGCACATATAATGAATCCGAAAAAGCAATTTGTGGTGCATGTTCAAATCTGAGCGCACCTTGTGTTGATAAGGTTCAATTTGATGACGTGATGTGCTATATGGATCCCTGTGTTGTTTGTGAGATTAAAGAAGAATAAAAAAGAATGAAGGAGGAACAAAGGATGTCTTTATCGAAAATAAATGCATCAGCGGCTACCCTTACCAAAAACAGGACCGAAGGTGCGATTTCACCTTTATCCGGAATGTGTGTGACCTGTGTCGACGGCTGTATTGGTATGTGTGAAATTGGTAAATCTGCCTATCGCGGACATGAAGTAATTTATCCCCAGCCTTTCGGTGTTATAACTACTGCTGCTGAAAAATCTTATCCCGTTGATTATTCTCACTTGAATATTATGGGAACCGCAGTCGGAGCTCACGGGATTGAAGCGGATAGTGATAAAGCGATTTTCCCGAATGTTAATCTCGAAGTGAAATTCGGACATGATAAAGGTTTAAAATTTCGATTTCCGTTAGTTATTCCCGGAATCGGCTCCACAGATATCGCAAAAAATAACTGGGAAGGATTGGCAATCGGAACAGCTCTTGCCGGCACCGGACTTACCATCGGTGAAAATGTGGTAGGAATGGATGCTGAGGCTGTGATCAAAAACGGCCGGGTAGTTGATACTGTCGATTTAAAAAGACGAGTGAAACTATTTTCTGACAATCAACAAGATGGATATGGCGCTATTATTGTCCAGGCCAACATTGAGGATACCCGCCTTGGTGTTCAAGAGTATGCCCTCGCTGAGCTCGGGGTACAGTGTGTAGAATTGAAATGGGGACAAGGCGCCAAGAATATCGGCGGTGAAGTAAAAATAAAAAGCCTGAAAAAAGCCCAGATGTTATATGAACGTGGTTATGTTGTACTTCCCAATCCCACCGAACCAGATGTAATAAAAGCATTTGAACGAGGTAATTTTAAGGAATTTGAACGTCATTCCCGGGTTGGAATGGTTACCGAGGCAGCTTTTGAAAAACGGGTTGCAGAATTAAGGAGCGCCGGTGCAAAGTATGTTTTTCTTAAAACCGGTGCCTACAGACCGGCCGATTTAGCCAGAGCAATTAAATTTTCCTCAAAATATAAAATTGACCTGCTTACGGTTGATGGCGCCGGCGGCGGAACCGGAATGAGTCCGTGGCACATGATGAATGAATGGGGAATGCCGCCTGTTGAATTACACTCGCTTTTATATAAGTATACAAAACAATTAGATGATGCCGGGGAATATGTTCCTGCTCTGGCACTGGCAGGAGGTTTTACATTTGAAGACCACATGTTCAAGGGATTGGCTTTAGGTGCACCCTATGTAAAATTGATCGGTATGGCAAGAGGTCCTATCGCAGCCGCGATGGTGGGGAAAACGCTGGGAAAAACAATAGAAAATAACCAACTCCCGGTTTATGTGGAACGTTTCGGGAATAGTATAGATGAAGTGTTCGTAACCGCAGGGGACCTTCGCAAAAATTTAGGCAATAAAGAATTTGAAAACCTGCCAACCGGTGCCATCGGCTTATATACTTACTATGAAAGATTGGCCCAGGGTTTAAGTCAATTGATGGCCGGAAGTAGAAAATTTTCATTGGATTATATGACTCGCGACGATCTGGCTGCTTTAACCCGACAGGCTTCGGAAATTACCGGTTTACCCCATGTGATGGATGTGGATAAAGATAAAGTAGAACAAATACTTAATGATAAGCACAGCCACAAAATGGCTTCTGGTGGTGAGAATAAATGATTAGAATTGGATTATAAAAAGTAAAATTGCACAAATGAGATAGAGTAATTATATGATTAAACTGTGACATGGGATCAGATGCGGCATCTGTGGAATGTTCTTGAATGAAACTGAAACTATTAAGTTTTTTGCTGAAGATGGCAGCTATGTTTGTGAAAAATGTATAGAAACATACCAGACAAAGTAAAAAATATATTTTATAAATATACTCAATTATGCTGAAAATAACTTTTCAATAATTTTTATTTTTTGTAACTGCTAAGCCACCAAGACGTAAAGGCTCCAAGTTTTATAAACAATGAAGCTGTACAATGATCAGCATGGAGCTGTTCCAGCTCGCTAACCATCCATTCTTCCATCACTCCAATACTCCATTACTCCACTATTCCATCATTCCAATCTTCCAGGTTTCTATCCTTTGAGTTTACTTGTCCGGTCGACTGCTTACGGGAAGATTTCGAGACTAAGTAGTTACATTTTATTAGTTTAATTTGTTGGATATAAAATTACTTGACAAACAAAAAAATTTTATTATATTGCAATCATACATCATAGATATATTATGGAGAAAAACTGTGGACGATGTTTTTGAAAAAGTTACTAACCGGCTTACTTTAAGTCAGCTAATTGAGAAAAAAATTGAAGATGCCATTCCTCAAAAAAAACTCCATGCCCATCAAAAACTCCCAACTGGATCTGCAATTTCATTTGAAAGTTGCCGAATCGAGTAGTAATTCTTTAATTTCTCTTGTTATGGAACCTCTTTATAGTCTCCTGCCCAGAATTAAAACCCTGATTGTTCATAAAGTGAAAAGTAAAAATAAATATACAGCTTTATATTATCACCAAAATGTTTATGATAAAATCGAGAATCAAGATGAGCAGGGGGCTTTGAAGGCAATGAATGAACATTTGCAGGTTGCTGAAAAAGATGCAAAATTGCTTATTGAAAATTCTGATAATGAATTGATATCAGATAGTTAATCGGGGCAGCTAATTCTCTTTTTGAAATGCAAAATGATTATCCGCCGGCACTTTGACGAGATAAATTAAAATAAATTATGAGGGAAAAATGGAAAAATCTAAGCTGGTTTTAATTTTTAAATTTTCTATTTTTGTGATTTTTTTAACTGTGGTTTCATGTAGTTTTGGAAGTAAAATATTTTATGTAGATTCTTTTAATGGTGATGACACAAACCGTGGAACTACTCCTGACAAATCCTGGAAAACGCTTGAAAAAGTTAATGCTTCAACATTTTCCCCGGGAGACCATATTTATTTCAAAAGTGATGGTATATGGAGCGGTCAACTATGGCCGAAAGGATCCGGAAAAGCAGGAGAACCGATTGTAATCGACAAATATGGTGATGGAAATTTGCCAATTATTAATGGTGAAGGAAAAGTGATTAATACGGTTTATCTATATAATCAGGAATATTGGGAAATTAAAAACCTGGAGATCACAAATTTTTCTCAGGGAGATACCTCACTTAAACGGGGAATTTATATCAAAGCTAAGGATCTTGGCGTTGTGCACCACCTCTATATGCAAAATTTGAAGATTCATGACGTAAATGGCGACATGAGCACCAGAGATGGAGGCGGAATATTTATGGAAATAGCCGGAAACAAAATCCCCACCTGGTTTGATGACATATTGGTTGAAAATTGCGAAATTTATGACGTTGACAGAATCGGATTTAATAATATTTCCACATGGATGTTTCGAACTTTAACAAAAAATACAAATTGGTATCCAAGTTTGAATGTAAAAATCAGGAATAATTATTTTGAAAGAACCGGTGGTAATGCATTGATTGTCAGGGTCTCTGATCGACCACTGTTTGAGCATAATATATTTAAAAATTGTGGAGTGAAAGGGACCGGTAATTCAAATTACCCTTTTAATTGTGATAATGCCCTGATACAATATAATGAAGCATACTTAACTCATTATACAAAAGGCACTCCGGACGGTGGCGGTTTTAATAGTGATTGGCGCTGCAAGAATACCATCATTCAGTATAATTACAGCCACGATAATGACCATGGAGGGCAATTAATTTGCAACAATGGCGGCATCGCCACATCCTTTAACGATGGAACTATTATAAGGTATAATGTATACCAGAATAACAAACATCATGTTTTTCGGGTGGCAGGCACTCCAACCAATACAAGCGTTTATAATAACACAATCTATATCGGTCCCGATCAATCCTCTGTCATAATTATCTGGCACAAGGATTGGGGGGGGGATTCTGATGGAGTTACTTATTATAATAATATTATTTATAATAAAAGTCCCAGTAGTTATTATGATTTTGGCAAAAGCACAAACTATCTGTTTGACTATAATATTTTTAGTGGTATCCGTGCCCCGGGTGAACCAAAAGATTCCCATAAAATAACCGACGATCCTTTGTTTGTAATTCCTGGAAGCGGCGATATCGGATGGGACACTATAAAAGGATATATGCTAAAATCCGGATCTGCTGCGATTAATTCAGGATTTAAGCTTCACAACCACCCATCAAAAGACTATCTGGGTAACCCGGTTCCTTTTGATAATGGTATGATTGATAGGGGTGCTTTTGAATTTCAAGGGAATTCTCAGCTCTGAGATTAAAAAAAAATATGGGATAAAAATCAGAAGTTGTAAATCAAATGTGCTTTTTAGAAATGCGGATTGATAATAGGAGGTAATTGTATGATTGTTAGAAAATATTTATATCTTCCATTTGTAATTATTATTCTTGTTAGCACAAATTTATATCCTGATAATAATGGTTGGTATACTCAGGGATCTTTCAAACCAATCGAACGCTATGAAATTATTTTAAAAAACATTTTGGAATTTGACAGGAAAGATTGTCCGGTTATAATCACTCGTGACCAGATGCCAGTCAAAGATTTTCACGAATTATGGATCACGATCGTAGATCCAACTCTGCCGCCGGGTCCCGAACCATCCAAAGAGATTCTTGCTAAATTTGGCACCCATCAGATTAGAGAAGAGTCCAATGGTCATGCTATTTTTTTTCAACTCGATGATCTTGATAAAGACGGGCTATGGGATGAACTCTTTTTTATGACTGATATCAGAGCAAAAGAGACAAAAAAAATATATATCTATATGGGATTTAACCAAAGAGGGTGGAATAAACATAGCACACATGCCGGAATCGGAAATTATGCCCGTCATATTGTGCCATTCTGGGAGTCAATTCATGTTGGTTGGAAACTCTGGTATGCAACAGATTGTGATGTTTATGGCAAACGTAAGAGTCAATTAATTTCATTTAGACTTTATACAGATAATTTAGATGGTTATGGAGTCCCATATGATATGGGTTCGGATATCATGAGCGTGTCGGATTCATTTGGCGGAGGTGGAATCTGTCTGTTTGAATCGGCTACTAATCCTGGTTCGGTGTCAAGGCCGCGCTTCACCACGGAGAGGAAAAGGCAGAATTTAAGGCAAAATTTTAATGCCGGGCAAATAAGTGATACTCGTTATGCATATGACGTTATAGTCAATGGACCGGTTAGAAGTATGATAAAAGTTAAAACTATGAATTGGAATACAGCGACCGGTGCTTATGAGCTGGAACAATATTATACAGCGTATACAAATCAAAGTTATTCAACCTGCAAAGTAAAGTTCACCAAGTTTTTAACGAAGAATTCCGATATTATGTTCGGTTGTGGAATAAGGAAAAATCCGTTCGAGAAAAATTATTATCAGAAGAATGGTGTTATTATTACTGCCGGACCGGAAGAAATCCGGAATCCTGATGATATTGAGGGTCTGCAAAAATTGAAAGTAGATTTTATCGGAGCCGCCCTGGTTGTAAAAGAAAAATTTATACCATATTATCAGTATGTTCCAGCGCAAAAAGGCAACCATACATTCAAAATACC
>SDBT01021819.1_pt1 | contig 10007 bp, 8 predicted proteins | sample 2277101 | NCBI WGS metagenome assembly SDBT01 (sample SAMN10404973, study PRJNA504765) | marine sediment metagenome | isolation source: marine sediment core GS10_PC15, 103 cmbsf | place: Arctic Ocean: Southern Knipovich Ridge | collected 2010
TTTCTTCACGATCGATTTGCTCACCGACGACGACAACAAGTGCGTAGGAATTGTCGGCTACGAACGTAAGAGAGGCCCACAAATCATCTGGGCAGCAAATACGATTCTGGCTACCGGCGGAGCGGGGCGGCTCTATCGTGAAACTACGAATCCGGAAGCCGCCACAGGCGACGGCATCGCCATGGCTTACCGGGCCGGCGCTGTGCTGAGGGATTTAGAGTTCGTCCAGTTCCATCCGACGACACTCTACATCGCAGGTGCCACGCGTGCCCTGATAACCGAGACGCTCCGAGGTGAAGGAGCGGTCCTTTTGAATAACAAAGGCCAGCGTTTTATGAAGGACTACCACGATGCCGCCGAGCTTGCTCCGCGAGATATAGTCAGCCGGGCCATTCTTGCCCAGATGCGGAAAACCGAATCGACGCATGTCCATCTGGACGTCCGGCACTTCGATAAAACGTTTTTTGCAAAAAGATTTCCCTGGATCAACGAGCTGCTCGAAAGTTTCGATATCGACATCACTAACGACCTGATCCCGGTGCGGCCGAGCGCCCATTATTTGATCGGCGGCATAAAAACCGACCTCTCGGCCAAAACAAGCATCGAGGGTCTTTACGCCTGCGGTGAAATCACCTCTACCGGGCTGCACGGAGCAAACCGGCTCGGCAGTAACTCACTGCTCGAAGGGCTGGTGTTCGGAAAAATCGCCGGGCAGGAGGTTTCGCAAAAGAAAAAGGCAACCGCCGCCCATCTCAAGCACCCCCTGATAAAATACCAGATCCCCCATTCGGACCGTACACGGCTGGATGCCGATGACGTCAGGAACTCGCTTCGAGCCGTTATGTGGCGAAACGTCGGCATTACCCGCCTAGACCAGCCCCTAACAGAGGTCCAGGAAATTATATGATTCTGGCAAAGGTACGTGATGGATAAAATCTTCGACTCGCCGGCCGGCTGGGAATGCCAGAATATGCTCACCGCCTCTCTGCTTATAGCCCAATCCGCACAACAACGCAGGGAAAGCCGAGGCGTCCACTACAGAAGGGATTTCCCCGAAACCGACGATAAGAATTTCAAGAATCACATCGAAATCTCCAAAGCCGGCAACATAACCTAAAAGACCGGTACATCATGATTCCGGCTCAGGCATCTCGTATTGAGCCTGACACTTAATTGGACATTCTGCACGATTACGTGTTGAAAATCGAACAAACCATTATTATAATAGTAGGTAATCGATGCCAGGAATATCCGACCGTAAGCAATCGAAAGTCTATTAAAAAGAGTGGGTTGGGCGGTCGCCGGCTTTTTTCAAGCCGGAGGAAAGTCCGAGCAGGGCAGGGCACGGTGGTGGCTAACGGCCACCCGGGGCGACCCGCGGGAAAGTGCCGCAGAAAATACACAGCCGATGTCCCCATGGGGACAGGCAATGGTGAAATGGTGCGGTAAGAGCGCACCGCGGCGCCGGTGACGGTGCCGGCAGGGTAAACCCCACCGCCTGCAAGACCAAGCAGCCGGACACTCGGCCCGAGTATGAGCGGTTAACAGCCGCTCTGCCGGCGGGTAGGTCGCTTGCCGTAAGGCAGAGCCAACCGGTAACGGTTGGTCAAGATAAATGGTCGCCGCCCGCCTTCTAAGGCGGGATACAAAACTCGGCTTACAGACCCACTCTTTTTAATAGATCAATGATTATTTCTCGCCGTGTGCGAACGCACCGAAGCGGACCATGATGGCGACAGTGTCATCCGCGACTATCATCCGGACCGTGCCCTTGTTAAAGTTGATATGATCGAACTCGGCCCCGCCGGCCCGGCTCAGCCTCATCGCCAGCACGGGTGACGCTTCGAGTTTTACCAGCACCGTCTCAAACGTCTGATTGATGAGCATCCCGCAGACGTCCAGTTTCTGATTATACTGGCCGGGCACATCGACATCGTCGCCAAGCTCTTTTATGTCCTTGCGGATGGAATCCAGGACGTATCTCAGTATCGCGATTCGCCTTGCGTTTTCAGATGTGTAAGATTCGCCGAGCACTTCTTTTCCCAGCACCATTTCGCAGTCAAAACGAAGACCTCGCCTGGCCCGGGTCCGCAAACTCCCCGCCCTGTCGTCGACGGCAAAGAAGTACTTCCGGATAACGTTGAGCCGATACTCGTGGAATGTCACCATATTGAACCAGGTCCTGGAGTCATCCCGGCTCTGCCCCAGAGAAGCAACAACGCGGTCGCTGTGACTGACCGTCTCGGTTTCCGCCAGGAGCGAACCATGCTCACTTTGGGACCTTCGAATCTTTGGCAGTGCATCGAGAGTGAGGCTCTTTTTCAGCGTGATCTGGTCATACGGCGCCGACAGCTCTTGTTCCTCGGAAAGTTGTTGACCCTGCGCTCCGGTTGGTGAGGATACGGCAGAACAACCTGCAAGCAAAATACTGACAAGCAAACCGGTATAACAGCACACAGCAAAAGTCAATCTACGATTTCCAATCCTGGAATTCGCAGTCGAATCCGGGTGTTTGGAGATCGCAGATTGACTCGGCATCTTCCGCCGCATTGCAATCCTCCTTCAATGAGCCAGTGGTTTAGACTTCTTTGGAGTCAATCCACTTCATCATTTTTCGCAGTTCTTTTCCAACGTTTTCCAGTTGGCTGCCGTGGTCCTTGTCGTATAGCTCGTTGAAATTCTTCAGCCCCGATTTATACTCGTTGACCCATTCCTTGGCGAATTCACCGGAAGTAATCTCCGCCAGAATTTTCTTCATCTCGTCTTTGGTCTGCGGCGGGATAATTCTCGGCCCGCGGCTCAAATCGCCATACTCAGCGGTGTTGGAAACGCTGTATCTCATATAGTTCATACCGCCCTGATACATCAAATCGACGATCAGTTTCACCTCGTGCATACATTCGAAGTAGGCGATTTCAGGTTGGTATCCTGCTTCGACCAGCGTCTCAAAGCCGGCCTTAATGAGTGCTGTCAGACCACCACACAAAACAACCTGCTCGCCGAACAGATCCGTTTCCGTCTCTTCTTTGTACGTAGTCTCGATTATGCCGGCCCGGGCGCCGCCGACACCATTGCCCCACGCAAGAGCAATCTGCTTTGCATCGCCGGTCGGATCCTGCTGGACCGCCACCAGGCACGGCACTCCGCCGCCTTTTTCATACTCGCTGCGAACCAGATGTCCCGGCCCCTTCGGGGCGATCATCACAACGTTCACATCCTCCGGCGGTACAATATACTTGAAATGAATATTGAAACCGTGACAGAAACCGAGCGTCTGGCCTGCTACCAGGTTGGGGCCGATTTGGTCGGCGTAAACTTTCGCCTGGATTTCATCCGGGAGCGTCACAATGATCAGAGCGGCGCCTTCCATAGCTGTTTTTATGTCGGTTGGCTTAAAGCCATGTTCGATTGCGAGCTTGTAATTGTTCGTCCCTTCCAGCTCGGCGACCGCAACCTCGACGCCGCTATCGTGCAGATTCTGACTGTGCGCATGGCCCTGGCTGCCGTAGCCGACAACCGCCACCTTCTTGCCTTTTAAGGCATCGATAGGAGCATCATTTTCGTAATGTATCTTTACTGTCATAACTTAATTCTCCTTGTCTGTGCTAAATAAATTAGCAATCAAATAATCCTGTGTCTTGAATTCACCGGGAAAGCCTGATATCCAGCTATAATTCCCATTTTCGCAACATATTAACGGCTAACTGCCAATTAAGCAAGAAGTTTATATGCAAGCCATGCCCGAATCTCGCCTGAATATTTGAGTTGTTTACCCATTTATATGTTTGCATAATTAGCGCATAATAGTCAATATTAGTTAACGATATGAATTGAAAGGATCTAATCAAATGGATCGACAAATTCGTACATATCTGGTGTTCATATTTATTCCATATCTTGCCTCGTGCCTCTGCCCCGGAATATGTGCCAAAGGGACATCGGAAAAGGAGAATATGAATTTAGCCTCTGGTGAGCCGGAGGAGCCGATAAATCGTATTGTCGTCGGAGTGACCGAGACACGTGACGGCGTTCGCAAAATTACCAGCGGCCTACCGTCCGGCTCTCGAAGCCAGACAGACCGGCAGAGATCTCAAAGAACCGCACTCTACTACATTGGCATGCCGGGTTATAACAGGTATCGCATACCGTCGCTTATAGTAACAAAACAAGGAACCTTACTGGCTTTTTGTGAGGGCCGGACAGGTGGAGACAGCGGAGATATCGATATACTCGTCAGAAGATCCGAAGACGGCGGCACAATCTGGAGTAAATCCCAGGTTGTCTGGTCTGATGGTAGCAACACTTGCGGCAATCCCTGCCCTGTTGTGGACTACAGCACAGGCAGAATCTATCTGCTCAGCACATGGAATCTCGGCACAGATAAAGAATCTCAGATCATTACCTTCAAAAGCAAGGATGTTCGTCATCCGTATGTCTGCCACTCTGACGATGATGGAAAGACTTGGTCAAAACCTGTTTGCATTTCAGATAGCGCTCGTTTGGATGACTGGAGATGGTACGCAACCGGTCCCGGAATAGGCATCCAGATTAAGAGGGGCAAATACGCCGGCCGATTGGTTATCCCTGCCAATCACAGCTACACTGAAACACGGGACGGTGTTTTCAGGAAAAACAGCAAATACGGCTATGGCTCACACGTTATTTACAGCAAAGACCATGGCAGGACATGGCAAATAAGCGAGACGATTACACCCGGATGTAACGAAAGCCAGGTTGTGGAACTGTCAGATGGTTCGTTGATGATGAACATGCGGAGCTACAACCGAAAACAATGCCGTGCTATATCGATCAGCAAAGATGGCGGCCAGAGCTGGTCCGAAATCACGTACGATCCGACTCTTATCGAGCCGGTCTGTCAGGCAAGCATGATTACGTACAATCACGGCAGGAACCGCAACAACAGCCTGGTGCTCTTCTCCAATCCGGCAGACAAAAAAAGCCGTATCAGGATGACCGTAAGATTAAGCTATGACGATGGCAAAACGTGGCCCGTAAGCAGAATATTGCATGATGGCCCCGCCCCATATTCAAATCTGGCTGTTCTTCCAGGCGGTGAAATTGTGTGCTTCTACGAAGGCGGCGAAAAAAATCCATACGAAAGCATGATTTTCGAGAAATTTTCGCTCGAATGGCTGACCGGACAATAACCATGACCAGTACCAGAAAGCCCCCGACCACTACAAATTCATCGAGGAAAACAAAGATAACTTCAAGAGCGTCCGGGTATTCGATTCGTTCATCAAATAGCGAGAAATTACTGCACTTTTTTGCTTTATGGTCGAAAAGCCAATTTTGCCTCTCTTGACGCGGTCATGGTACATGGATATCCTATCAAGAAAAGGAAGAAAAATGCCCAACAAGAAATATTCCTTTGAAATATCACTGGCACAATGGTCCTGGCACAAGCGGCTTTTTGGCCAGGCCAAGCCGAAACTGGACAATCTCGACTTTGCAAAAGAAGCCTGCGCCCTCGGCATTAAGGCCGTCGAGTACGTCAATATTTTCTTTATGGACAAGGCGAATGATACGAAGTATCTGGCTGAGATGAACAAGCGTGCCGGAGATCTCGGCGTCAAATCGGTGCTTATTATGTGCGACGATGAGGGATCCCTCGGCGACCCGGAGCCGGACCTACGCAGCCGAGCAGTTAACAATCATCATAAGTGGGTCCACGCTGCAAAGTATCTGGGCTGTCATTCGATCCGGGTCAATGCCTACTCGGAAGGCCCGGACGATGAGCAGCAAAAGCTTGCCGCCGACGGCCTGCGACAACTCAGCGAATACGCCGCCGGGCATGATATCAACGTGATCGTCGAGAACCACGGCGGCCTTTCGTCCGACGGCCGGTGGCTGACCGGTGTTATAAAAAAGGTGGACCTGCCAAACTGCGGAACACTGCCCGACTTCGGCAACTTTCCGCCCGAAACCGACATCTATGACGCCGTCGAGATGTTGATGCCGTACGCAAAATCCGTCAGCGCCAAGAGCTACGACTTCGACGAAAAAGGCGATGAGACGAAGATCGATTACTACCGAATGATGAAGATCGTGCTGGACGCCGGCTACAAAGGCTATGTCGGCATCGAGTACGAGGGCGAGAGACTAAGCGAAATCGACGGCATCATAGCCACCAAAAAGCTGCTGGAAAAAATCCGCGACGAATATGCGAACGCTTGAGATGAATATCAGGCCGAACGCGTTATATTGGCAAGGCAGATTCGGGCGTTTCTCTTGAGGCCTTCGAGGCCGAGGCGTTTGATTGGAGATTCGGCGAATCGGGCGTCGAACGATTCGGCGTCTAAGCTCAGAATCTCCTGCAAGTCGGTTCGTGCCCTGTCGCGATAGAATTTGAACTGCTTGTTCCTGCAGGCCGGCGCGTTCTTCTGATAGGGACAGGCCGCGACACACTCGTCGCAACCGAAGAGCCGGTTGCCGATTTTCTCGGCCAGCCCCGGCGGGATTTGGCCTTTGTATTCTATTGTCAGATAATTGATGCACACTCCGGCGTCGAATTGTCCATCCGGCCTCAAAGCGCCCGTCGGGCAGGCATCGAGACACTTGCGGCAGTCGGCGCAGTCGCCGGCAATCGGCTCGTCGGTCGGCAATTTAAAATTGGTGATAATCTCGCCGAGAAATAGCCGGCAGCCGAACTTGGGATTGATGAGCATGTGGTTTTTCCCGATAAAGCCAAGGCCCGCCCTGACCGCCAACGCCCGCTCGGCAAGGGGCACCGAGTCCACGCAAATTTTGGACTTGAAGCCTGCACCGGCAAGCGACTTTATAAAATCGGTTAGCTGGTACAATCGCTCTTTGATAAATGAATGATAATCTTCATATTGGGCATAGCCGGCGATTTTAGCCGTCGGGGCAGCCGCGTCGGGCAGTTTCGGTTTATGCTTCGGCAGTGTGTAATTGAGGCCGACGACGATAACAGACTGCGCATTTTCAAAGAGCCTGGCCGGGTCGAGCCGCTTCTGCAGATTTCTGTGCATGTAATCCATCCGGCCCGCGAAGCCGGATTTGAGCCACTCGGTGAAAATTTCCGCCTGCTCGGCATCTATAGGCGAGGCATCCGTTACGCCGAGAAGGTCGAAGCCAAGCTCGATTGTTTTATGCTTTATGTCTTGAGATAAACTCATAAAAGCGATTATACTAAATACCGGCACGATTTTTAAGTCTGTAGTTAGTGGTGATAAAATGGAGAACCGATAAACATGGAATCGAATTCGAATGTCTTAACGAACCCGCTGCGTGGTATCATTCCACCGGTGGTCACGCCGCTGCTGGATCGCGATACCCTCGACGTCGCCGGCCTGGAGCGGTTGATCGAGCATATCCTCAGCGGCGGCGTTCACGGTTTGTTTATCTTAGGAACAACCGGCGAAGCGCCAAGTCTCAGCTACCGGCTGCGATACGAGTTGATCGAGCGCGTCTGCGGGCTGGTCAAGGGTCGCGTGCCCGTGCTGGTAGGAATCACCGACACATCCTTTGCCGAGTCGGTCAACACGGCTGTCAAGGCAAAGGACGCCGGCGCTCAGGCGGTCGTCCTGGCGCCGCCATACTACTTTCCGGCCGGCCAGGCAGAACTATTAGAGTACATCGAGCATTTGACACCGGAGTTGCCGCTTCCTCTACTACTGTACAATATGCCGAGCCTCACCAAAGCGGTTTTTGAGCCGGAAACCGTCAGAGCTGCAGCTCTGATCACCGGTATTGTCGGCATCAAAGACAGCTCAGGCAACATGGCATATTTTCACCAGCTCCAGTCCGTGATGCAAAACCGCCCGGATTTCTCGCTTTTGATGGGCCATGAAGAACTCCTGGCCGAAGCGGTATTGCTTGGCGCATCCGGCGGCGTTTGCGGGGGAGCGAACATCATCCCAAAACTTTATGTCGACCTTTACGACGCCGCACGCTCGAAGAACCTGGAAACCATGGAAGCCCTGCACAAAAAGGTCATGCAGATAAGCACATCCATCTATGGCGTCGGACGCTATCAGTCAAGTTATCTCAAGGGCCTGAAGTGCGCACTTTCGTGCATGGGCATCTGCAGCGACTTTTTGGCTGAGCCGTTTCACCGTTTTCGCAGCGCAGAGCACGATGTCATTCGCCAACATCTGGAAGAGCTTGGCATCGTACAAAAACAATAAGAACATTATTCGATAAGGTCAAAGCGTATGCAAGGAAGTCTCGGAACAATCGATATCGCTATTTTGCTTCTTTATTCCTGTGTTCTGATCGGCATGGGCGTGTACTATTCACGCAAGTGTCGAACGGCCGAACAATTCATGATGGCCGACCGCACGATTCCCGCCTGGGCGGCCGGCCTGGCCGTAATGAGCGCCTACACCAGCAGCATTTCCTACATCGCCACTCCGGGCAAGGCGTTCGATTCCAACTGGCATCCGATTATTTTCGCGCTCTGCATCTTTCCGGTTGCCTGGCTGGCCTGCAAATACGTCGTGCCCTACTATCGAAGAACAAAGCTGATCTCCGTCTACGCGTTTCTTGAAGAAAGGCTGGGCGCCTGGGGACGAATTTACGCCGCATTTGCTTTCGTGCTGTATATGATCGGGCGCGTGGCCGTCATTCTTTACTTAGCCAGCCTCTTGCTGGATACGTTCGTCCCGTGGAACATCGCGACCGTGATTATCGTCATCGGCCTTATTACCATCGCCTATACACTGCTCGGAGGGATGGAGGCCGTGATATGGACGGACGTTATGCAATCGATAATCATGATTGTCGGCATCCTCTTTTGTGCTGTCAGTTTGTCGATTTCTGTTTTCTCCGGGCCGGAACCTTTAATACAGGCAGCAATCGACAATCATAAATTCAGCTTCGGCAGCCTGAAATTCACGCTGGCCTCCCAGGAGCACTTATTCGACCGCACGGTATGGGTAATGATTATCTATGGGATCACCGAGGCCCTGCGAAGCCTGCTGGCCGACCAGAACTACGTGCAGAAATACTGCTCCGTCCCTACAGAACGAGATGCGAAACGCTCGGTCTGGATTGCGATGCTTATCTATATTCCGCTGACTGCGGTTTTTCTTTATATCGGGACAGCGCTTTTCGCCTTTTATTCGCCGGGCGGTCACGAGCTTGGAGAAGGCATCACAAAAGGCGAGCAGATATTCCCTTACTATATTGCGACACAAGTGCCGGCTGGTTTGAAGGGACTGATTATCGCTGCGATTATCGCCGCGGCAATGAGCACCGTCGATTCGGCGCTGAACTGCTCGGCGACGGTTCTGCTGCTGGACTTCTATAAGCGATATCTCAATCCGAATATTACAGAAGGTGCCAGCGTTCGGTTTCTGCGTTTGGCGACGGTCGTATGGGGCGTGCTCGGGACCGGCGCCGCTCTTTTGATGATCCGGGCAAAGAGCATCCTGGATGTCTGGTGGCAGATTTCGGGAATCTTTGGCGGAGCGCTGCTGGGCCTGTTCCTTCTGGCTTTCATGAAAGTTCGACTTCGCTTGTGGCAGGGGATCGTATCGATAGGCGTCAGCATTATCGCGATCAGTTGGGGAACATTCGCCCGCGATTTGTCCGATTCGTGGCAGTGGGCGCAGTGCAATCTGGACTCGATTATCGTCGGCGCGGTGGGGACAGCCACGATGATGGTGGCCGCCGGCCTCTTTGCTCTGATGAACAGGAACCGATCCGTACCGGCGTAAGAAATTTTTGGAGGTATGTATGTCCGTCAATAAGCTCAGAAAAAGCTCCGGGATAAATTTTAGAGCGGCACCAATATTTATCGCTGTAACGTTGTTTTTGGCGGTACAGGTTCCGGCTGTCGGTAAGACAGCCATAGAATGGGACTTCAGCAAAAGTATCCATGGCTGGACAGGTAACATTCGGGTGGAGAATCTCTCATATTCGCCGGAAGGGCTGATCGTCAAATCCACGGGGGAAGATCCGTGGATCGAGGGCCCGGCCGTGGATTTGCCGGGCGATAAAATAATCAGAGTGAAAATACG
>SDBT01021820.1_pt1 | contig 10006 bp, 6 predicted proteins | sample 2277101 | NCBI WGS metagenome assembly SDBT01 (sample SAMN10404973, study PRJNA504765) | marine sediment metagenome | isolation source: marine sediment core GS10_PC15, 103 cmbsf | place: Arctic Ocean: Southern Knipovich Ridge | collected 2010
TGCCGGATAGTGTAAAGATATCGCACATCTCGCCTCGCCCAAAACCGTTTTTCATTGAATCGTTGCTCCTCTTTAGATATGTATGAGGAATCATAAGATTTCACCGATTCAAGATCGTGGGAAGTTATCAAAAAGAACGCTCGGCTTCAAATATCTCAAGGTTTGGCATGAAATTCTGAGTCACTTGCCCAGGATCTGAGAATCGTGATACTTGGAAGCAATCTTGGAAAATTCGCCGCATCAAATATCTAAAGGTTTTGCCAAAGCGAGCCACATGCCATACATTCCGCCGTCCTCACCCGAAGGCCGGCTGGGTTTCCCAGCGCAGCCGATTCGTTTTGAGGCTGTCACGGAGGTGCTTATGCTGATCCGTATAAGACCCCCTGATAAATAGAGCGCATCAACACAACGATTTGATATTATGCCGTTTATGCACCAAGCGAGACATTATCGACAGGCGTCTTATACGGACGGAAACAAGGACCCCGGCATCTTATGCGGATCCATCTAATCATTGTTCGGCTGAGATGTCGCCATAGAGTAATCTATAAATTTGAAGGCCTGATGTGCGATCTTTTTTACATATGCACCTGGCACCATATTAAATTGTTCACCAATTAGCTCATCCTATGAAGAATGTGACAGATCGCTTCGTAAAGAGTGCTACCATAATATTTGGTGGTTACCTATACCAGAATCTCATTGGACTTGAAGTGTTATGCAACTGGCTCGAAGATCCTGAACAATATGAATGGGTCAAGTTTGAGGCCGATGAAGATGAGATTCCGAAAGGCCTTGATGATATAGTTGCTCTACGTTCTGATGGCTCATATGTTCTGCTCCAGGTTAAGTTTACAGTTGCCCCAGACGACACACGTTACCGCTTAAGTTGGGATTGGCTTCTAAGACATAAGCCAAGGGGGCTCTCGCTGCTACAAAAGTGGTCCGATGCGCTCTTCTCCATTGGTGTAAATAACGCTTCTGACGCTGCACTTCTTACAAATAGACTTCCTGATCGGGAGTTTCTTTCATGCCTGGACGCCAATGCAAGCCGTGTAGACTTTGCACTTGTTCCGGACAACATAAAAACTACTCTCATTGAACAGTTAGGCTCTGAAAAGACTGTTACGCTTTTTTTTGAGTCATTTGAATTTAGGCATAGCCACCAAGGTTATCTCGCCTTACGACGTACTCTCCTTGATCGATATGTTCCACGTTACACGACGTACCACGGCTGGAATGTTCTTTTTGTAGAGGCGATTGATTGGGCTGTCAGAAAGGACTTTCCAGCTCCCGCTGGTCGGATAACTATTGGACTGCTTCGAGGTATCCTTGACAGCCGTCGCCCAGAGCCTCTCACTCAGCTATTCCGCATTCCAGACGGGTACCGCCCGCCCGATGACGCTTTTAGTGATGATTTTCAAAAGCGCAGTATTGAAGGAGAAACTGAAGTAGTCGTTCTTTGGGGTTCACCAGGCCATGGCAAGAGTACCTATCTGAGCTACGTCTGTAGAAATCTTGACAAAATATCAATCCCATACATTCGGCATCACTACTTCTTAGATTTGACTGACACTTCGGACAGGTTTTCCTTTCCTGAAGTCGCAAATTCTTTGATGGCCCAGATGGAGGAACACCACGTCGAACATATTCAAGGGCTAAGAAACGCCCCAGAGAACCTTCGGGAATGGATTGAGGCATGTGCAAATGGATATAGGGTTGTGGATAAGAGATTTGTCATCATCATAGACGGCCTCGACCACGTTTGGCGAGAGAATGAACAAGACAGACGGCCTTTAGATAGCCTATTTAGGAGCCTCTTTCCTGTCCCGGAGAACGTCACTCTTCTAATAGGGACTCAGAAAGTCGCCGCTGAACAGCTTCCCTCTCTGTTTCTGACATTCGTGGACGAAAACTGCTGGGTAGAGCTTCCGAGAATGTCTCTGGTAGCTACAAGGTCGTGGTTAGAAAGCCAACTCCAGGCAAGCCGATTCGAGTTGGCAGAACGAACAATGCCAGGCGACAAAGACCCGTTGACTAAACTTTCTGACGTTTTTCATCGACTTTCTGGCGGGCATCCTCTGCATCTTACATACAGCTTTGAGGCACTTGTTCGAGAACAACGCACACTTACTCCTGCCTTGGTCGATGCATTGCCTGATTGCCCAGAGGGTGACATAAAGAAATATTACCGTGCCCTCTGGCAAAGATTGCCCTTGCATGCAAAAGATGCCCTTCATTTAGTGGCAGATGCTGGCTTTATTTGGCCTCCCCTTGGTCTAGAAGATTGTCTTGGGGTTGGAGCAAGCGACCTAAAACGAGAAATCGGCCACCTCTTCTATTATACGGAGGCTGGGCAGGTCCCATTTCATGGAAGTGTGCTCGCTTTCATTAAGGAGGATGCTGAGCACGTCGAGCGAGTTAGCTATTTATTGCCTTCAGTTGTAAAGTGGCTTGAGTCGAGAGCTCCAACTTTCCACCGTTGGGGGTGGCTCTGGGTTTTTAAGGCGCGGTTGGGGGAGAGTGATGAACTTGTTCGCGGCCCTAATCGCGCATGGGTTATTGCTAGCCTCGCGAATGCTTACCCCGAAGACCAGATTATAAGAATTCTTTCAGCCGCAGAGAAGCGTGCTTTTGAATCATCTCAATTTGCAAGAGCAGTTCGACTACGGTGGCTTAGAATTCGTCTGAGTAACGGCATGCAGTTCCAGGTAGACGATTACAAGCAAATATACTCTTGCGCACTGACATTAAGTGATGACGACTATCCATTGAGGAATCTGTCTGCCAAGTTCCACACCGCCTCAACAGATGAGTTGCATCTGCTTGGCAGGCAATACCTTACAATTTCGGGGATAGAATCTGCCGCTGAATGTCAAGAACAGATACGCAAGCGCATAAATGATCGTCTAAGAGCAAAAGCATACGACAATAGTGAATTTGAGAAGGTATCCAAACAATTTCTTGAACTAGCTGCAGCAACCAGGAGTTATGATCCAGAGAAGCTATTGATTACTTTCCGAGAGTTTGGGCGGCTTTCTGTAAATCTTTTCCGTTTCTTTATCAAGGAATTATCCAAACACCAAGACATGCGTCTCTTGATTGACTTCTTACCACACCGGATGTCTAAAGTCATGCGGCGAGAGTTGGAGTTGGCGATTGTACGTCTCGCGGGATTATGCCAGGCCAGATTAAATGATTGGCCAGAGTTTAATGAACTTCAGCATCATCCAATAGTTGAGTGCTGGTCACGATTATATGCTCAAGGCAAGGCAAAAGTTACCCCCTATAAGCCAAAGACCTCTGCGCTTGATGTGAAATCATATGGGCAACCATCACAAGATAAAACTGAGAGATTTCTTCACACCCTATTCTTCCATGTTCTTTCAAAGTGCCTTGAAATTGGCGGTGCCCAACCGGTTATTTCAATAGATGAATTCAAAAATCGTGAGTGGCTCAACACAGCAGTGAAGCATGTTGTTACTCTCGGGTCGTCTATTGGGGGCCTACTTGCTCGTGGGGAGAATCCAGGATTTGGGCATGTATACCGTCTCATGAGAAAAGTGCCGGGTCCGAAAGACTTTGACTCACATACTGATTACGAAGCTTTTCGGCGAGCAATACTCGGTATCTCTATAGATGTATTTTTGCTCACAACGTTGCGTTCTCGTTTAAGCGAAATACCAAGCAACGAATGGCGTTTTGCAATCGAGTCCGAGCACTTTCTGTTCTCAGAATGGTTAGAACTATATGTTGCATACGGCTACAAGATTTTTTCAGACGAAGCCATTCGTTCCGAGCTGCAGAATCGGCTGACACAAGAATCAGGACAAATAAGCGAGTTTGGCCGGCGAGCCCAGAACTACCTTGAACTTTGTGAGCTTGCTGTATTCCAGCAGCTCGAATCGTTAGGTAAGACACTGCTGGACAAGACACTTGGCTGCGTGATGGGATATGGTTGGCGCAAGGATATGACCATGTCTTATGTTTTAGATTCCATTTCCGCTTTGACTCCACATGATCCAGATTTTGTTCGGGATGCGCTCGGACAAATCTGTCCGGCTGTGGCTCATATCGATGAGATAACTGATGGTGATGAAACCCAATACACCAAATTTGAGATGGCAGACCAACTTATTGGACTAATGCCGGTATCGTACTGCGCGTATTACGAATATTTGCTTAAAACATCTGAGTGGTATGAGGCTGAGGAAGCGATTGGCGGGCTGCTGGATAGAGAGCCACTCGACTCCCCTTTGATTTCCTGTATAACGAGAGGAATATGGGACTCTCGGTCTATCGGTACTCTTAGGGACCGTGCACAGAAGGGAGATACTCTTGCCCAGAAAATAATTGACGAAAACGCCATTTTTTTTGGACACCCGCCGCAGGAGTTTGCGATAGAGCGTCATGAAAGCACCTCTTCCTCCGATGAGGAACATGGGCTCGATGTGAAAACATTTAAACCTGAGGATCTCCCAGCGATGCTTGCCGAACTCAAGAAGCGCGGTATTTACGTTGGTGAGCGCGACGCTGTAAGGGAGTGGTTCAGCTTTTGGAAAGCAGAGGAGCGAGGCTCTGATCTGCTCAAGGCTTTGGAGCAATACATTGATGGAGAGGATGTACCATCGGGAGTGACAGAGATACTAGATGATGTATTCGACCTAAGCCTTGCTTTGGAGGGAAAGAAAAAAGCTTACAAGTGGATTGTTGCGGCCCAGATTTATAGACATGGCTGGGATACGTATTCCCGTGAAGATGAAGCTTTCCGGAGGTTTTCAGTTTTTTTCACTCATTACGCAGATCAATGGCAAGATTTTATTTTTGACACATCAAAATCAGCCTACCGATCTTTTGGAGATGATTTTGTTATTCCTCATCATCGGTTGGTTCAGTTCTTAGTTATTATTGGACAAGTCCGGTTGGCGCGAGATGTAGCTGAACAGCTTGTAGAAACGGTTGTTGAGGAGGTGTCTGATCAGCCTCTTGAAACACCGGTATGGTTTTCTGGGGGGTAATGCAACATGGATTCAAACCTACTTGCCAGGTTAGCCTTGTCTCGATTGCGACTTCCAGTTCCAGCTGCAAAGCTCGCTGTCATTCACTCGATGGCGAAAATCCTTGACGATCCAGAATATGGCGAAATTTTATGGAACGAATTACTTGACTGGTTGGCTCGACTTGATCTTGAGTCGGAGGTGATTGAGGCGCTCTGTATTCCAGTTCTCGCAAAACAATCGGAACATGTTGATGTCGGAGCGCTTCAACGAGTTATAGACCGACCGTCATCTTTGTCCGACATTTATCTCAGTGAAATTTCTGATCGCCCCTTGCTTATTAACTCATGGGCCAAATCTCATTCTAACGAAGTACCACCTTTATTCTCACCTCAAGAAATTGTTGACAAACTTAAAGCCGGAAGGCTGATGCCAAAAATCCTAGAGAGCCGCCTTGACAAACTTGAGAAACATTCTGATCGCCCTTTTCTTAAACAATGGGCATATGAATTCCAAAGGATAATTGACAGGCTTGGCGAGCAACCAGAAGGTTACTTAGAGCATTTTGTCCATGGTGATCGACAAAGAAGCATCGGCCAATTCGTTACTCGAAATGGGCATGCAGCAAGATCAGCTTATCTCCGGACCCTATCTTTGGCGTTCGACTGCTGGAAGATGCCCAAAGAAACAGCCATGAAGGAGGCCATGTATGCAACACCGAGTGATTTCACCTTCTTGAAAATGCTTCCTGGTGATACCCCCTCTTGGCATGACAAGATTTGTAACAACGCGCCTTCCTCGTCGGACGAATGGCAGAGTATGCTGAGTACTATTGTCGACAATCTGGCTGAAGATGAAAAGGCTTTTGAGCTTCTCCACCTCAACCTTCCACTTACTTCAACTGTTCATTATCAGGCAGATGTTGAATTGATCTCATGTCTCTATATCGGAACGGAGCCCAATCCAGAGGAGGCCTTTGATGTGCATCAGTTCCTTCCAGGGAACGCCGAACTTCCGCGAACAAATAATTGGGAGATTTCGAATCCGCAACAAGATCCAAAGGTTCCTTTTCCTTGTAGTGACGGCGGATTCATTTTGCCAGCTCTTATGCCATCGTTTAATCGTTATGTGGGCTATTTTCAGGCTGAATTAATTCAACGAATGCCTTGCTTGCCTGCAAATTACTCTGGGCCAACAGGTTTTATTGCGCGACCAAGGCAAGGAGGCATGGACCTCATTTGTGGTGAACAGTTTGTTGGTGATATTAGCTTTTGGAATTGGCGATGGAATCCAACCTTTGATAAAGCCTTGGGGCCCAGCTGCGGAACAAGCCTAAGCGTGTCCAAAAACTGCTGCATGGAACTGCTTAATGTCCCCGATACAACTTTTGCCCGGTACTGGCGCGCTAAGGTTTTGACAAGAAAGAAAGAGTATGACGGGTGGAAAGAAAGAGTAATTACCGGCAAATTAACATAATCTCAGGTCATTTGTTAAGAAGAGTGGCATATCCTTAGTAATTTATGCTCGTTATCGTCGGAGAAAATGGGTAGACATATTTTGGGAAGCTTTACGACAATATATAATGGCTTAAAAGCCGAACAAATAAATTCAGCGGAAGCAAAAAGCCGCGCCGCTGATTTAACCGTTCTCCCGCACTAATCGCAAGTCAGGTCAAATTTACGATACTGCCATAGAATCCTGAAAATCGAACCATCGAAAACCCCCACGATCTGAATGCCCAATCTTAAGTTAGCCCCAAAAACTCACGATTTGCTAAATTATCTTGAAAATCCCCGGATTTATGATAGTGGGAAGAAATCCTGCAAAAGAGTTGGCCCGAAATATCTAAAGGTTTGGGCAAACAGCTTGAAGTATTATCGGCTTCCGATGTGCCGGATAGTGTAAAGTAGTCAAGAGTCGGGACACCCCTTGAAAAGCCCGTTTTTGGTCCGCCGTCCGGTTTTGATATGGTTTTCATATCTTGACATTTCCTAAACTAGAGGTAATGGGAAGAAACTTCTAATTTTGGTTCCTCAGAACCGCCCCCAACATGTTGTGTTCAATGACTATTTTTCTGTAGCCCCGTCCTTTTCATCCAAAACTACTTAATTTTCGTCAGTATTTCGACCGCAAAAATCGAGTGTTGACTTTAAGAGAATTTTATGCATCATAGACCACAAAATTATGGGATGAGGTTGCGTCATAAACATGAGGGAAAAGCTGGTCGAGCGAAGGAAACATAAGCGGTTTTCGGTCTCCAAAGGTGCATTTGTTGCGCTCAGGCCTCATTATGTCAAGGTAGGTCAAGTTATAGATATCAGCACGCGTGGACTTGCATTTACCTATATGGCTGACGAAAAACGCCCAAACCGATCATTTGAATTAGACATGTTCTTGGCTGATCAGGCTTTCTATTTGCAAGAGGTGCCGTTTAGAACCATTTCGGACTTCCACAGTGACGGAATCCCTTTCAGTTCTATAGAAATGAGACGAATGGGTGTGCAATTTGGAAACCTGACAGAGGCCGAGAAAGCTAAGCTTGTATATTTCATGGACAACTACACCGATGCTGCGTCTATCAGCCAATCTTATATCGATTCCAAAAGAACTGACCAAAAGCCAGCAAAGAGTGTTTCACACGTTGGGCAAGATGCCAGAGACATATCACAGCGAAATCCGTTTTGGGGTCATTAGAGCACAACAGGGATTTGTCACAAAAGATCAACTTCTTAAGGCATTGAAGACTCGAGTCAAAGATGATCTCAAAGGAAGGCCACAACGCCTCCTCGGAGAGATCTTGTATGAACAAGGCGTCATGACGTGGGCACAAATCGCTGAAGTGCTTCTGACTCTTGAGGCAAGTGCCCACGATTTGACGGCCAGACAAGGGTGAGTTCTGCAGCGTCGATCACGTTAGTCTGGTTCTTGGGAATTAGCGTGGACTGGATTCTATAAACAGGTAGATTCGCCAAAATGTTAGACAAGTTCAAAAGTCGAGAGTTGTTTGATTTATTCACAGTCTTGGTTGCTGCAATCACCTTGGCAATGTTCAGCGTATCCTTGAGACTTATTGACAGGATCTATAACTTTTTCGCAAAGTTCAGCACTTTACCCATCGCCGAATTTATCATCAATGTTGGCCTTCTGACTTTAATGGGGCTCCTGTGGCTAACGTACCGTTACTGGAGAGAAGCTTCAGAAAAAGCAGCTGAACTTGAAAAGATTGTCGATAGTATCAGTCCTGATGTACTGATAGTCGTTGATCCTTCCCGGAATATCCTGAAGTGCAATAGATCCATAGAAAGAGCGTTTGGCTACTCCCCGGATGAGGTTATTAACCAGAAAACAGAGATTCTCTATTCTGACAGGCGGCCTGATCCAGGAAAAGGCATTGAGATATGTGAAGCCCTTAAAAGGGAAGGGTTTCACATTGGGTTAGCCATGGGAAAAAAGAAAAATGGTGAAACCATGCCTCTAGAGATCATTACTGGCCGTCTTAGCGCGGGGGATGGTGCGGTCCTTCTGCTCCGCGACATCACCGAACGCAAGCGGGCAGAGGAGGAAAAATCGAAACTTGAAGCCAAACTCCAACAAGTTCGCAAAATGGAAGCCCTGGGCACGCTTGCCGGGGGTTTGGGCCATGAACTGCGCAATCCGTTGGGTGCCATGAAGAACACTGTCTACTTTCTCAACATGGCCCTAAAGGAGCCTAGTCCTGACATAAAGGAGGCGCTCGGAATTCTCAACAAGGAAATTGAAACATCTGAGGGGGTCATCAAGAGCCTGCACGACTTCACTCGTCCAGTGGCCCCTGCTCGACTCAAGGTGGACGTAAACGACATTGTCCAAGCGGCGATGAATCGTGTTCCAGTCCCAGAGAAAATCCAGGTGGTGACCCGACTGAATGAAGCATTGCCGAATATTCCGGGGGACCCCGAGCAACTTATTCAGGCCTTTCGAAACTTCATCCTCAACGCCTTCCAGGCAATGCCCGAGGGAGGCCGGTTGGTCGTCAAGTCTGAAGCGCCAAGCGAGGAGCAGGTGACTGTCTCGTTCACTGATAGAGGAGAAGGCATGGACGAGGAGACACTGAGAAACGCCTTTGAGCCGCTCTTTACAACCAAGGCGAAGGGGATGGGCCTTGGCTTGGCGCTCACCGAGATGCTGATTGAGGCACATGGAGGCACTATTGACGTAGAGAGTGAGGTGGGGAAAGGGACAACTTTCACGATCAAGCTGCCAATAGGCGAAAACAAGCAAGGGTAGCATGAAAGAAAAAGCCCATATCTTAGTCGTGGACGACAGTATCAGCATGTGCAGGAGCATGGCCTTGGTTTTGAAGGAGCATGGCTACGCTGTCAGTACTGCCGTGGATGGGCTGGAGGCGATCGACAGGGTTAAGGAGAAGCCCTTTGATATAACCTTCATGGACGTCAAGATGCCCGGCATGGACGGTGTGGAGACCTATAAGAAGATAAAACAAATCAGACCAGACGCGGTGGTAATCATGATCACTGCCTATGCCGTTAACGGCTTGGTGGAGGAGGCCCTTCAAGAAGGGGCCTACGACGCCATTGACAAGCCATTCGACGTGGAAAAGGTGCTCACAATGGTCGATGAGATCCTGGAGGGAAAGCGACGAGCGTCTTCTCTTTGACCCCATCCTAAAGGTCCTCGACAACAACCCTTCACTTACACCAGATACTGTGTTTCACTCGTCCAGTATCTTGCTCCCCCGTGATTGCTTTCACTCATTTCGATAGTGGTTTCATATCTTGAACTGCGGGGCTTCGTTCGGGCCAAACGACTCTCACTGCATGATTACAAGAAAAGGTCTTACAATCTTCCAAACTCACGATTGGCGAATTTATCGCAAATTTTACCAAATTAACGATACTGCCATAATATCCTGAAGATCGAGGCCGCCCAAAACCTCACGATTACCTTTCGTGGCTTGAATTATCAAGGTTGCCTCTGACCCTTCATCTACTATTCATGATTTCAAGAAA
>SDBT01021821.1_pt1 | contig 10006 bp, 16 predicted proteins | sample 2277101 | NCBI WGS metagenome assembly SDBT01 (sample SAMN10404973, study PRJNA504765) | marine sediment metagenome | isolation source: marine sediment core GS10_PC15, 103 cmbsf | place: Arctic Ocean: Southern Knipovich Ridge | collected 2010
ATGGCTGGTGCTCTTGCTACACATGTATGTGTATTAGTCCTACTCGCTTTTACTACCATCATCCATGAAGGCAAACGCAGATGTAGATTCTTCCTTCTTAACATCACCAGGCTCAACAGTCGCTTCTGCTTCCTTGGGAACTTCCTTATCAGCCGAAGGCTCTGGTTCTTTCTTGTTTGGTGGTCTACCTCGCTTAGATTGACTCTTCAACAAATCAAGCAGGGTCTTACAAGTTTCTGTAGCCTCCGCAACCTTCAGATGGCCAAGCCCTGTTCTACCAGACTTAAGCTTCTTCCCGTCATTACGGATAACACAGAAGGCATGCCGTCCTTTCCCTCCATTGTAAGACACAAACTCACTAGACTCCATTTGTGGATCATCAAACACAAACGTCGCCGTGCCTTTCTGTGTTGCCTCAGCAATCAAATCAGATCGCCCAGGACCCTTCGGCGGAGATTCTTTCTTCGCCTTCGGTTCACCACTCTCCTGTTTCACCTTAGCCATTGCTACAAACTCCTGTCAAAGTACTAGATTTACCCACACACGAGTACTAGTTCCAAGATAGTTCCTTTAACTTTCTCTGTTTTTAGTGATATTATCGATACTAACCCAGGACTCTGTACCTGTATCAGTTATCGACACTTTCACAGACAGCTTCTTATTACTCACGCTTTTAATAACTGCCGCCATCTCTCCGTTAGGACCTACCACAAGCACAGATTGACCTACCAGTAGGGCATCACGAAACTCTACGGCCTTAAACATGTGAATATTCTCAACACCCTGTATAAACTTCCTAAGTTGACGATGATTCTTTGTTTCCAACCAAGCTGAAACATCGCTTATTGCTAAATTAGACATGCTTAACAAACTCCTCTCTCTGTTCCGGTGTTGAATAAGGCAAACCAAGAGCCTTGAATATAGGTGCCTCAGCAGTACACGCACACACCAATTCCTCAGTATCTCCAACATACAAACCATACTGGCTCAGCTTCATACCTTTAGACTTAGCCAGCATCCTTGCATAGACATTGAACTCCTTTGGGCCAGTTAGGAACATCAACATAGCCCCATACTCTTCAGGAGTACATAAATATAAATCTATAACCATCTTATCTATAGTACCACGTACAATCCTGCCTGTCTGTGTACCATTACTAGCAACAAAACTATCAGGTAAATGCTGAACCACACGCATCGCAGCATTTATCAAAGCATACTTCTCAACAAAAGAACATACAACAAAGTCAAGATCCTTAACAGTTGCTTTGCCACGGCGATACGACCCTGCCACTGTTACGGTTACTTCAGGATTCAAGCTTTGCTCTACAATCTTAACGTAAGGCTCTGCCCAATCACGAGGCACTCTAGTAAACTTGACATGACTCTGCACATAGTCAGCATGCTTGCAGGTGCCTCTGTACTGGTAGCCTCTACAGTCACACACCACAGACCTATCAGACACCTGCTTCTGTCGATACGTCTCTCCTGCCGGAGTGGCTACAGTATACGTACCATTACCATAATCATCCCATTGATACCCTGCCAACTTTCCTTCCTCTATTCTTACTCTCGTAACCTTAATCATACTCCGCACTCCTACCAACGTGCTGAATACCAGTATCTGTAACCCACCTACCACCATATCCACGTTCCATAAAGCCCTTCTGCAAGAGATAGGGCTCCATTACATCACGAATCGTATTCTCTGCTATCTGCGTTCTCGCTGCCAGAGCATTCAGCCCCATCCTGCCGCCGTCATACAAGGTTCGCAGGATCTTCCGGTCGTTTAGATCAAGGCCCTCATCGTCGATGCCTTCCAGCTTCATTGCCGCATACACATCCAGCATCTTTATACACTTTACATCTGCTCCGCAGGCTAGCATCCATCGCTTGACTGACAGCATCAGCCGCTTGAGCATCCTAGGTACGCCTCTGGCCCTCCCAACTAAGGGGGCCAACGTTCCTGGAGCACGAGTCCACCTACCTTCAAGCAGCTTATCAAACATACCCAAAGCAATCTCGGCCATAACATTGTCGTCATACTGCTCTAGAGGGAACTGGAGCAGAAACCTGTCCCGCATCGGCTTGTCCAGCAGGTGAGGCAGAGTAGTTGCGCCTATCAAGGTGAATAAGGGCAACTTAATGGTAAAACTGGGGTTGGTGGCCTCGGGTACACGGAGATAGAACTTGAAGTCCTCCATGGCAGGGAACAAGTACTCCTGCACCTTGCGGGGCATGGCGTGGATCTCATCGATGAAGAGGACGTCATTCGTTTGCAGTGCCAGCAGCATCTCACACAGGTCGCTCGGATTACGCAGTATGTTGCCTATACTCTCGTGGATCTTCGCTCCCATCTCAGCGGCCAATATCTGTGCGATAGTTGTTTTGCCTGTGCCTGCTGGTCCGTAGAGCAAGGTGTGATCCAAAGGCTTGCCCTCAGCCTTCGCTGCCTTGACGGCTATCTGTGCCTGTTGCTTGAGCCTGTCAACACCCATCAACTCGTCGAAACTGGTTGGTCTATGATCGCTCATTCAACAACCTCCACACAACCTTTACACTCACCAACAATCTTCGCTGTTTTGGCATTACCTTCTTCATCAAACCTAAATCTACCACACTTTCGACAAATTTTGACCGCATAAGAGCCATTAACAGGGTGAGCTTCAACAGTAACACGCAACATTTCATCGTCCATTCCAGCAGTCACAGCCACTTGACACATTTCCATTACTTTTGGTCTAGGGTCGCTCATTACTTTAGCTCCTTGTCAAAAGCACGGCAGATGGGTAATTTTATAACGCCTTTTTTCCAGTTACCTCTAACATAACGCACAATAGTACCAACACACACGGCATCATCCTTATAAACACTGTCTTCTCTATAAGGATTCTCTAGCCTCTCTGTTACTGATGTAATCTTAACTTCTCCCCCGTCAACGTCCACATAAACAGCATGTCCAGTTGCGACCTCTGCTTTTACTGAGTACCAGCCTGTCAGTACCTTCTCTTTACCCATCACTTACTCTCCTCATAACAGAGCTTCAACAACTCTTGAGCATCCGTCACACGCGGATGCTTCTGCAAGGCTGTGGTAACTCGCTTCTTAGCGGCTGCGTTCTTAATACCAAGGCTTCGCAAGGCAGCCACTGTATCCTGATAGAGATCAGACTCCTCTGGATTGGCGGGCATGTTAAACACAGCCCTGTCTGGTAGATGACGTCTACCAAGCCACCAATAAGCGGCTATCAAGGCTACTATCCAAGTAGCATTGTTCATTATAAAGTAGCCGATAGACTTCAGCATCACAACACCCAAAACGCAGCGGACTGGGCAGGTTTTACTTCTGAGTCACGAGGGCCCTCGAACTCAGCCATTACCTGCGTCTCCGGTAATGAGAGGTGGCCCGTGATTCACAGCCCCCACCCTACCTCTACTACAGCACATGCTCGCGTGCTCCGGTATCCTAACCTAGACGACCAATCCGCTTTACGCCTGTAAAATCTTGCCTCGATTTCTATTTTACCATAAAAATTTTGTTCGTCAAGGAAAATTCCGCAAAAAAGAAAGCAGGACCTTGAGTCGAGGCCCTGCTTCCCTCGGTAACAGCTCACAGATTGCCAGACTTGAGACTGGGGAACCGGCCATCTGCGATGCTGACTACGAGCCAGCATGTCGTTAATATTTCATGCAACAGACTAAACTACTTATCTCCCTTTTTCTTCTTAGCAAACGGGTTAAAACCATTACCCATCTTCTTCTTTTTCTTGGCGGCAGCATTCTTAGACTTCTTACGCTTTGCAGTAGTGTGCTTGGGCATTTTTTCTCCTTGGCAACTTGACCCTGTTAGTGACAATAATATTCGCTGTTACCAATCACATACGATTTCGCTCATCCTCTGTGGCACAAGCAACAACTTTACGGGGCCTACCCTTCAAAAATGCCTCGTAGTCATCTATATCTGCATCAGGTACCAGCAATACCTCATTGATTCTATGAACATGAGGAAACTTTCCCTCCTGCACCATCTGATTAAGTCTCTGACGAGTCACTCCTACACGAACAGCCACTTGAGGTACAGTCCACCACCCTTCAAGCTCAGGAATCTCCGATATATCTTCATAAAACTTCACGATATCGCACTATCCTTCATAGACGTAACAGGCACCCCAAAGTCACAGGTTATACACGCATCCTTAAACCCTTGAAACGAAGTTCCGATAAGATCAGGCTTTGGCAGCATCCAGAATTTACACGTAGGACACTTACGAGGAGCGTACTTATAGCCAAACCTATGAAGCTCTATAACACAAAACGCTGCCCCAATCAATCTCCTATTCCTCTCCCCACTTACCATACCTATTTCCAAACACATCCACTTAACACCATCAACAAACTGCCTTTCAATTGTACTAGTATTAGCATTTCTAGGCATGCGAAGAATAATGTTCTCTAAGCTCCTCTGCAATAAACCTGTGATACCCATCAGCTCGCACACATTGTTTATACTGGCCCCTCCCTCCATATCCTCCATCGGAAACACCTCTCCCCGAGCTAGTGGGTCCCGAATATGCTGTGGAATAAACATCTTCGGATCCAAAGTTGGAGGCTCTGAAGGCAGTGAGCGTGTCCTTCCCTGATTTGAACCATTGTTTATAGATCCAGATTCTATCTCCATGAGATATACCTTCCAACAACCTTATCTCGTCCCACAGGTGCATCCAATAAACATAGGCATCTGTAACAAGCTCATCACCAAAACCAATTGTACCCTTAAACCAAGCAGTAAATGAATTATGCAACTCTCTAGCCGACAACTCCACCGACTTACTTCTAATGAACCCATGGTGTGTAGCTCTGCGTAACTTATCCATCCACCGCGGGTTACTTTTATACGCCACCTCGCCAAACTTAGTTTCAAGAAAATCACACGCCTGTCCAAATGAATACTCTTTAACAATACGAACTAACTCTACAACATCCCACGTTTTCCCGCAAGCCCAACAAAATACTGTATTAGACTCCCCATACAATCTAGCACTTGGATTAATATCCTCATGTGCAGGATTAGGACATGATATCTGATACGTTCCTACTCCATGATGAGATATCCCTAACGCATCAAGCACATCTAAAATACTCACGGACTCTTGCAGGGCTTGTGCCTTATTCATTCCTAATTCCTAAACTCACACGCTCCACACAGTACATTTAAAACACATCCCCGTCCTCTCCATCCTTGGATTCTAACAAGGGACTACATCTACCTGCTCCAAAAGATGGAACCTAGCACGGCAATTAGAACAACTCCCATGCCCGTATCTACCGTCTGCTATGTACATATTACCAGGACACCCTATCCAGAAACACTGACGATGTAATTCCCACAAATCATATTCAGCACTAGTAACCACCAACAGAGGAGGCGTAACATGCACTTCAAACAAAGCCTCATACTCTGTTATAAACTCGCGACAAAAAACAGTAGGAATCTCACACCTATAGCACGGCACTTCTGTCCTAACAGACACATACTCCGTACCACAACCACACTGATAAATATACATCATATTTTAAACCAGTCACTATTAGTAGTCTGTCTTGCTGCTTGAAACAAACATGCTTCTGCTCGCACCTCATAAGCAAACTTCACATTCTCATCCTCACCCGCATCTCTATACTTAACTAGTTGTCCGACTGATCCTCCTTGCTCTGTTCGAAGAATTGTGACGATCCCGTCCGCCGCCCTCTCCGCTTCACTAGTATTTGACATACATGCTTTAGTATACGTTCCCGTGTCCAATGCCTCTCTCCACGCATCCCTAGATACTTGATAAGGACAAACAAGAGAGATACCACGGCCGCCACTAAAAGATACAGCCAGTTGTTTACTTCCCCTAATGATGTCGTCCAATTCCTCGCGAGGGGATGCCCTACGAAGGCCGCTAGAAAGAAGCCTAAGCTCGTCGATAACAGCCACGTCCAAGCTAGTTCTCTGATTGTATCTACTGAGCTTTGTTTCAACATAACCTATCGATGCCCTGAATGGGAGCTGGAATAACTCTAACCTACCATAATCCTTACAAGTTGCCATATCCTGAACGACAGCTTGGAGGAGCTGCTCTTGCTCAGGTGACAGCTCGCCCATCTTCAACTTCTCATACGGTAAGATAGACCCTCCGAACTTGGGGTGACAGCTGTGCCTGCTAACGAGCTTGAGGCGGACTTGGCGGCGTAAGGTCTCGTTGGTCCCGTAGGCTACGTTCAAGCCAGAGTTGTAAACGAGGTTGTATGCGATGTTCACTACTAACGAGGTCTTTCCCTCGGCCGTATAGCCTGCGATGAACCACAGCTCGCCTGGTTGTAGACCGCCAGTTTTCTCATCAACAGGCACCAGCCCTGTTGGATACTGCCTGTTAGACTTGCTCTTCCTGTTCACATACTCTTGCAAGATCTGCACAGACTCTTCATTGATGTTCCCGTCAGGCATGGCACCCATGTGCATTGCCTCAATCTTACTGACGGTCTCCTGAATGCGATCACGAGCGTCCTCATAGCCATACAGAATCTTGCGGCCCTCTTTCATGCCATTAATCAGTATGTCACCAGAATCATAGATACACTGGCCGAGCAGGTCCCTCCTAGTCAGATCCTTGAGCAACTGCTTCGCGTGGATGAAGCCAGCATAGTCAACACTTCCCTCTGCTAGTGACTCGAAAATGCTGCACAACCTGATCTTAACGGACTCGTCAACGCCTTGCTGCGTTCCTAGGAGCTGCTGGAATTGTTGGTAGGTTATGGGCTGGCCTGCTAACCCATAAAATTTTGTAATGATCTTGTAGACCAAAATGAGGTCGTCTGAAAAGTAATCTTCACCCAACTCAGCCATCACTAAGTCATACCTAGACCTCCTGTCCGCTCGATCCCCCTTCGGTACTTCCGACAGAAGACACCTCAACACCTCCTGTTGTACTTCTGTAGTCTGAACTGTGTCTATCAACTAAGTACTCCCCAGGGTCTATGCTTATTACTCCAATATTTAGAAGAAATACCCAGTGCTCATAGTCATAAAGCCAAGGGGCTAAAGGTTTTACCTTTAACAAACAGCACTCTGCCTTATAGGCTTGATACTGTTTAGATAACTTCTTTGCCACGCTCGGTTTATGCTCATGTAGGTACGTAATAGACGTAACCCATCTAGCGTGTGCCAGTTCAAGTGCTCGCAACTGATTATCTACATCATCGTCTTTACCAATAACCTCTTTGACAAGTGCAGATCGAGTCCTCTCGCCCTCTAAAATAGCAATTAACTGTCTGTTTGGTTTCATTCTTTCACCAACGAGTATAAGTCTTCTGTATCCAGCTTCTCAAAAATGTCACTTTGTTCGCTGAACACATAATCAGCAAGTCCTTGCTTGCCCTTTAATAAATTTACCACTCGCTCCTCAAATGCTGTTCTAGTCAACAACATAACAGCACAACAAGCCGAGTACTTACTCCCAATCCTACGTATCCTACCCACTACCTGCTCTACCCTGGCAGGGTTCCACATCAAATCTATAAAGATAACAAATCTTGCAGCTTGCAGATTCAAACTCATCTCGAGAGCACTAGTACCGTAACACACTCTTACATCAGGATTCTCGTTGAACTGCTTTTGATAAGCGTACCTCATCCGCTTATCTTTAACATCACCTGTAATTTCAATTGACCCTATTCCAGCAGCCTCTAATCTATCTCTAAGATGATAAAGCGTTCGCTTATAACGTGAAAATATAACTACCTTCTCTCCCTGTAGGTCTGTAGTAAGCACCCGCATAATCCAATCTATCTTACAAGAACTCCTGTCATCTAGCTTACCTGTATAGGCGTAGGCATCATCTAGCACTTCTTGAATGTAATGTATGTTGACTCGAAATTCTCTAATATTACTAGACGAGTACGCTTGTCTTGCGCTCTTTGTCAGTTTATCAAATAACTCCAGCTGTAATGGTGTCAAATCAAGCCACTGATGCTTAACAACAAGACTAGGCAGAGCTAGATTTACATCAGTATATCTACGGCGTAGAAAGAAAGGCTCAACCTTTTCTTTAAACTCCCCCATCCTCTTGTAACCCATGATCTTAGGAACAGCCACCAACCGTCCCCTACGCGGTACCATCACCCGCTCTACTCGGCAGTACCTATTACGAAAGGCGAATCTGCCCGGAAACAAGTCTATATGCAGAGCTTCCAAGATAGAATGTATATCCATCAAGTTATTCTGTATCGGCGTAGCAGTCATTGGATACACACGCGTAGCCTTCTGCGTAAGCATCTTGACGTGATTTGCCGTAGCTGTATCCGGATTCTTAAACGCTGTTGCCTCATCTAAGAACACAGTATCGTAACCACCCTCAATAAACCACTCAAAATCCCTGAACAAAATTTGATAGTTAACTAAAGATACTTCATACGAGGCCCGATGAACACACACTCGCTCAAACTTAGAACCAGCTATCACACCACAGTGCAGCGAAGTTAGCTTACGTACCTCATCACTCCATTGATACAACGACGGAGCAGGTACTACTAAGAGTGCTCTAGTAAGTTCCCCGCGAGACTTCAGAAATTCTAACAAAGCAAGAGCTTGAATAGTCTTGCCTAATCCACACTGATCCGCAAGTATCCCTCTGCCTATAGAGTACAACCATGCCACACCTATTGTTTGGAAATCATAAAGCTTACCTTTAAATCCAGGAATAGAGATATTAACTCTGGACCTACTCTTCAATTCCTCTGCTAGCTTCAGATTCATATTTTAGATACATTCCAACTAACATCATGTTCAAGGGTAGGCTTCAACAATAGCCGTGGCCAGTATCTGCCTTTGATAGGTCAAGAACCCTTGGTTGTCTCTTAATATTCGAAGCTCAAAGAAGTCGTCCTGCGGGTAATAAAACTTCTTACTAGCAAGAATTACATACCACCTCCCCACAAGCTGCACCATTCCTGTAGCAAATAAGTCTATCGTTGGTGAGAACCTGACCTGACCTAGTGTTGCACTTATAACACTCACCAATGGACCAGAATCTGTTGATTTAAACTCCATCAACGCAGACCCGTCCTGCGGTGTAAGTAGTAAGCCCAACTCCGTGAAGCCACTAATATCCACAGCCACACAGTCCTGCGTCAGAGTCATATCTATAGGAGCTGTTTCATCCACCCTCATAAAAACTGCGTCTCTTGCCATGATAACCTCACGCTACAAGCTCTAGTTTCCTAGGCTGCTCAGAAAGTACCCCTCTAGCATCAGCCGTGTCTACAGATCTAGGCTGATTAGCTAAGACACCCAATCCTCCACCTGTTGGTAAAGTAACTACTATTGCCTTAGCATTAAACGTTAGATCAACATCCCCTATCAACCACGCCTTAGCATTCCATCGGATAATCTCTTCGCCAAGATCTGTCAATTCTCCTTCAAAGAACTGTGGACGCTGTACCAGAGGCTGCGAAATACGTGGTCGTTCATCAATTTCTGGAACCACATACAAAGGTAATACAACTACTGCCTTAACATTCCATGCCGTATTTCTATTGATAGCCAAAGCAATCAACGGCTCCGGCTCTGTATAATCTGGCCGTAAATTTAGAGGCTGCTGTATTCGTGGCCGTACATCAATCTCAGGTGCTACATATAGAGGCAGAACTACAACTGCCTTAGCATTCCATGCCGTATCTACATCAACAGCAAGGTCAACTAAGATAGGTACAGACGGAGTAAACTCAGGACGGTGTACTAATGGCTGAGGAGTACGCGACCGTTGATCTATCTCTGGAGCTACATACAGAGGCAATACAACTATTGCCTTAGCATTCCATACAGTATCCTCATCACGAGCCAACGCAATCAATGGCTCAGGCTCAGTAAAATCAGGTAGTTTAACTAGTGGCTGTGGAGTACGTGCCCTTTGATCTACCTCTGGAGCTACGTATAGAGGCAATACAACTATTGCCTTAGCATTCCA
>SDBT01021822.1_pt1 | contig 10005 bp, 19 predicted proteins | sample 2277101 | NCBI WGS metagenome assembly SDBT01 (sample SAMN10404973, study PRJNA504765) | marine sediment metagenome | isolation source: marine sediment core GS10_PC15, 103 cmbsf | place: Arctic Ocean: Southern Knipovich Ridge | collected 2010
ATATCTCGCCGACTTTCATACCAAATGTTTTGTTCTTTTTGCTAATTCTCGGAGATGGTCACCAGCCGACCATTCACCAATCAGCGCTCCAGTTACCGGGTCCATATGTTCTTTCATTATTTCGTTATCTACTTTTTTGCATGATAGACATAAACCTGGACCCGTCAACCTCCATGGAAACTTAGCGTCACAGTTCATACAAATACGTTCTGTGGGCATATGCTCTTCGCAATAACGAGCCGCAGTGGGCGGAATGGCCAGTTTGCCGCACTTTTGGCATTGATCGCTTTTATACGGATCACGAAGTTTGGTGTTTCCTCTACGCCTTCTTAGCACTTTTGTCTCTTTCTATCTCATCCTTCTCCCATGTACGGACAACTTCGAAGTCTGAGTTGAGTTCATGACCAACGTATTTACGCAATTCTCGCCGATCCTTAGTGACTGCTATGCGGTAGACGCCATCGCTTGATTCGCTTATGTTTCGTCGCATCCATGCCTCATCCTGGTAAACAGACGCAAATGTATCAGTCCCCAGAAATGCCGCCTCGACCACCGGTTCTAGCTCCCCACATCCGTAACATACCTGCTTCCATTCGTGTCTTAGCCATGTTCCGCATTTGCTGCATCTCCCCAAATGGCAATACGGACACTCGGTTGGATAGTCCATCGGGTCGTCGCGGCTAACAACGCCGAGGCAGAAACCACATTGAAATTCACGTTCCGGCATTTCTTCATTCTCCTTCAAACGGATAGTGAGAGAGTCGAACCCTCAAGCACCCTTTCAGGTAACGCTGGATTTCAAATCCAGTGGACTCGCCAATGTCCAGACTATCCTTAAGTTCACTCTACAAAGGCATATAACCCAGCTCGTAGCGGATAAGAATCAGAAGGAGCATGAAACGCCTCGCTCCAATCTTGTTTCGTAGAATGCTGACGAGGAATTGATCCTCGATCGTTGCATTTAGCACATTCTACGAGTATCGCTGCCTCTGCAAGTGCTGTTGAAAAAACTATCCATTGGTGATTACATTCACTCATTTTCTTCATCCTCTTCTAAGCGAACAAACGTCACAAACTCGTTTGGGCAATCCTTGTTCAGGCAAGGCACATCTTCGTATAGTTTTACTTCCTTGCCAGCGAATTTGTCATAGTGCAGATGGATTCCATTTTCTTCGCCGCATATCGGACAAATTCCAACCCAAACCGAATCTGCCTTGTCTGGTGAAAAAATAACCCGAATCTTTTCTTTGCCAGTTCCTTTGCATTTTGGGCAGTTAGGATCAGGAGGGTAAGGGCCGAAATAGGGCCTGACCCAACGGTTCTCTCCCATTTCTTCCATGGTGCATTTGCACCTGACTTCTAACGGGCTGTCATAGCTTTCAAGGTTGTTAGTTACATCTCCTGTTCATGATTTTCTCCATCATTTCTCCGTGTTCACGGATTATGCCAATGTCTCCAATAAATCTGACTTTCTTGCCCTTTGCTTTTTGTACAGCAGCAATGGCAAACATCAAAGTAGACTTACCGTGTTTTGAATGTCCAAGGCATCCAACTGTTAGTTTCTTTTTCATAACGGAGCATTTTGCTTAGCCGGTATGCATGCTAACATCCAGCAGTCCTCGAATTTCTCCAACATTATCGCTTCTTCTAACAAAGTCTCAAGGCATTTGTCTCGCTCATGATGCAACGTCATCAAATTATGATCCGGGCACGACCAAATATAGCCGTTAGCTTCTCGTCTCAAATATCCGATGATCTGTTCATCACGGAGAACGGCAAAGCCTAGTCTTCTTTGCTTCATAACGGAGAGCAAGGGATTCGAACCCTCATGAACCCTTTCGGGTCCAACTAGTTTAGCAAACTAGCGCAGCAAGCCGTATCTGCCTACTCTCCAAAAGACAACATTACCGAATTGGCTGGGTGGGATTTGAACCCACGACCTCTTGTGTATCAGACAAGCGCTCAAACCAAACTGAGCTTCCAGCCAAGCGTGCTAAAACCGGTTTCATTCTTCCTGCTTCACCTGATTGACCCATGTTCGAACTTGGTAGTTGTAAAACCGATGAGCTTCATCATGAGCTTTACGTTCTTCTGCGTTGAAGGTTTGACTGCTACCTCCATCGTGTCCATGTGCGGGATTTCGATCAACCATCAGTAACAAACGCTCCAGATCCACATCCTTTAACAGAAAGACTTTCATCGGTCGATCTCCGGGCTAAAATCATTTCCTAATGGGAACGGGTGGACTCGAACCACCGACCTTTCGCTTATCAGGCGAGCGCTCTAACCAACTGAGCCACGCTCCCAGATGCCTCACGGTCTGTCGGGCTCAGGGTAAGACCACTCAGCAAAAGTTGCGACTTTCATAGCGGCACCGTTAGTAACAAGAGGTCTCTGTTACCAGTCTCTTGCTCCCGATGTATTTCTTACCCGGCGGTAGAGTAACAGGTTAGGTTCACCCGCCAGGACCGCTGCCTCCGGCATCGCTGCTTTACGGCAGCTAGCGTGAAGGTATGTCGCAATGGGCACGGCTGGATTCGAACCAGCGATCTCTTGCTTGTCGAGCAAGCGCTCTAACCAACTGAGCCACGCGCCCTTATTCATCATTCCAACATTGACATCGACGATCTTTTTTGTGTTCATGGCCACAATTACGACAATACATTTGATTGAATTCGAACAAAATCTCCATTCGCGCCTCGGGAGAGAGGCGGGTAAACACGATCATCATCCGGTCGCCGGGTTCGAAGCATACGAGTGCCTCGTACAGGGCTTCCATTTGGTCTTCGTGGTCGGGTTCTTAGATGGGCTTTATGACCCCCATTATATTCTCCTTTCAATTACATTTGCTCACACCGGTCAGTGATCTACAAATCCTTTACAGGCAGGTTGCCACCGCATTTCAATGCACAGTCTTAACCAGATCGGGATACGGGCTGTACATTGCCGCTTCACTATTTTAGAATGCTTATAGCTCGCCGACTCGGAGGCTACGCTTTTGCGATACTCACGGGGCCTCATAGGAGTTTCCGCCTATGTTCTTAGGACGAGCACCATAAGCATTCCAACTTACCGGACGGGATTCGAACCCGCGACATCCAGGTTAACAGCCTAGCGCTCTGGCCTCTGAGCTACCGATAAGATAGCAATCTTATATTCACTTTTCAAAGAACTCAAACTCCGAGGGTGGGATTCGAACCCACAACCAACGCGGTAACAGCGCGCCGCTCGACCAGTTGAGCTGCCCCGGATCAGTTAATCTGTGTTACCTTTTGCCAATTCTCTTATTAATTCTTTGGCAGCTTCGTTGTCTCCACTTCTCGCTCTCTTTGTTAGTTCGGCCAATTTCGGACTCGTGCTATCTTCTATTAACACCACTTGTTTGATGGTTATGTCTTCGATTTTACAATCGTTGACATCTTCAAGCAACGGCTTCAGTATCTCGGATGTTAGGTTTTCCTCAACTTGTTCGTAGGAATATCCGTATACGCTTTCTGCGCCGTTGCCGATGACCGATCCATCTGATTTTACAGCGACAAAGAAGGGTTCACCTATTTTCATGCCTTCTCCGAAGTCGTCAGTTGTGCCAAGTGCTCTGACATTTGTTTGAGCCCTTGGCGCACTTCATCTTCCATATCATCGTTGCAGCTCACTTCGATGTAGAGCGAACATACTCCAGTTTCATGTGGGGCATCCGGAGCATCTCCCTTAATCACTCTTTTATTGCCACCAGTGTTGTCTGTCTCAAACATGGAGAACTTACCACTTTCAAACTGTTCATATATCAAACGCATGTTTACTCCAAATAAAAAGGGCCAAATATGGGCGAGGTGAGACTCGAACTCACATAACAACTGGATGTAAACCAGCCACTTGGCCAATTAAGTTACTCGCCCTTTGTAATGCAGCTTGGCATGACAATTTTTACAAAGCACTTCGCATTTATCAATTTCCTTCTGAATAACCAACTGAGCCACACGCCCCAATAAAAAAGGCCCAACAACTTTCATTGCAGGGCCTCGTAACGTCTTAACGTACCAGCCCTTACAACCCGTCACTCGAATTAATGACGGAGTTCACGACCATGCGTGATACTGAGTTGTTGGACTGGTTCTTGGTCATCATTTTTCCTCTGTGAGAATGATACATCATTATACGTGGAAGTCAAGGCTTTTTCCTTTAATTCCTCAGATTTTTTGGCAGGCAGGAATGCCCGCTCCTGCGGTAGAAAGAATATAGGGGCAGCTCGGCGATGCTATGGACGATTTTCTTTCTGATTATCAGCGGTTTTGTGCTTCTGTTTGCTCATATCTGGCTCCGAAATAGGGCAGGAATTCAAGGTCGTCTCAACGAAGTAAGAGAGGAGAAGCACATGTCCAGACCAAAGCCGACATCGCTAGGTGACTGCATACTCAGGAGCTTAAAAGTGATTGATTGTCAACTGTGCGATCTCTATGAATCCAGGCACGAAGATAAAAGATATAAAGTGTGTTGTAGAAACTGTGCATTCTTCGTGGAAATTAAATTGAGTTCTTACGTTAAAAAGAATAAGAACGACAAAGTATAATCTAACCACGGCTGGGACTGAGATGACTCGGTTAACCACTATTCATTTCTACTTACGGTTCCTATTAAACAAAGGAGTTCATTATGATGTGGGACGTTTATTTAGGCGGTCTTTCTGTGTGCGACTGGAGAAAAAACTTCAAATCCGAGATCGGAGAAGATATTAGTGTTTTTGACCCAATGGTAGATAATTATGCCATTTTGGATGAAACAGCCAGAGCCGATCAAACTGCAAAGGAATTAACACACATTTCGGATAAATGTACTTTGATTGTCTTCTACTGGAACAACGGCTGGGACGGCTCAGCATCACTTGTAGAATTAGGAGATGCTGTTGGTCGTGGCAAGCAAGTTATTGTGTGTCTCGATGGTGACATTAAAGCCGAGGATTCAATTCGCAAATACTGTGAATTTAATGGTGTTCCTATAGTCGAGACCCTAGATGAATTAGTCATGGTGTCCGAGGAATATTTCGGGGAACTGGAAATTTGCGAAGATGAAGAACTGGCTTTATAAAGTTTTCGGTCGTCAACATGGCGAGCCAACGCCATGGACTTCAATGCATTATACCCAGAACTTTAATCCTGATAAGATGGATAACATTTATCAGGTTCCGGATTTTCCATGGGTGTTCTTGGGTGGCAAAGATCCGATGGATATGCGTATAGCTGAGGCTCTTATGGCCACGACAATTACTCAGAGCCCTCAGATATATGGACATTTCAAGGACAAAGAAATGATTGATTTTGATGTTCGTGACATTCCTGAACACGACATGTGGTCAGAAGAAGAAATGAACGTTGAAAGTCCTAGAATAGAACAGAGAATCGAACAACTTAAGAATTTGATTCTCGACGGAAACTATCCTATTTTTGTCCATTGTGCTGGTGGTAGAAATCGGAGCCCTACTATATTGGCTGCCGCGCTTCAACGAGCGATAGGAGAATCCAGCGGAGAAAGAACTTCATATTTTGATCTTTTATCACAAATGAAAGAAGAGAGGCCGAATGTTGGGCCAGATGACGCAATGGTTTGGATGACTGCCGACCCGGAGACCAAAAAGCAACTATCAAGCATATCACACGAAGATGCGTGGCAACACTACTTGTCACAGGGAGATAACAGACAGCGCTATTATGGAAGGCTCGGTGCTTAGTATAATTAAGCATGATAAAACGTCGGCGACTTGAACCGAACCAAGAGATCATTGTTATCTACGATCAAAACATCGGCTTTGTACAAGAGCCAGCAACGTTCGTCCGATACGAAAGTATAATACACGGTGAAGTTCAACATGAAACTCCGCTGTTTAAGTATCGTGACGGAACAATCAGTGGGCTTGAGTGTTTCTGGATCCTTCCATCAGATGCTTTGTCGCAGGAGAAAGTTGAGAAAATCCAGTATGAGCTGATATCAGTTCAGCTTACGGCATTGGAGATCTCAAAAACACTCGGGTATTCAATACCCGTCAAAATCAAAGATAAAGAGATTGAACAAATGGCAGAAGAAAACGTTGATCGATTGCAAGCAGTTATCGAGAAATTCGGATTTGATCCGAGAGATGAAAGTTGGCTTGAAAAAGAACTAGCCAACAATGAACGAGAGAGAAACTGGTTTACGTTTGAGAGAGATAACGCACTTCTATTTGCTGATGAATGGGATGATATTTTACCTAAATTCAATTTGCAATACCAGGACACATTAAGTCTCGAAGAAGCTAAGAACCTTTCAAGAAAAAGAATGAGATATGCCCTGGGGGCATTTTACACTCGTATGTCAGGAAATCCCAATAAGGACGATTGGAAGAAAGCTTCCAGGGAGTTTGAGGCAGTCCATCGACAGCGAGAGAATAGAATGCTCACATGGTCAATGGATCACGTTGGAAAGTTTCCGCTAGTTAGGGTAAAGGAACCAGTAACGTTTTTCGCTGGGCCGTACTTTCACGAATGTCTTGAAAACATTCCGCACGTTTTTACTGACATTAATTGTCGTCAGATTAAGCCTGGTGTCGTCCTAAGGGCAGTGTCTTACGATTCTAAACTAAAGTATATTCGTCTAGATTTTACACCGGATGTTCGTAAATTACTCAAGCCCGATGAAGATCCAGATGACAAACCTTGGGTCTGTGACAAAGAAGATTATCTGATCTGGGTTAGGCCAATAGAGATTGAAACTTCGCTGGATATTCTAGAGAAGTTGGAATGATCTCACATTCTGGTAAGTTTATACATATCCATGTTCCAAAAAGTGCAGGAAATAGCATCACTCAAGCACTGTCAGACCATTGGGATTGTCCAGCACGACAACATCTCATTGCTTATGAAGTGCGTGACCTAATCGGTCCAGAAAGATTTAACTCATATTTCAAGTTCTCTTTCGTGAGAAACCCCTGGGACAAAGTGGTCTCTTCCTACCATTTCCAGAAGAAAAAGAATAGAGTGAGAGGGCTGACATTCCGGCAGTGGGTTCTTTCTAGGCAGTTGGTGACGGGTTCTGCCGAGAAATATACTACATCACAATTTTACTGGCTAAGTGATGAAGAAGAACCTCTGATGGACTTTGTGGGTAGATACGAGAACCTAGAGGAAGACTGGAAGAAAGTTCTTGATCATGTTAGATTGAAATGGATTGAGCTACCACACGAGAACAAATCAGCTCATTCTCATTATAGAACTTACTACAACAATATGACAAAAGAATTTGTCCGTTCTCGTTATCAGAAAGACATCGATTATTTTAATTATGAGTTCTAAGATTTTTGCAGGAATTACTTGACAAAGCCTGTATAATGCGGTACAACTCTCTCAGGCGTCCGTGGTGGGCGTCAGAACTGGAGCAGAGATGCGCGACTTCAAGATAAAACGTTTCTTCTTTATAAAGCAGGAGAACTTCGGCTTGGGCTAGGGTTGCGCTAACCAGATATTCGCTAACCTCTCGGGCCGTAAGGACTTACGCCGAGGGGTTTTTTCGTGCCATGAGGAGATTTCCTCATGACCGAAAACAAGAGAATGTATGTTCTTGTCCGAGAAAGCGCCCCTCTCGGTCTGGCGATGGCAGCGGTTGGACATGCTGTATTAGGCGTCTATTTGAAGTTCAAAAACGAGCCGGACATGCAGGATTGGTTGCAGAACTCGTTTCGGAAAGTTGTTTGCAAGGTGACGGATGCCGAGTTTGAGGCAGCGCAGAAATTGGATGAAAGGCATCTTGCTTTTGTCGAGCCAGATTGGAATAATCGGGAGATTGCGGTGGCTTTTTGCCCCAAAGAAGAGTGGCCAACAAGATTTAAGTTCTTTCGGCTTTACCGAGCAGCATGAGAAAATGGGTTCATTGGCTGCATGTAGAAATTAAAACGTGGATCTGTGGCGGGCTTTACCTGCTGTGGTTAGGATGGAAGGTCAAGTACAACTGGAAACATCCGTATGCACGATTTCGGATGGAAATGTACTATAAGAATCCAGAGATGGTCTGGACTTATAAGCGATTCAGAGAGATGCTCGGTTATGGATACTGGGCCTGGCGGATGAACAGAAACGGCAGAGGTCTATGAACTTTAGTCACGAACAAGACGAACTAAGCAGAAATCTGGCGCTAGAAAAATACCTGATTGACTCGGACGACTGGAAAAAGCGCCGGGATGAAATGCCAGAACAATGTCGTGAGATTGTGGATGAAAAACCCACAGATGCTTCCTACGGCATTGGGAAAGAGAAGAGAGGCTGGTTTGTTCTGGCCACTCAAGGTCAAGGCCCTGTTTTAGTATGGGCTGCATGGGAAAAGGAAACAGAAAATGACTTAGAGCCGTCCACTGAAGATTCTGACCCTCTCGATTGGTAGTTGTGCAGAATGTCCGTACTGTCGGCACAACACCGATTACAACATCGGCTATGACGCTGGTTGGGATTGCGACCACGACGACGCTCCGAGAGATTGCCGGATAGTCGATGAAGGCAGTTATCAGGACATGAAGAAACGGAAAGCTCAAAGGGTGCTTGGAAGTGGAGTACCAAAATGGTGCCCGTTGCCAGACGAACGGTAGGATTGATGCTTTACGTCTTTTGTCGTTATTGGGGCTTCGTACCAGTGAACCGACGTGAAGCATGGTGTTTCGTCCGGTATAAGCTACGGTCCTGGAAGTCATGGTTCTCTAAGAAGGAGCCTATGGTGATCGTAACAATAAAGCGAGGCGAGGTGATGACAGTAACACCATGTGAATCGAAGCGTTGGACGCCATGGAAATGGTTCTCTTGATATGCGAAAGAGTATATGATACATAAATGCCCAAAATGTTCTGAGTCGGATCGGATAACATCTGACAGAATCAGGTTCGATGGCGAAGATGAAGTAATCGTCCCTATGAGTTGTGATGTTTGTGACTATTTTTGGAATGCTGTTTTTGTTTTTAAAGAGAACAAAGAGACATGAGTAACTGCGTAGAAAAACTACTGGAAAAGAGTGTCCCCAAAATGACCGACCAGCAATTACTTATAACTCTACATAGAATAGAACAACTGGAGGTTGAATTCGTCGTCGGGCCAACGCAGTTTAGGATAGTCCACAAAGAGTTGGCAAAACGCAGGTGTCAGAAAGATCGACAGCAAGATAGATGATGTTCTATCTGGGGTCGAAACATAGTCGGAGAATGAAATGACGCAGGAGCAAAAACAACAAAAACTCTTGCTTGTGGTGCTGCGAGGTCTGAAAGCGATGGGTCTGTCGCCAAGAAACAAAGATCTAAGGAATCTTCTCACTCTCCCACCCGCACTCAAAGACAAAGATAAGGTTAAGTGTTGGCTTGCGCTAGATGACATGGTGAAGGAGGGTTGGGTCAAGAAGGGGGATGAGGTTCATCCGCGCTATAGTATAACCGACTCAGGTGAAGCGAAATTACAAAAAGAACTAGAGGAGGACTTCAAAGTTCAAACATCCGGGGTCGAAGCATAGTCGGAGATGCCCTCGGCTCTTAACCGAGAGAAGGGAGTTCGAATCTCCCCGACCCCATTGAAGGAATGTGTTATCAACCACTTGTATAATTACCCTGTGGTCTTACACAGGAGAGCAAGTGATGTATATAACGCACAAAAAAGGGCAATTGGCTCAGTTGAAAGTTGAGCAACGGGCGCTTGAAAAAGACATGATTGTTTGTCGCCCGACAACAGAATCAAGATTTGACCTGATTCTTGTTGGAAAAAGTTGTAAAAGAGTTCAGGTTAAGTATGCTGACTGCAAGGATGCGTATCAAGGTAATGGAGTTACAATTGACTTGCGTCGAGAATGTCGCAACAATGGGAAAAAGAAAAAATACACGAAGGACGAGGTTGATATTGTTATAGCCTATTTACCGGGAGTGGATAAGTTGGTCTGGCTTGAACCGAAAGAATTTGATGGAAAATCAACCATCACCATTAGAACTAAGCCGTCCGGTAATGGACAAAGGAAAGG
>SDBT01021823.1_pt1 | contig 10005 bp, 9 predicted proteins | sample 2277101 | NCBI WGS metagenome assembly SDBT01 (sample SAMN10404973, study PRJNA504765) | marine sediment metagenome | isolation source: marine sediment core GS10_PC15, 103 cmbsf | place: Arctic Ocean: Southern Knipovich Ridge | collected 2010
GGGCTGTGTTATATGTTGAAAGCGCGCGCTCTTTTGTTTTCAAGCGAAACACGGATGTTGAGCTTGATTTGTCTAACGTTCAAACACGGCGACCGAGGCCCCGCCAGCCGTCACAGTGCGCTAAAGCGCATTGTTGGACGTTGCACTATTATATATCGATTTCATCACAGATAGCTTCAAATTCATCCCTGAAATAGCCTTTGAGAAAAGAAGAGGAGGAAATCCTTCCATTCTCTTTTGCCCAGGAACGAAAATCCCGTCGACCATCAGGCCCTCCGCAGTACATAATTCTACAGTCGCTTTTTTGGATCGGTCTCCAAATGTGGGTGTCACCTGACCGAACTCCAACCCCGATAACTGCTAATCTTGAAGCGGAATGGACCAACTCTTCCCAACGCTTTCTCTGACCAGCTACAAAACCTACGCCGGTACTTGTGCGTTTGGAAGGTTCAAAGTAGCTCATCACAGGTGTGAAGGCATCGTTCTGGATCCTTGAGTTGAATTGCTTGGTGTCTGAGACAACGCTCACAGACCCATCCGTTGATACGTCAAAACCGGAGAAAGAAACGCCGGAGGAGCCTCCTCTGACTGCATCACAAAATATGTGACAACAACCGTGAGGTAATATTAACTCGACTTCATTATTTCCCTCGGCCGCCCTTCCAACCACAGGACGTATGCCTGAATGCCCCAAACAAACCTCAAATAAGCGTTCATAGTTTAGAGAAACAAGAGCGCCATCCCAAGAACGCCCCACCAGTCTTTCGGCTAGTCTCAAGTATAGGTTATTTGTGGTTGGTCTGTAGTTGAAGAAGTATGCAGCCATGGCTCTTTGAAGAATAGGCAGCCAATGAGGGTTGAAATCTGGCACTCGTGACATGCCTTCCTCAAAATCTCTTCGGAAAATCACCGCCAATGTATCAGGGAGAGTACCCCAGCCGGGGGGATTGAATCGGCACAACTCGTCGAATAGATCACAGCCTAATGGAGGAGTACTACTCCGGTCTGAACCGTAGCTTGCTCCCGCACCGAATAGAACCAAATTTTCTGCCAACTGCTTCTCCAGTCGTTTACGCCCAACGTCGCACCTGACCAGCGGGCCCGGTTTTTAGCCCGTCTGCATCCAGGCGCTTGTTGGGCAATCATAATTATTTTATTCCGCTAAGGAACAGAATTGGGGCTATGTGCATTTAGTTTTGCATCAGTTATTAAGGCCTAGAATACGAACATCCTGCTGATGAATTAGGTTTCTTATATTTTCTCTTGCCGAACGATCCACAAAAGCCTCGTCCAATTTATCTATAAGGTTATTTTTGGGGAAGATGCTCAGCAATTGGACAAATATTTGAATCGACAGTCGAGCATAGTTTTGAAGGTTAACATGCACAGATTGAAGTCCTTTCCTATCTTTTTGTAGTATAGTTCCCCCATGTGCAATCTTATTCCTCGCTTTATATGCGCTGCGTATATTGTCACGTACTTGCAATGGACTAGAATCTTCAAAATACGAGAACAGCAAAGAAACCCGGTTTTGTACCTTGAACATTAATTCTTGGGTTTCATTTGATTTAAGAAATAAGGATTCCAAGCAATTGATTCCAAATAGAAATGTATCATCAAAGTCCAAATGCGTCACGATTGCATCGTGATAGCGCTTCAGCGCAATTATGATTGGCTGAGCTTCTTTGCTTACTGAAGTCTTGCCAAGGATATCCCGGAGAGTAGGCAGGAGTACGCCTATCATCCATTTTATCTGTGGGATTTTGTCAGAGTTGATGCGATATGAAGCAGACGTCGTGTGAAACGAAGAACTTGTTGTGATTTCTCGCCATTTGGTTTCTCCTTCTGGCAGAATTCGATAGTAGCTTGTAGTCTGCACTGACCCTCGACCAAGTAATAGAAAAAGACGGCCCAGAACAAAAATTTCAGAATTAAGTGCGTGTTCAGTTTTGTTTCTCATCTGAGTTTTGAGAAAAACGGTTGGAAAAACTTTAGAAAAGAAAGACATTTTGACGATGAATGCTGAAATTGGATCAGTTTCTTCTAATGGGAATTTAACGCGAGTTACAACAAGCCCACTACCAAGGTCGCAGTGCTCGTCATCAAGTTCGAATCCGTGGAAACCGAATTCAAGTTGCCAGTCTTTTTGTTTTTCACTACATTTCATTAAATCGATAACCTATATTTTTATGCCCAACGTTAAGGATCAGCGGTGGTAGTGAACCGTCCGCTGAATCCGCTTGTTGGAAGGTTATTCCAAAGAACTCTCCGCAAAGCTGTAAAATTCTTGCCATAAATCAAGCATTTTCCCTGGCCCAAAAAAATCGAAAGTCAATTCTGTTCCATCCATACCAGCAGTGATTGTCAAATCGCTCCATGTGACCGGAAGTCTTCTCTTGTCATGGGGACTGAATTCGAATCTATAGTTATGTGCAAGAGGATTCCGTATCATTCTTGAGAACTGGTGCCATGGTTGGGCTATTCGCTTAGAATCTTGTCCAGTAACATGACAATACTCTTTCAGAACTTCAAATGAGTCTTTGAACATAGCTCTCATTATAAATTTATTGAAACTCTTGAAATCAGCCTTCTGTTTTTGGGGATCTCTCATCGATTGGGCAACCTGTTTAAAAGGTATTGTATAGTCCGCCAATTTTCCAATTCCACGTTCCAATAGAACATGAGTTTCTTTTTGAGTAAGAAGATACAGACCTGCCAACCCCAGCACAAAACTACTTTTTGCTGCTATAAGCTGAACTAACAAATCATCCTTTGTCATTTGCCTCTTCTCCTTCTAACGCTAGAAATCAGTGGTTTTGTGGAGACGTGAAGCGGTAGAGCAAAATCCACCGCATTGAGTTGTTAGAAAGTTATCATTAAATATTCTTAATCCCAGTCAAATTCTAGGTTTATTAGCTAAATCAGGACCAGGAGCTACTAAACGAGGTCGTGCTATTTCATACAATTCATCGATTGGGATTTTTTTCCCTTCCTCTAACACTTTCTCTTGCGTGTCTTTAGCCAGAGAGCACATTTTATCCTGAGCTATTTTTGAGAGCAAACCTAATTGATTAACTCCTTCTTTATCAGAAACAATATGCCGCATTGCTAAAGTTGAAACACCAATTATTTTCTTTTCCGATTCATTTGTAGAAGATAAGACAAGTCCGACTTCCATTTGCTCAAACGGATTAACTGAATGAGTAATATGTTTATTTCTTAAATCAATATAAAATTGATGAGCCTTAATAGGTTCTCCCTGTAATTTTTGATAAATATCTTTTGATAAACCGAATCTTTTACCGCTTGCAAAACATCTAGCATATTTAATTAAAGCTGATACCCATAAACTTTCAATTAGAATAGTGTCTTTTGAATTTTCATCTAGAAGATTCTTGAGACGTGAGCAAGTTTGCATTATTGCTCTAAGATCTTGAATTATAGCTGCTAAATCAGCTAGCTTTTGAGCATCAGAGAAGTCCACTTTAGCTATTGGAAACTCTTTTGGCTTTCCTATCATAATTTTTTCCTTCTAACACCCCCCGCACAAGCTGTGGTGGTCTACTATCACGGCTTTGAACATCCACGTAAGTTCGCCTCCGCATATTTCTTCGTACCAGCGTACCATGACCGCCGTCAGTTTCATGCAGTTACTAGACACTCAATTCTACTTATTTCTTCTAATCACCCAAGAAGTTGTTTTTCCCTCCGGCCTTTCATACATACCATTCACCCTTATTCCCTGGATAGTCTCTCTATACATTGAACCTCTATCTAATACTGGAATTTTTCTGGCACGCCTGCGTATTCTGAAAAAGCTAAGCGCAGGCCTTATCACCGGACAAGAACGATAAGAATGAATTAGCACTGACCTTTCTTCTAGGTTAGTTCCATCCGCTTTTGCTACCCTGCCTTTCATTATGCCCCGGTGTTTTCTTGCTTTTGACAAAATAGTCTTCATATCTCGTTCATAATACTCGGCAAAATAGTAAACGTTTTGTGCTGCGCCGACCATCTGGAATAAATTAAGCCACTCAACATCTTGTCTGTCCGCTTGGATGAACATATCATTCCGCCCAGCGTTCAGTGCATATATTTTACTATCGAACATACAAAGTGTTGTATTCTGATCTAAAGGTAAAAACACCTGCAGACCCGAACATACAGCTCCTAGTACACCTAATCCCTTAACGGTTTCGCAGTATTGATTGTAGATGAATACCGGATTATCTGAAGTGAAGAAACCCTTTCTTTCTTCCGTAACAACAAGTCTCGCCTCCAGGTCCGAAATGCCAAAGGCAAAACGCGGCGCCGCTGCCAAAAGCACCTGAAAAGAGTCTTTGTTCTTAATAACCATTTTCTTCAGCTCTTCTCTGTCAACTCGTAGATCCTCTTCTAAGACAGCCTTAGTGAGTAAGTCAGTAAGCTCGTCATATCTCTTCTTTGCTGAAACAGTTCTCAAGTGCTGAAATGCGATAAAATATACTAGAGCTACCCAGCCTTCTGAATGTCGCTCTGGGATTTCGCGATTTCCGATAATCCGCTTAACGGCCGGAGCAACTTTCGTCTCGAACTCCATAAACGCGTTCTCTAGATCATCGTGCTTACCATACAGTCTATGCCTATAACACTGATGCGCAATACTCGCTCCGGAGATGATTTGTTCTCTGCTAATATTGAAAAGATTGACCTGTCTTGTGTTCTGTGAGAACAATCGCAGATAAAATCTAGGAACAAAATGATGTCTACGCTTCTTCATTTATTCATCTCTTCAATATTGACTGTTCTTGTGACATTGTTGCCTAACGATTTACGTGACCGGTGTAGCTTTTCACATCCGCTCAACGCAGTGGTTAGATGTCCCGAGATCTATTGCTACTTCAGTACGATTTCCCGCAGCCAATCAACGAACTCTTCATTCATTCGGTAGACCGGCATGTTTGTGGTAGTCACGTCATTCACAAGTCCAAATTGCTCAAGAAAATCGACCTTATTCTTCAAATCCCTGTGCTCGTTTTCAAAATAATGGAAGCGCTTCTTTTCTTCGGAGAACGCCACACGTTTATTTGGAAGGATTACAAACTCCCTTATCAGCTCATTTCCTTCACTTTTAACATCGCACTGCATCTCTACCAGCAACTCCGGCATTGAGCCAATGATTTTGGAGACAGTCTGAGCCGGCACCGGCTCAATCCTTGTTATTGGGATTTCGACGACTTCAGGCAACGGATTATTCTCAAGGTATTCACGCATTTCCGGGATTCTTGAAATACGTCTAAGGTCGCCCATGTAGCCAGGGACATCAATAGATGGATGCGTGAGGAAAGGTAAAACAAGCTTGTTCAAAGCCCTCCCATAACCTACCTCATACGGGACCCACTGTGACTTGATACTTGCAGGTGAGAGGATGACAAGTATAGCTACGGATCGCTTGAGGGCACCGCGAACCTCCTCACTTATGGAGCGACCCCACTCGATGTGTTTGACGTCACGGAAATACTCGATCCCCAATTTCTTAAACACTGCCACTATCGAGTCAGCAGCTTCAGAATCCTCGTGCGAGTAGGAAATGAATACTTTACTCATAATAAAACCTCATTATTTCCGTTTATCCTTTCACAGACCTCTAACATAGGTTCATTTGTGTTAATGGAATTACAACTACGGCTTTGTTTAAGCATATAGTCCTCCATTTTAAAATTATTTCTATGTTGTTAAACGTCTTATTTACTAGCATTTAACTCTTAATTCTTACATAACAACTCGCATATTATACGGCTTATCAAAGCCGCATAATATGAATTTAAATCATATCAGCTGGACTTTTTATGCCAATTCCTTTTTTATTAAGTACATGAGTGTAAATCATTGTTGTTTTCAATTATGAAAAAATATAAAGCGTTTAATCCAATTTATATATAATTCTTCTGCCCGAATACTATAATGTTTTGTTCTTAGCATCATTCTAACCCTGATATTCGTGGCATGTCAAAAATCTACATACAGCGGGTAATAATAATGATCGCTGTCCCTATTTACCGCTATAATTTTTAGCTATTGTCAAACGCTACGGTGTCCTTCTCCACCTCTAAATAAGTATTATCAATCCCTTGTTGGATATCAATAGTTTTTTGAAGGGATGTTGCAATCTTGCAGTAATGTTTTATATCATTCAAAGATAATGTTCTTGTTTTTCTATCTTTTAGCCATTTATTACAAACCTGATAACCGCCAATCTGATACTGCCAAATTTCTTTTGTAATTCCTGTAAAATATTGGTCTTGATTGATATAGAGACGCTCTTTTTCTTCATCATATTTCAATTTTTGGACTTTGTTACCACCTTTACCCTGGAATTTCGCAGTAGGTAGGTCAAGTTCTGTTGATTTGAGTAGGTGAAGTCCAACCAGTTTTTGACCATATTCAGCCATCTTGCAAAAAAGTTCATAATCTTTCGTGAAGGGAATTCTGGGAAAATCTATCTTAAGGAATTCAGCATATTTTGTTCGATAGATATTGGAGTAGAGAACTGCATAAATGTAATGGAAAACTCCTTCTGGTGACGGTTCTTTATTATAGGTTTTGGAGAGGGCATTAAAAAGTTCGAAGCTAATATTTGGTTTTTTTTCCTCTGACTCTTTCGTATGACTGAACAAGTCTTTTTTGTCTATATCCGCGTAGAGGTAGAGAGGACAAACTGTATTATTTGCGAAAGCACTTTCGAAAACGCAACTTTCAACGATAAGATTCGAAACAAACGCATAAGAAAATGGTGTCCTCTTGTTCTGCCTTTTTATAAGAAGCCCCAAATTCTCCTCTATCATATTGCGCATGACTTTAGGTCGTGGCATGCAATGAAAACCGCGAGATTTGCCTGTATAATAAGTATATCTTACATCAAAAGGTCTATACAAAATGGGTATGATTCTGTCCTTATCTAATCCACTGTCGATTAAATCTTCTTGCGCCAGCTTAACTTTCCAGTCCCTTACGTCTCTTCTTAAATTATAAGCAGATCGTGCCAACTCACTATCAAGTCTTGAAAAGTTTAAGACAGTTTGCCAAACTTCTTCAGGTGTCCACTTTATAGTCAAACTGTCTCTTGCAGTAACTATGCCTACGCTGTATAGGGAAAAAATATCTGTTACCTTCCAGTATTTCTCATAAACTTCTCTCCCTTTCTCTTTTCTTGGAATAAAGAAGCAATAAGGACTAGTTGGATTCAACTTCTGCCATTTAGTTGTCTTCATTTCATTCTTTGAAAGCCAATTATTCTTCTTTTCTCTCAATCCCCAAATCTTTGAATGATATACCTTACATTCTTTTTTCTCACCTTGTTTTCTTATGAAGAGGGTAATGGCCACTCCCTGCCGGATGTCAAAGACATTTTCATCTTTGGAACCGTCTGGGCATTTTTCCCTTTTCAGGCTATTACCATGCAAATCCAAAACATAAATCTCGTTGAAACTGCTCATTAGAGACTGCCGCATACCTCTGACGGTTGGATTATCCAGATAGCTATGATTGGTGATGAATCCCAAAACTCCTTCCCCTGTCTGGTCTATCTTCCATTGGGCAAAACGGATGAACTTTACATAATCATCTTGCAACCACTTAGGATTTTTCTCTCCCAAAGGTTTTCCATCGACTTTATAGAAACTTTGTAGCCCGTCCACATCTTCTTTTAGGAGTTTATCTATCCACGGATTAACATTTACTGAGATTCCCGAGTACGGTGGATTGCCCAGTATAACTAAAATTGGCGTTTCTTTTTTGACTTTTCCCGCCAAATGAGATTCTTCGGAAAGCGAAGCCATACCGGGAAATTCGGTTTGAGCAAGTTCCTCCATCTCTAAGGTGTTAGTAAGGTAAAGTTTAAATCTATCATCCCCTTGGAGTTTATAGCCAAGTTCTTCCAGGAGAAAAGACATTTTCAAGTGGCCCACTGCATAAGGTGCCATCATTAGTTCAAATGCATAGAAATTTTTAAGAATATGCTCCTTGATGAAATCTCCTTTTCCTCCTTCGCCATATTTTGAGACAAATTCCTCTACTGCCAATTTGGCTGCCTCAGCCAAAAAAGTAAGTGTCCCTGCTGCAGGATCTAAGATGGTAACCGACTCGTGTGAAAATCCATCTTTCCTATTAAAATGCTCTTTTAGAATACAGTGTAAAGAACGGACAATATAGGAAACCACAGGCTCTGGAGTATAATAGACTCCTCTCTTTTCTCTCGTCTGTGGGTCGTATTCGGTCAAAAAGGTCTCATAGAAATGGACAATAGGGTCTTTTCCCTTGCCTTTATGAAAGTACTGATGAAGGATATTCTTTACATTAGTAACTGATAAGACTTCTGAAATATCGTCAATAATCCATCCCATCTGCTGGGGCAAATCACCCAGGGAAGTGAACTTGAAAACATCCCTTAAAATTCCGATGGTGTGGGGGATACAATCGTAGGCAAGTTTTCTATTAAATCCGTTCTCTGAACGAGTGCGGGCAGCAAAAAGTCCATATGTGATAGTTTGCGAATAAAGGTCGGCGAACTCTTCTTTGGAAAGACCGCTAATGAGATATTTTCTGAATGCCTCATAGAACCCTAAGATAAAGCCTTTTTTTGTCCTTTCTTCTTCTTTTAACTCCTGTGCAATGACCTCATCTCTCAAAAAGCGCGTTCTTTTTGCCAGTTCTATTGCCAGGGTTTTAGCATCATAGACTCTGGGCAGAGAAAAGGAAAAAAATCTCTCAAGTAGTTGTAGAAATTCAGATTCTTTTTCAACTGGTGGGACAGTTTTTAGTTTGTGCACAATAAAAGGTCTGCCGACAAGGACTTTATCTATCAACAATCCATTGCGATAAAGTCTGAACTCAAAAAAGTTAGTTAATATCAAGTTCGGGAAGGTATGCCGATAGCGTTGGAGCTGTTCTGAATATTCTATTCGGTCTAGATCCTCAATAATTGGAGCCTTAGCTTCAATATAACCAACGATATGCTGTTTTCCGTCCCAAATTCTAAAATCTGGATTACCGGCTTCGGTCTTCTTCGGTAGCGTTGTTATTTGAATGTTGTTATTGCCAACCGATCTTGTATATTCTTTTAAAAGCCCTTCGAGGGTCGAGTAGTAACTCTCTTCCCTAGCATCTCCACGGTTAGCCACATCAAATATTTCTTTAAGATATGATTTTAGCATCTTTATCCTTGCCAATGATGTCCTGAAATCATTCTTATCTTCAAAAAGATGTTCCTAATAATTTCTCCTCTGAGTAGCATGACGAGGGGAAACCTGTTGTTGCGGCTCTTGATATTCGTGGCATGTCAAAAGTCTACATACAGCCACTCAATCTGCGGATAATAATGGTCGCTGTCCCTATTTTTGAGCCGGTTTTTTGAGGACTTTGGCGATTTTGATTAGAGTTCGTATGGAGGGTAGTGTGGCCCCGGTTTCATAACCAGAAATGCTTTTCTGTTTGCCATTGATTTTTTCGGCAAGTTGAGTTTGAGTTAAATCAAGTTCGACGCGGGCCAATTTGATCTTCTTGCCTAGTTTCTTGGGGTCCATTTGTTTACTCTTCCGCAGAAGAAGCATGATGAAAAGAGATTTGTGAAGCTTCTGTCTTTAAAGCGAGATTGCTTCGCTTGCGCTCGCAATGACGAAAATTGCATTTTTATTACAATAACGGTAATTGTGCTCTAACCGCTTCATGAGAAAACATTCGGCAAATATACCTTTCCTGGGAGCGCTCAATATAGTGCAAAGCGAATACTTGTCCCCCCTCACCTTAGTCCTCTCCCCTCAGGGGAGAGGGATTCTTTCTTCACGATATACGACATACGATATACGATTCATGGCGGAGAGGGTGGGATTCCTTCTCCCCCGTCGTTCTCGCTTCTCCGCCGAAGCCGGCCACCCTCACTGGCGTTCGCTGAGCTCACTTTTCTTCCACTGGAAGCATTCGGGTTGGCTTCGAATCCCACGTTCCTTTCTCTTTGTCTCTTTTCTCACG
>SDBT01021824.1_pt1 | contig 10005 bp, 10 predicted proteins | sample 2277101 | NCBI WGS metagenome assembly SDBT01 (sample SAMN10404973, study PRJNA504765) | marine sediment metagenome | isolation source: marine sediment core GS10_PC15, 103 cmbsf | place: Arctic Ocean: Southern Knipovich Ridge | collected 2010
ACCGACCACTTAGGGTAAAAAGAAAACACCAGCGTCGCTACGCTCCGACTACTGGACAGTTTGCACTGGATTCAGTGGACGGTTTGCACCGGAACAGGTGGTCAGTTTCACCGGAATACGCAGCCACCATTACAAACACCTGTAGGCGGCTGTAAGTGCCCGCAGTTAAAAGAAAAGCCCTTTTCCAGTATTGACCGGGAGAGGGCTTTTTCTATGACACAAGTATGACACAAGTGGGGGAGTATTAACGAAAAAACAATGCTGCGTTTAAACAACCCACCATAAACGCTATTAAGCCGCCGAAACCAAAAATTAAAATGAAGACTTCTGATTTTGCTTTAGCCGTAACTTGCTCAAAGAGTTCTTCTGAACTGATTTCATCTCCGTAGTAACGGAATATAATATTCGTCACGTTTCGTTGGAGTTTGCGTGCGTATGTGTATCTTATTGTGAACATCAAGCACATTAAAATTATGCCGAATATAAAATACAGCAACGTCGAGAACGCCCAGTCTATTTCCGCAAAATCCCCTTTGTAGGTACCCATATATCCTAAAACAGCAACGGCCCCACCACCATTGGCATAGGATATGTATTTTGTGGCGTCGTTCAGTGCGCTTTTCTCAGTATCGGCCAGGGCGTCGATAAAACCCTTGTTGGTTTGTTGGATTTGTTCTCTGGCATCTTCACTAAATTCGCTAAACTTCATGATTATACATAAACCTACAGATCGATTTAATACAAGGGAATTTTAAAACTTGACACCTCCCTCCTGATTGCCCACGATGACCATGTGCTCGTGACGGTGCTTGCACCCTTGACACCTCCCCCCCGATTCCCTTATGCTGAGTCCGTCTAATGGTCCTGAGGGTGTGGGGCTCTCGGGACTCTCTCCAAATCTCTCCAGAACTCCAAAGGGGGTGCGTGATGGCGCGTAAGGTCTTTTTCAGTTTCCACTACAAACCGGATAACTGGCGAGCCTCTCAAGTGAGAAACGCCGGGGTTGTTGAAGGTAACCAGGCAGTCTCTGACAACGCTTGGGAAGAAATCACCAGTGGGGGTGATCCTGCCATAAAGCGTTGGATAGATGGGCAGCTCTCTGGAAAATCGTGTGCAGTCGTTCTTATTGGCAACGCAACAGCGGGACGGAAGTGGATTAAGTATGAAATAGAAAAAGGATGGAAGGATGGAAAAGGTGTTGTAGGCATCTATATCCACAACTTAAAAAACAAAGATCAAAATCAATCATCAAAAGGCTCAAATCCTTTCGTTGGTATTACAGTTGATGGTAATACGCTTTCTACCATTGTTAAAGCTTATGATCCGCCTTACTCTACAAGTACAAGCGTTTATAATCATATTAAAGAGAATATCGAGGACTGGGTCGAGGAAGCAATTAAGATCCGAAATAAATATTAAGGGTGCCGAAGCCTGTGTCAAATAATGGTAAGTATGGTGAAGATTCAGCCGCTGTGCAGGCCCACTTGGGCATCATTCAATCAGTGATTCAGCGAATGGCATCAAATAGTAGTTCGTGTAAAGCGTGGTGTATTACCCTTGTTTCAGCCATACTGGTGATCGTTGCTGATAAAGGGGAGCCTAACTTCGCTTTAATTGCAGTGATTCCCACAACACTCTTCCTCATATTGGACACATATTATTTGGCTTTAGAGAGGTGTTTCCGCCAATCCTATAATTCTTTCATCAAAAAGCTGCATGATGGTAATATTATTTCTGCCGATCTTTATGCGGTCACACCCGAAGGATCTGTAATTAAAACATTTTTTGTTTCTCTCTTATCATTCTCCATCTGGCCGTTCTATATAACACTGGTGGGAATGATCTTACTAACAAAGCACCTTGTAATGTCATAAGGTGTTTATTTCTGTCGAATCGAGAGTATGGGGCTCTCGGGCATTGTCGGACTCTTACCGAATTGGGGGTGTACTATGGCCGTACTACTGGTTACCTACGATCTCAAGAAACCAGGACAAGACTATTCAGCTCTCCTTGATGAGATAAAAAGCTATTCTTGGGCAAGACTTTCTGAGTCGTCTTATGCCATCAAGACGACAGAAACACCAGACACTGTATTTGATAAGCTTCGTCCTCACGTCGATCAAAATGACTATATTTACGTCATCACGCTTAACAACCCACGCAGGGGGTACGGTCCTGAGAAAGTTAATGAATGGCTTGAAGAAAATTTATAAAGCATTTGTGGCGGGCTCCGGCCCGCTTTTTGTTTGCCTTGACACCTCCCCCCTGATTCACCTTAATCTGAACACGTTCAAAACTATCAGATTCCGTCCCCCGTTCTTCCGTCGCCTTGGCCGCCGGCCAGATCCGGGAAATAATCAATGCCACGGATGAGATCAATCGCTACATCCTGCCGGGGGAGATGTTCCGGGAGAGGGTGGTGGAGCCCCCTGAGAGCCCTTGAGGAGGCGCAGGACGAAAACAGAGTGCGGTCATCAGGTCTTGATTGCCCGGCTCAAACTCGGAGTTTCTATCACGGAGCACGTCGATATCTATCTGGGAATCGTCGGTGATAAGGTTCTTGGAGGTGCGGCCATTGCGGGAGTTTCCGCTGCCGTGACCCTTGGTTTCATGCTTTTTGTAGCCAAGATGATCGTCCATCTCGGCTTCCATGGCGCGCTCGATAAGGCGCTTTTTGAGCTGAGCAATAATTCCGTTTTTGCCAAGCAGATCCTCGGGCTCAGCGTAATCTTTTAGCAATTCGTCCAGTAGCTCATCTTTAATACCAGCCATAGTTATTCTCCTTTGGGGAATTATAAACCCCGGCTATGGCCGTTTACACAGTTTTTTCTACACACTCTTCCTTTGTTCTAGGAAGGGCGATGAACGTGCGATATATCTGCGACAACCCCCTGTGAACCAGCATGAATGAAGTAAAGCTATGGGACTTTCTATCCTTTTCTACTTTTGATGTGCTCTAATAAAGGATGAAAGTGAGGTGTTAATGAATAATGTAATCCTCTTCTTAATCCTTTGGTTAGCCTATTTTACTCTCGTAGAATTGTGGTTCAGGAAGAAATCTGTTGAATACAAAAAGACCAAACATAAGAAAATCACCATAATAAATTACTTTGTAGTCTTTTCTGCCTATCTCGTGCTGTTTCCCAGCGTCAAGAACCTGATCCTGGTTCCGCTTGCTGGATTGCTTCTTTGTTGGCTGCATTTTAGATCGATATTCTTCTGCGAATCCTGCGGGAAACTCCACAGACAGAACATGTTTCTCTCAAAGCGAGTTCTTTGTTCATCCTGTGAGAAGGATTCATAGTGCCGTGTGTGGCGCTAGAAGCCCTGACTTTGTTTTCTTCCTTCTAGAGGTGGCGATGAACCCACGACAGATTCACGACAGGTGGCTGTGAACCCGCATGAATTAAGGAACACGTGGGATTGTAAATCCCCTGTGTGATTCAAAAGAGTCTTCCTATGGTGCGAGGTATGTCTTGCCTGAATTGATAAGGGGGGGCACGGGGGGGGATTTCGCAGAGAGCTTCTATCGATAGGGGGGTCTCAGAAATTTGTGATGAAAATAATGCTGCTAGTTCGTTATCAGTTGTGCGTCCGATCAAGTCCCCTTGCTGGCACCATAGCATCTAAATGTTAACGTTACATTAAAATGTTAAACATGCGAGTCCATGGCTAGCGCGTATTTCGACATTTATGACGAACGCCTACTAGATGTTAAGATTTTGTATATGATGTTGACATAACGACTACATTATGTTAGAAATTTATAAGATCATAGTTGGAGGGCAAGATGAAGATAGTTGTGGATATCCCTGAGACTTTACTGAGTCGTATCAAAAAGCGAATAGAAATAGGAGAGTTTGCCAGCGTCGCCTCCTTTTTCTATTTTGCTGCTGAAAACCAACTGGCACTTCAAGATACAGATGAGTTATTAACCGCTGAGCAAGATGAATTTGATGGCGCACATGAAGAACAGCAGCCCTATCCCCATCGCACCAAGGGGAAACTTCATGACAGGGAAAATAGCGAACCTATAAGGTCATTAAGACCTCTCACTCCAGATTGGCAAAAGGCTGCTCGCCTTCAATCTTATGAGGTTTTATCTCAGGTACCACAGAGCACTTCTTGCCTGCTTATATCAGGTCAAGAGGACATGCTGTGGGGGCAGATTAACCGAATGTTCCCAGTGAAATTTGCTACTCGCATATTGGCAAATTTGCAAGCCGATGAACATGGAGAAGTCATCGGCCTAGATCATTTTCTCAATTTTGCATCAGATGTTGCAGCTGAATTTACCAAGCATGCTGAAAACGTGGATGCTCATGAAAAGAGAAGCAGGGATGAGCGCATCGCAACAGGGTTTCCATCAGCACAGCGTGGAGAGAAGGAGATAGGTAAAAGCATCTCCCGTTATAAAAATCAGTTCTTAGTTTACTTAAGGCGAAAAACTGGCGATATCAGTGGTGCCTTGGCACAACTAGGGCTTGTGTGTGTCTCAGGTGAAAATGACAAAGACTTATATATAGGGCTTACTGCTTGCGGTACGGAGTTCGCGGCTTTAGAAAACCCAATTCTTGATCAAAACAGAACAGATGCCATTTTTTCATCTTTAGAACGTGATGTGTATTGTAGGCTTCTGGCTGACAATATGCCTCATGAGCTCCAAGCAACTTGCTTGCTGCTGAGTTTTATCAATCGAGGTCTAACTAACCGAGCCGCATTAAACGATGCATTGCGAGCTGAATGGCCGAATAGTTGGTCAGATGCTGTTGTCAATACACAACGCAGTGGATTGACAGCAAGACTGAATGAGTTTGGCCTAATAGACAAAGAGAAGCGAGGAATTGAGGTTATTTATCGAGTTACAGCTGAAGGTCTTTCATTCATGAACAAATTCTGCAGTTCTGATCAAGGCTAAGAGGGGATGGCCATAGTGCAAGTAAAGAATGTAGTACTTCAAGACTACGAACTACAATTGGTGAGTTGTCCACTTTAGGGCTCAAAACAGAAAATATTCTTAAATCAAGCGGTGCAGGTTAAGAGAGGAGTACGATGGCGAAAACATCTCTCAACAATGTAGATTACGTTGTCATTGCCGCATTCAAGGCTGGAGCATCCAGGGGATTTATTGATACGGAAGATATCGCCAAAATAGTAAGTGATTTAGTTCCAGGAAAGTTTATGTGGCGAAAATATAATGATCAAATTGACCTGGAGTCAGTGCGCAAAAGACTATATGACTCTCGCAAAGAGGGTCAAGGCAGTCGGATGGTAGGATCTGATAAGCAGGGTTGGAGTCTTACCTCGAATGGGCTTAAGTGGATAAAAGTTAATCTGCATATTATTGAGGCTCTCAGTACCAATAAAAATGGTTTTCAAATAAAACGAGTAAAGGGGAAAGAGGGGCAAAGGTATAAATTTGAAAAAAATCGCATACTAAATAGCTCAGTGCATGAAAAGTTTTCAAGAGGTGATTTGGATGCCATTGTTTTAAGAGAGATCAACGACCTTTTTAGAGTCGACGAATATACCACGGAGCTACAAACTGAAAACAGAATATCTAAAATACTAGATCTGTTTTTTGACGATGAATACATGTTCACAATGCTGACCACCATATTGCAATTAAGGGTAAAACTGGGGGCCAAAAATGAAAAATGAGCAATTATACGTTTCATCACATGTTGGAAGAGATCTTCTGCAAAGTGCTAGTCTATATAAAAGTGTCGGTCCGGCGATATGGGAATACATTGTGAATTCTATTCAATACGTAGAACCAGGCACTCAACCAAACGTTTTGGTAAATATAAATAGAAGTAAAAAACACATTATGATCTCAGATAATGGTAGAGGTATGAGTTATGATGACTTGAACCACTTTTTTAAAATGCATGGTGAAAACATAGAACGGTCAAAGGGTCAGCGCGGTAGGGGTAAATTCGGTACAGGGAAGAGTGCAGCATTTGGGATTGCAAATGTTCTCCAAGTTGACACCGTACGCAATGGGCAAAGGAATGTTGTACAACTTGATCGTTCTGACATAGAGGCATCGGATGGGTCGGACATTCCAATTAAAATCATTTTGGAGAACGAAAGTACGGATAGAGCTAATGGAACAATAATTATTATTGAGGATATTCTAATTAAAAATGTAAGCACAGCGCAAATCATTGAAACCGTGGAAATGCATCTAACGGGATTTAAGCATATCAGCCCTCAAATAGTAGTAAATCACCATAAATGTGAATATGTAGAGCCAGAAATCGAAAACACTTATGAATACACCCCTAATGATGAGGAAAAATCCATTTTCGGAGATGTTAAGTTGATCATTAAAGCATCAAAGTCCCCTCTTAGCCCGGAGGAAACAGGAGTGTCAGTATATTCAGCTCCTGGATGTCTAATAGGCATAGAAAGAGCCGGAATCGAAAACAAAGATATGGCCAACTATATTTTTGGAGAAATCACTGTTCCTACTATTGAAGAATATGAGACTGAAATAGAACCCTACACACTCACCAGAGATTACAATTTGAATTCAAACCATCCAGTTGTCGAAAGACTTCAACCTTTCATTGGTTATGGTCTGGAATCAGCAAGGAAAGATTTAGTTAAAAAGGCTAATGCTGCAAGAAAAACAGAGGAGCTAAAAAAATTCGCAGAAGTTGAAAGGAAAATTGAAAATGTTCTAAATGAGGACTTCGCTAAACTGAAAAAAAACCTTCAGGATATTCAGTCAAAAGTCTCATCACCAGGGATATCAAGTGCTTCTTTTGGTAAAAGCGCGCTAGGCGGGGAAAGTGATGACACATTTATTGATGGGGAGGATATCTTTGGATTTTTACCGGTCAATCAACCTCCGATGGAGGCTGAAGGAAAAAGTAAAGAAAGTGAACCACCAGAAATTGTTAAAAGCGGGCTCCCTGATGAGGATGGCAACAGTAAGTTGTCGCCAGCCGGAGGCGATAGTAAAGCTAAAAGAAGACCTAGTGGTGGTTTTCGAGTGGAGTATCGCAATATGGGAGTCGAAACTAAAAGATCCAAGTATGATCAAAATGAGCGCACCATATTGATAAACTTAGACCATCCATTAATATCGGCAGCAAAAAACCTATGGAGTGATTCAAATTTAGATGCATTTGAAAAGCTGACGTACGAAATCGCCTTTTCAGAATATGCACTGGCTATAGTAAATGAAATGATGCGGATCGATGAAGGACTATCCGCTGGAGAGGGTATCTATGAGATTAGAGACCGCTTGGATAAAGTTTCTAGACTGGCAGTTTCCCTTTACAAATAGACGTACTCATTTTAGTGTGATTATAGCCTCCGCTGATAATCTGATTAAACCAAATGTAGGTGAAATGGAGCGTGTAATTGGTTAAAGGGTGGGGCAAAATAGCAACCCCTCTACTACCTGCTGCAATAAGAGTCAGCGCGGAGTCTGTACTTATACCGGAAAGCGTTCTGGTAGATACTGGCCTGCCCTATGGTACGACATACGCCCAATTAGATTCAAGTGTATGGGATACTTTGGAGGTGCTTACAGAAGATTTAAAAAATGATATTCGCTCTTTTTTCAAAATTAGATTTGCAGATATAAAAAATAAGAATGTTGTTGATGAAGAGATTGTATTCAACAAGAAAATTGTGGGAATGCCTCTTGAGTACAGAACTAGAACGGGGATTTCAAAGAACTATCCTGACCTATCCTCCTTATCAAACATCACCTATGGTGAGCTATCATGGATTCCAAATATCGGAATACTCAGTTTGCTTGAATTTTCTTGTGTTTTGGAAGCCTACTTTGCTGATCCAAATTTTGAAGAAGGTATAATCCATGAATTTGATTTAGCAGCGTCCCTTAGAGAATGCATCTTAACAGTTTACGCGGAGGGCGGTTACCAGGTCGACTCATTGTTGGATAGATATGGTTGGGGAACCGAAGCTCCAAAGACACTTCAGGGAATTGGCGATAAGCACAATGTTACCCGAGAACGGATCAGGCAAATTCAGAGCAAATTTGAGAAAAGAATGTCTGAGTTAAATCCGAACATTCCACTTCTACAACCTGCAGTGAATGAATTATTTAAAGCATCGCCAATTTTCGCAAATGATGCGATATCTCTACTCAAAGACAAAAATTATAGCCGGGAAGCGCTGCATCCTGGTGGAATCCTCAATGCTTGTAAATTGTTTGAAATTGATCGTAAGGGTTTGTTCCTAAAAAAATTCAAAAACAAGCGAGTGGTAGTTACAAGCGAATTTAACTTAGCTAGTAAGATAATATTCTCTAAGGCTAAAAAACTAACTTCTTATTATGGTGTTTTTAATGTGGTGGATTTAGCCACACGGCTTGAAGGTGTAAATGTGCACAATTTTGAGACACCTAATCTAGTCAATATACTTAAGCTTTCAGATGATTTTGTTTTCTTAGATGAAGAATGGTTTTATAATGCATCTGCGAATAGAAATCGCATATATAATGTTGCCAAAAAAATATTTTCAATAGCTGATGTAGTTAAGGTTGCAAGTTTAAGAGAAGCCGTTAGAGATGCCTACCGACAGCGCGGCATACAAATAGTACCGCCACGCCATGTGGTGGCCAACTTGTTTCAAAAAAATGTAAACTTTACTGTGTCTGGAGATACAATTGCAATAAAATCCAAATATAAGCCAAAAAAACAATTGACTAAAATTGAATACGCATATTACGAACTATTTAAAAGACAAAATTTTAGAGCCATGCGTCGTAGAGAAATATTAGATGTAGTGGAGGGCGATGGCTTCAATGAATACACATCAAGTAGTTATCTTGGTTGGTCGCCCATTATTAGCAGGGTTGCTATTGACATATATTGCATTAGGGGTAAGGAGGCAGCATCAAGTGAAGTGCAAGTGGCGTTAGAGAAAAGAAGATCTAAAGATAAGGTTTTCTATAGCTTTGGTTGGACTGATGATAGGCAGCCATATCTAATATATAAAATGAACGCACCCTCTCTTCGATATGGCCTTCTAAACATCCCATCAAAAGCGGCAAGATACATTAAACCAGGTAAATATAGCATCTTACATTCGACCGGTGAAATTGTTGATATTTTTAACATCAGTGGTGATCCTTTGGTAATGTTTGGATTGCGGAAGGCCTTTACTGTTCTGGGGGTTGATGAAGGTGATTGTTTGGTTATCAAATACAACACTTCATTAAAAACAGTCACCTTCGAAGTCGGAAATGTGGACTTAATTGATGAATATGGTGTTTAAGATTTTTATTAACTCGTCTTGGTATTGCTTTGGCTAGTACACATTGGTACACATTTAACCCATAGTCGACTATATTAGCAGACACTCAGGATCAAGCTTCAACAGAAAAACAGCTTGTAAAACAAAGGGTTTAAGGCGCGAGGAGTCACCTTCCGTTTAACGGGTTGAGACTCCCGCCGCCTCCACCATATTATCCCTTTAAAAACAGCCACCTATGATTTTTCGGTGGCTGTTTTTGGTGGTGCCAACGGTGCAACGTAGCCTTATGTCGCATGGATTGGATTTTATCCACACTTAAGCATGAAATTCGACAGGTATAAATTCCACATTCAATATTGCGAAGTTTAAAGGAATGTCCCACACTCTTCAGAGGAAAGATGAAATTACATAAAAATTGTTAGGGGGAAGATATGTGCGTATTCCGGTCCAACCTGGCCACCGATTCCGGTGCAAACTGACCACCTGTTCCGTTCCAAACCGGCCAGTCATTCCGGTGCAAACTGTCCACCTATTCCGGTGGCAAACTGACCATTTTTCAGGTTGTCACCGGAATGGGTTGTCGAATTAGCGTTGACTGCAATGCGACGCTGGAGAACCTGGTGTAAAACCACCTGAGGCTTGTTTATCACCCACTTCAGGAGGTACACCATTGGCGAACAAGAGGTTATCCATGCGCAAAGTCAAAGAAGTACTCCGGCTTCACCACGAATCTGGCTTGGGGCAGCGGCAGATCAGTCGCGC
>SDBT01021825.1_pt1 | contig 10005 bp, 7 predicted proteins | sample 2277101 | NCBI WGS metagenome assembly SDBT01 (sample SAMN10404973, study PRJNA504765) | marine sediment metagenome | isolation source: marine sediment core GS10_PC15, 103 cmbsf | place: Arctic Ocean: Southern Knipovich Ridge | collected 2010
CCAGGAAAGCCTAGTGCGGGAAAACCGCATGCTAGGTTTGAAGAGGCGGGAGCTGGAAACGTAATGGACATGGGAGCCTGACTGAGGCCCAACGCGAAAGTTGTTGGATAAGCCACAGGACCCTAAAGCTTATACGCGCCAGCTCTCGACCCTACTCTCCACCAAATTATGGGGATTACAAACAAAGACTACAACAAGCAGTACAACTCCCCATAAATTTGGTGGCGAAGAAAAATGAGAGAGCCGGTATCCAGCTTTTAATCTTCGACGCTTCACCTTTGTACCAATGTAGGATTATATGTACTGATGTGTACTTAGCAAAGGCTGGTGTTTCAGTGGTGTTTCATATACCCGTCTAATAGCATGGTGTCGGGGTTGAAGTGCTAATCATTGATACAACGATCGTAGACATACAGATTTCTGGGTCCCGGCTCGCTAATTTTTTTTGCCACAAAATTTATGGGGGAAGTTGTGCTCCTTGGTACAGATCTTGTCCTTGACCCCCATAATTTTGTGGAAAAAAATTGCGGTCGGGATGACACTAGTTGGGTAGATTGTGTTTAATAAAAGTTGTGCTGTGTGAATATATACTTTTCCCGCCATCAAGACTAATTTTAGTGAGTTGCTGTACCTGCAGTCTTAGGCATGACTTGCTAAAAAGTGTCTCTAAATTCATGCTTGCACCTAACCATCTATTTTTGAGGGCAGATTAGCAGATTTTAGAACTTAGCGGTAATCTTCAATTAGCAGTTACCCACTCGATTTGCATAAGAGCCAAAATAATTATGGAGGAGATAGTAAGCAACAATGAAGCGAAAAATCCAAAAAAATTTATCGAAGGGGGTACGGGATTTTCAATGTTTAAACCGTGCATGATGTCATGTGCAGGACGCAAAGAAAAATAGGTTGATTGTTGAGGTGTATAATGTTTATTGCAATGCAGTACTTTTTTATCGTTTTGCGATAAAAAATTAATGAATTTTTAATTTGCGGTTGTGCTTGTGTAATTCAGGAGTTGAAGTCCGGTTTTACACAAGGAAAGTTTAGCCAATGAGGTTGATGTTTTGTTTCAACGTGGACATAAGCTTGTCCCAATCGAAATTAAATCAGCAAAGACTTTTAATAAGTCTTTCTTGAAGGGGGTCTTGTTATTTAAAAGCTTGGTGGGCGATCGCTGCCAAGACCCAGCTGTGATTTATTCTGGTGCTGATGAACAGAAAGTTATGGATGTGCAATTGTTGAATTTCTCCCACGCATCGAGGGCAATACAAAAGTAAGGAGCGAGAAAGAAGCCAACCCGAGCTTTCAAAGCATCAGGTTGGCTAAAAGGACTTTAGGGTGCCTCCAGAAAATGGGTTTCTAGAGATGCCCTTTAATGAATATTCGAGTGACTGATATTTGCCCTAAGTGTTGGTTGATTCACCATAGGTTGTACATCTTGGATGCTTGAGTTGTCCACGACGACGCGGGAGCGCCCATCCTGTTTCACAATCACAAAAACCCTTTGGTTAATTTGTAGAAGAGTGTCGGTTCCTTGCACGACGGTCATCATTTGTCCATTGTTCAAACGCACCACATACTCAATACCTTTTTGCTCTTTCAGGGCTTTTTCTGCGAAAGCGCCAGCAACTGCACCGATGACAGCACCGCCAACGGTTGCCGCGATATTACCGCTACCACTTCCGATTTGGTTACCTGCAAGTCCGCCAGCAGCACCACCAGCTAAAATGCCAACTCCATTATTCTCAAGGTAATCGCCTTCGTTCACTTCAACTTCTCGGGTACTAACCACAATTCCTTGATAGGTAAACGCGGCTTCACCTACTTTGCGGGCATTGTAACTATTTGATGAAATATCGCGGGCACACCCACTGAGAATAACAGTCAATGCCGTGATAAGTGAGAATTTTGCAACATAAGATTGATTCAATTTTAATAACATTAAAGCTTCTCCATTATTTAAAGACAAGTATTTTTTAGCATGAAAGTTTTGCTTTTACAAGTTTTATATTGACAGGTTATATTGTCATGCGCGATGGATTGTACGGGTTGATCTAATTTTGTTTTGCAGTTGCATAATGCCATATAGAAGAGCTTCAGCTGTCGGAGGACAGCCAGGCACATAAATGTCTACAGGGACAATGCGATCACATCCGCGCACCACGGAATAAGAGTAGTGATAATATCCGCCACCATTAGCACAAGAGCCCATTGATATTACCCACCGGGGCTCGGCCATTTGGTCATAAACTTTACGTAGGGCAGGGGCCATTTTGTTGGTTAAGGTTCCGGCAACAATCATGACATCGGATTGGCGGGGGCTCGGGCGAAACAGAATGCCAAAGCGATCCAGGTCATAGCGACTTGCTGCTGTTTGCATCATTTCAATAGCACAGCAAGCCAAACCAAAGGTCATGGGCCATACCGAGTTGCTTTGGGCCCAGGCCGCAAGTTTGTCTAGCTGGGTTACCACAAATCCCTTGTGTTGGAATTCACCATGGATCGACTGAGCTAGCTTTTCATCAATTGATAAAGCAGATGGGTCCTTCGTCATAAATCTACTCCCATTCAAGTGCACCTTTGCGCCATTCATAAATAAATCCAACCGTTAGGATAAGCAAAAATCCCATCATTGAGCAAAAACCAAACAGGCCAATGCTCTTTAGGACCATAGCCCAGGGAAACAAAAAGGCGATTTCAAGGTCAAATATAATCAACAAGATAGCAATTAAGTAGTAGCGCACATCGAACTTCATGCGAGCATCTGAGAAAGGGGCAAAGCCGCATTCGTAAGGGGATAGCTTTTCTGTATCAGGTCGTTTGGGACTGCGCATCCAGGATAAACCTACCAGAAGAAGCGAGATTCCTACTGCGACAACCATAAATACTATAATGGGCAGATATTGGTTGAGAAACATGTTGTCAGCGTTATGTTAATTCATAAAGTTTAAGCGTTGGCCCTATTGTGCGTTATTTTTAAGGTTGTGTCTACGGGGGAAGGTTTAGAAATTTTAGTGGGACACGAAACTTTTAGTGGTTGCGTGTCCCTTTTGAGTGACTGTATTTGCGTAGATTTATTTATTTTTTTTGTTTGTTTTAGAAGAGCAAATAGTGATTTCGTAATTATCATCTCGATAGCAAGTAGTAGCTCTATTAAAAAATATTTTTCTTTTAGATTCGGGAGTGCTTTTTATCCAATTTTCGATCTTTTTATGGAATGTTAGTAAATTATTGTTTTGTCGGCTGTCAGATGTTTTGGCTACTACTAGGCTTATATGTGGTTCATCCTCAATTATACCTTTTGTATTATTTTTTTGTTTCTGATTAGCATATTCAGGTTTTAATTTTAGTACTAAGAATTTTCTGTCACGATCAGCGCGACCATAGTTAGATGATATTCCGCTGATAATAAACGGGATATCCATAAGTGCCTTTGTGATAACTTCTAATCTCTTGTCAAACTCCTGTTTTCTATATTCACGAGCATTGGTATTGGTAACATCTGCTAATGCCTTGGACCCATAAAGAGACGGTAAATTATTTAGCGTCATATGAAAGTCATTTTGTTGAATAACCTTCCAGAATTGCGAATCGTTGTCTGAGAGGCTTTGCAATGTGTCTGTCACTAATTTATGGAGAGTTTCTGAGGAGCTAGGGGCAAGTAAAGCTTTTGTATACACTCTATGGTGCTCTCTTGCTTCACGATTCTCTGTTGCTAGGGTCTGTTGCGATATTGTAATGACAGCACATAATGATAACATTTTAATAAAAATTTTACTCATACTTAATCCTTTAAAAATAAAAACTAATTTAACTAATACAAACTATATGTTTATCTAAAATTAAAACTAACTACTCATATAGACAATATTTTTATTACATGAATATTGAGTATTTTTCAACTAAAATGTTTACTTGACAGTGATTGTAGAAGCCGGACATTAGCAAATTGCTTTGACAGCTTATTGCAAAAATTTTAAAAAATTATTGGGAAAAATGAAAAGGGCGCATAGCTAAATAGTTATAGCTGCCTTTATGAGGTTCTGAGTAAAACAGTTTATGACTTTGATTTTGTCTCCCATATGAATGAGAGAAAATGTGCTCTGAGTCACTTAGAAATCTTAGAGCCAAGCGATGTTGTTATTTTTGATCGCGGTCATTTAAACCAGAAAGAAAATGGGGTAAGAAAGGGCTAGAAACCAGTGCTGCCTACTAACCGAATGACATTGTTCGGGATGCACCCCCTATCGGCCATGCTTATCTCCTTTTTTCTTAAACACCTTCTGGAGATAACATACCTTAACTGTTAGAACCACTTAAAATTAACACTTCCATCAACAAACGACACCCAAGTTACGTTGATGTTATCCTTTTAAATGGATAATTAAGCTGTTGTATTATCTTTATGACATATGGATTATCCATTTAGAGGAGTAGATTTATGCCGTCGTTACAGCAAGCTTACTTAAACAAATTGAGCTTTAACCATACCCATTTATTAACCTTAAATAACATTGGTAGGTATAGAGGGAGCCAGGAGTTATACATTGTTCAAGCTCCCGAGATGATTCAATCCCTCAGAAATGTGGCTCTAATAGAATCGAGTGAATCATCAAATCGTATTGAAGGGATTACCGCTTCCAAGGGCCGCATAAAGGATATTGTAGTCAAGAGAGGCAATCCACGCCCGGAGAACCGTAGTGTACTGGAGTACATGAGGATTCGAGGACAGATCTGACGCTGTAGCTTGCCAGAAAATGAATTTCTAGAAGCACCTTATTTTATTGTTAAGCATTAATATAAGCTTAACCCAAGTTCAGTGAAAGCCATGCTCTGTCATGACATAGAAGTCTCCAGTATTGAGTGGTGCTGCAATGTTTTTTATTAGAAATTTTAGTTGATTAAATAAACAATACAACTAATAAGTCGTAAACTTAACTTTTTATTAACATTTTTTGTGTCATAATATAAGTGTTGGATGGTACCAACTTTTGTTTAATATTAAGAAAGGAGGATTAGTTATATATATATTTAATAGCAAGAGGTTGCCGGTAGATTAATAAGATGGAATGATATTGTTATTTCGTGAATCATTTCTGAACACCGGCAACCTTTTTGCGGTTCTTATGCAGGGTGCCTAGAAATTCATTTTATGTGACAGATACGAGGAAGCCACGCCCGGGACAAGCCTCTGTCATCTGATTTCCTCTGCGACAAACTCACAAAGTTTAGCCGTCGTTTCAGCAATATGATCAATGCTCTTTTTATCGCTTATTTCCTTAGCTTCAAACTGCTCGGCTAATGTAATGGCCTCTGGCGGTAGGCCTGCTTTGTGGACCAATTCTTGTTCGATTGTTGTGACAGAAATGTCTTTTCCCGTAACACCTGACAAAGTCGCAAAGGATTTTATAGTTAACTCAAACACTTCTTTAAGTGGGGTATAGGCTTCTTGATAGAACTCTCCATCGATTAATAGAGTGGCCATACGTTGTTTGCGTTCTGTTTTGCTCAATATCTTTTGGGCTTGTTTTGCCCGTTGTCGTCGTAGTTCTTGTTCGGAAGCAATTTTGGGTTGCGATCGATAAAGTGAGGCCTTGCTTTGATTAAAGCTTAGAATTCCTGCTTTGCACAACCGCTGGATGGTTTCATAAGTCTTCTGGTCCAGGACTTCCAATTGTAAAGCTTGCTCTGGGTCGATCTCTTTTAAACTAGCTTGCATTTTTTGTTGTGGGTGGGCGGAGTCACCATCAACAACCGCAAGGACTGTTTTTTGGCCATTATCATTTTCATACGCATCGAGTTGCTGCAGGCGTGGCTTGAATCGCGCTAAAGTCTCCTGTTGGAAAGTTGTTAGGGGATCTTCTGTCGGGGGGAGGTCTTTCGAAGCAGATGCAGCGACTTTTTCAGCTATTCTAAATTTGGCGCCGGTGATCTCATTAATTTGTTTTATGAAAGCAGCTCGCCCTGAAGGTAGTTTCATGGTTTCAATCATACCGGAGTCTAAAACACTATCGGCGAGATCTTGTTTAAGTCGCAAGAGCCCCATCATGCGGTGCTCTATGGTGTTTTCACTAACCAAGTTGATTACTTGTACGGTTCTGGTTTGGTGTTTGCGCCAGGCCCGGGCAATCCGTTGCTCAAGTTTCGCTGGGTTCCAGGGTAAGTCCAGGTTGATCACGACATTGGCCGCTTGCAAATTCAGCCCCACACTGCCCGAGTCGGTGGAGAGAAATATTTGGCAATTGCTGTCGTCTTTAAACCGGTTAATTTCCTCGCGGCGTTTGCGCTGATCCACAGAGCCCGTATGCCAGGCATAACCAATGCCCATTTTTTCCAACAACTCACGCACCAACATAAGCATGCGCTGCCACTCTGAAAAAATGATGATCTTTGTGTCTGGATCTTGCATCAATTCTTCTAAAATCCGTTCAAGCTCATGCAATTTAGGACAGGTACGACAGGCCTCATCGAGGATATAAGGCGTGTCGCACAACATACGCATGGCAGCCAGTGCTTTTTGCATGCGTTCAAATTCTTCCTTGCTCAACGCGCGCTTTGCGGCATGGTGAGCTAAACGTGAAACTATTAATTCGTGATCTTCGTAGCGTTTTTGTTGCTCGGGGCTCATCTCTACAAAATAGGTATTGACAGTCCGGTCTGGCAATTCTCCTTCCACATCGCTTTTAAGCCGCCGCATGAGGATAGGCTTTACACGCTCGTGTAAAACATGCAGATTTTTGTAACCTATAGCTTTGCCCTTATCATCTAATTCGTAAAATTCTCGATTAAAACGGAAGAGGGAACCGAAAAATTTGGGATCTAAAAATTGTACAATTGAATACAGGTCATCAATACGATTTTCAATCGGTGTGCCGGTTAAGACAAAGGCATAACGGCTGTGCAGGTCTTTCATAGTGTTAGCGGTTTTTGTGCGCCAGTTTTTGATCCGCTGGGCTTCATCCAGGATGATCACATCGGGAGCAATAATGCGTTGGATATCTTCTCTGTCACGCAGTATTTGTTCATAGTTGGTCAGGTAGAAAAAAGCTGGCTTTTGATAAGAGCGCAGCCGTGCTTCCCTAGGGCCATAGACAAGTTCAGTTGAGAGATTGGTGAATTTGGCAATTTGCTCCTCCCATTCTGCCTTTAGTGAGGTTGGCGAAATGACTAGTACTCGCTCTATTCCCTTTAATTTACGCAATAGTTCACATGCGGCCACCGCTTGCACAGTTTTGCCCAATCCCATTTCATCAGCCAAGATAGCTCGTTCACCAAAGGCTAAATGCAGCAGGCCTTGGGTTTGGTAATCATAAAGGGGTAGCTTGGTCAAAGCCAAACTTCGTTTGCCATCAGCCACATCTTGCAGAAAGAACTCTTTGGCTGCCTTCTTTTGCGCGCAATCAAGGGGCCCCTCTAACAATCGATCAAGGCTGTACGATAATCTAGTGTTTTTGCGTACAGTCTCAGAAGAATTATGTACCAGGCGCTTCAATACTGGGATAGTGGTTTTGGCATCAGCAATCAAGCTGCCATCGGCTGAAAAGAAGTCATTCAGTAAACGATGGGATTTGAGGTCAGCAATTTGCTCCTGTGGCCAAGCCAGAGTGACAAGATTGGTTTGTGGATTAACGTATATTTCAGCCCTCGGGCTACCAACCATACCTGCGGCTTGATATTTACGTTTGCCTTTTTTCTCAAGGGTTCGCAAAACTTTTTCAATATGCTTGCAGGTACCCAGGTCATTAGTTTCATAATCAGCACATGAACAATTATTAATGCGATTAAGCAGACACCGCACTTCAACGGTATAGGCTTTCTTAGAGGCAGAAAAAACAGTGTAGGTGCCAAAATACGGAATGTCTGATTCCAGCGTTGCCACCGTCATGGTTTCAGTTTCAGCCCTATGTTGGCGACGTTTGATCTCATCTTCGTCAGTGGTATCCCAGCCAGCTGGAATTTTGAATGCTTTCTCAACAGCTTTTGCGTGTTTGCTTTTTCTACGTTTCTTGTGGGTCTTCTGTTGTGCTACGGCCATGGGGGTCCTCTGTTATTTTGAATTGTCTGCATATTGGGTTTAAATAAACCATTTACGAGGGAATTGATCAAGAGTGTGATGAGGCGTACTTCTACATAATCGACATTTGTCATTTATGTAGAAACGAAAAACCTCGAAATTCACTTCTACATAATCGACAAATGTCATTTATGTAGAAATAAAAAACCTTGATTTTCATTTCTACATAATGTACAAATGTCATTAATGTAGAAATGAGAAAAAACCATGACCACTGTTCCGTTTGTTGGAAGAAAAAGAGAATTAAAAGAGTTGGAGCTTTTGCTGCAAAAGAAGTCAGCCAGTTTAGTTGTAATTGAGGGCCGCCGCCGTATTGGTAAAAGTCGCCTCATCCAAGAGTTTGGGAGGGGAAAAAAGTTTTATCAATTTACAGGAAATCCTCCTTCACAAACAACAACAGCTCAATCTCAACGTGATACATTTTCCCTACAGCTTGCCAGTGCAACCATACTACCAGAAATCAAGGCAGATGATTGGGATAAGTTATTCCAACTATTATCTCAAACCATCGAACAAGGTAATCCTGTCATTCTATTTGATGAAATTTCATGGATGGGTTCGAAGGATGCTGAATTCTTGGGCAAATTAAAGACAGCATGGGATTTATATTTTAAACCTATACCGGGCTTGATTTTGATTTTGTGTGGATCTGTATCTCCTTGGATCGAAAAAAATATTCTATCAAGCACCGGATTTTTTGGACGCTTTTCCTCTATTATTAAGCTAAACCCTTTGCCGCTTAAGGATTGTAATAGCTTATTGCAGCAAGTAAATTTCAAGGATTCAGCATATGAAAAATTCAAGATCCTTTCTGTGACAGGGGGAGTACCTCGCTATTTAGAAGAAATACAAGGCAAGTTAACCGCGGAAGAAAACATTAGGCGTTTGTGTTTCAGACCAAACTCTATTCTTCTCAGAGAGTTCGAAGATATTTTTTCTGATTTGTTTTCACAACGCAGCCATATCTATAAAGGTATTGTCCGTATTTTAGCCAATGGTGCAGCCGAGTATAATGCCATATGCGCTAAACTTAGCGTACAAAAAAGTGGCCATATGAGTGAAGTTCTTGATGATTTAGTGAAATCAGGTTTTATTAGCCGAGATTTCACTTGGCACATTGCCACAGGTCGCGAATCTAGCTTGAGTGTATTTCGCTTGAGTGATAATTATTTAAGATTTTATCTGAAGTATATAGAAAAAAACCGTAGCAAAATTATAAAAGAAGATTATGAGGATGTGTTACTTTCCAGCCATCCAGGTTGGGAAAGTATCTTAGGCCTTCAATTTGAGAATTTGGTGGTTAACAATAGGCGCCTGCTTATCCAAAGTTTGGGGGTGCGCCCGGAAGAAATTGTGTGCGACAATCCTTTTTTTCAACACAAAACAAGTCGCCAGTCAGGTTGTCAAATCGATTATTTGGTACAGACAAAGTATAAACGCCTTTATGTGTGTGAAGTTAAATTCTCCCATGAGAAAATAGACTCCGGCGTAATTGGGCAGATGGAAAATAAAATAAGCAGGTTGAAAACCCCTAAAGGTTTTTCCTGTTTTCCGGTACTCATCCATGTCAATGGGATTAGTCGAAAAGTACAAGAAAGTGGTTATTTTTCACATATCATCGATTTTTGTGAGTTCCTAGAGTGATAGTGCAGACCCCGAAATCGTTGGTACTCTTAGCATAAGAAACGATTTTTACAATTCAACCACGACGTGGTTAAATTTTAGCCATGAGATGGTTAATTTGTTAGAAATGTCAAAGAAGTAATGATAGACCACGTCTCATACTTTGTTAATGATTTGAGTTTCCAAAATCTGTGCAAATGTGTCAGTGGTTGCTGACTGAACTTACTCCATCAATTGCACTTTTTTTCAAACACAACCTACACAACGAATGTCATTCCTGTGCATGTCAATAGTTTCGGTGACAGTTT
>SDBT01021826.1_pt1 | contig 10005 bp, 10 predicted proteins | sample 2277101 | NCBI WGS metagenome assembly SDBT01 (sample SAMN10404973, study PRJNA504765) | marine sediment metagenome | isolation source: marine sediment core GS10_PC15, 103 cmbsf | place: Arctic Ocean: Southern Knipovich Ridge | collected 2010
ACGGAGCATTGCTCTATTCACTAAAAGGGGGTAAAGAAAGATGATTGTACGAAAGTCACAGGACGTAGAGGCGCTGGATGTAGGTAAAGTGCTTGGTACTGACGATATGGGCATTGAAATTCAATGGCTCATCCACAATAAGGTAGGTGATAAATCTTACAAGCATAAATTTGCTCTGAGACGGTTCACCTTTGAGCCAGGAAAATCATACCCTATGCATCATCACAAGTACGTTGAAGGTGTTTATATTTTATCCGGCAAAGGATATTTTGACACCGGTAAGGAAAGAGTAGAAGTTGAACCGGGTGATGTCATTTACACCGCCACCGAAGAAACTCATGCTTTGGGAGCTATCGGAGATGAGCCCATGATGCTCATCTGCTGCATAGATTGCGTTGACGGAGGCCTGAATTGCACAGCCGGATCTAAACCCTGTTAAGGTCAGCAAATATCCGGGCACTACGTTTTAAGTTCTTCAAGGTTCTCAAAATAATCCAGTGAGTCTGGATTAACTAAAGCATCCCTGTTCAGGACTGGTTTATCGTGTATTATATTCGTAACCGCGCTTTCCACTTTCTTCATATTCAGTGTGTAGGGGATATCTGGCACTTCTATGATTTTGGCTGGAATGTGTCGCGGGGAAGCACTTTCACGCAGAGTCTTTCTAATCTTGTTTTTCAAATCGTCGGTTAGCTGGTAACCTTCGGCAAGTTTAACGAAGAGAATAATACGCTGATCTCCTTCCCAGCTCTGCCCTATGGCCAGACTATCCGCAATTTCTTCCATTTCTTCCACTTGATTATATATCTCGGCGGTACCTATCCGAACTCCAGAAGGCATTAACACAGAGTCGGATCGACCGTAGAAAGTAGTCCCTCCGGTATCACGGTCAATCAGGATATAATCACCATGCCGCCAGACACCGGGATAGACATTAAAGTAAGCATCGTGATACCTCTTGCCATCCGGGTCGTTCCAGAAATAAAGGGGCATGGAAGGAGCCGACGCCTCGCAAACAAGCTCCCCCTGCCGGCCAACTATTGAATTGCCTTTTTCATCATACGCCTTCAGCTTCATTGCCAGAGTCGGAGCGGCTATTTCGCCGGCATACACCGGACTGATGGGATTTCCACCTATAAAAACAGCATTGATATCTGTGCCGCCTGACATGGAATTAAAATACAAGTCTTTTTTAACTGCCTGATATATCCATTCAAATCCTTCGGCAGAAAGAGCCGAACCGGTTTGAGATATCTCACGTAACGGTGATAAATCGCATTCCTTTCCCGGCTTCGCTCCCTGGCTTTTAAGAAGATTGATATAGCTGGCACTGGTACCGAAAATGGTTACTCTTTCATCCTGAATCAACTTCCATATAGTATACATGTCGGGATAGAGGACATTACCATCATATAACACTACCGTAGCTCCCACGGCCAGGGAAGTTAATAACCAGTTCCACATCATCCAGCTACAAGTACTTATATAGTAATGGGTATCTTCTGGTTTCAAATCAGTAAAGAGCAGAAGGTCCTTCAGGTGAGAAATCAGTATGCCGCCAACTCCTTGCACCAGGCATTTTGGCTTGCCCGTTGTCCCGGACGAAAACATAATGTATAAAGGGTGCTCAAAAGGTACCTGTTCAAATTGAATTTCAAGTCCTTTGTCCTTGGATAGGAAATCATCAAAATGCACCGAGTTAGGGACATGGCTTATGTCAGCTTTCTCTCCCTTATAGGAAGCCACTATAACTTTTTCAATTGAAGGTACCCCTTTTACAATCTGTTCTACATTGACAAGAGAATTAAAAACTTTCCCTTTATAGAAATATTCATCAGCGGCAAATAAAACTTTCGGTTCGATTTGACCAAAGCGATCCAAAGCTGCTTTCAGACCAGTATCAGTAGCCGCAGAGGACCATATTGCCCCGATGCTGGTAGCCGCCAGCATAGCAACAGCCGTCTGTATAATGTTGGGCGAATAGGCAACTACCCGATCGCCACGAGTAACTCCTATCTCCCGAAGTGACTTTGCCAGACGTGCCACAGTGTCATAAAGCTCAGCATAACTCACTTTAGTTGATTCTTGTGTTTCCAGTTTAGAGATAATAGCCGTATGATTATCCCGGCGCTGCAAAAGGTTTTCCGCATAATTCAGCCTGGCGCCGCTAAACCATTTCGCCCCTGGCATCTTGCTGACATCATCAACGACCGTATCCCAGCGTTTGGAGGCTTTGATGTCGGCAAAATCCCACATGGCAGCCCAGAAATCAGGTGTACTATCTATCGACCAGTTGAAAAGTCCATTATAGTCTTGGAAGTTTTTCCCGTGACGTTTATTCACGAAATCCATAAACTTGGTCATATTGGTATTTCTCTTCCACTCCTCTGACGGCTCCCACAGTAATTTACTCACACCAATCTCCTTTCTAAGTTAACAATTTTCAACTTAAATGGGGGAACTTCAACCACCGCAATTTAACACCAATCCAAAAGTTGTGTCAAGTGTGTGTGTTCTGCTAAAACCGCAAATATATGATTTAACGAGCAACCCTTGCATAAAATCGCCTTTATGCTATAATTTAGCTCGGGCTATTGCCTGAAACTTACCTGTTTATCATTGGCTTCGGGCTTTATCCCGCCGGCGGGGGAAATAGCTTAAACTAATTTACAAAGGAGACAGAGAAGATGGATTTTAGTCCTACCCGAGAGCAGGAAATGCTAAGAAACATGGTGAGGGAATTTGCTGAGAGCGAACTCGCACCTAATGCCTTGAGCCTCGATGAAAAGGGGGAATTTCCGTTTGCTATAGTAAAGAAAATGGCGAAACTGGGCCTGGTAGGAATGATAAACTCAAAGGAATATGGGGGCTCGGATATGGGACATCTGGCCAGGATGATTACCATTGAAGAAATATCGCGGGTCTATCCTCCCCTGGGTTTCTTCCTCCAGACCAGCATAGCTCTGTATGTATTACAGAATTTTGGCACTGAGGAACAGAAGAAAAAATACCTGCCTCCCCTCTGCCACGGGGAAACGGTTTCAGCTTTTGCTCTTACCGAAGCCACCGGTGGCTCTGACCCTTCCACCATGCAGACCACTGCCCAGCTAGAAGGAGATGAATACGTTGTAAATGGGCGAAAGGTTTTTATTACTACGGGCGAGGTAGCCGACGTCGTTGGCTTTGCTGCCAAGACTGGCGATGGAATCAGCTGCTTGCTGGTGGAAAAAGGAACGCCCGGATTTAACGCCCCCAGGAGAGAGGAAAGCCTGGGATTGCGGTCATTACCGGTCAGTGAACTGGCCTTTACCAATTGTCGGATTCCCAAGCAAAACCTGGTTGGCCAAGAAGGACGAGGCTTGGGGTTAGCTCTCACTAGTATTGCCGCTATGGGTAGGACCGGAGCGGCAGGAGTCAGCCTTGGCATTGCCCAGGGTGCTTACGAAGCCGCACTGAAATTTGCCAAGGAAAGGAATCTATACGGTAAGCCCATAATCCAGCTTCAGGCAATTCAATTTGCACTGGTGGACATGAATACAGAGATTGAAGCGGCAAGATGGTTATGTTACCATCCAGCTTGGCTGCTTGACCAGGGAAAAAGCACGAGAGAGATAGGTACCGAAATAGCCCGAGCGAAGCTATACGCCACTGACGTTGCCAATAAAGTTTGCTCCAGGGCAGTGCAAGTCCTGGGTGGCTACGGACTCACTCCCGAATATCACGTTGTGCGCCGTCTTAGAGACGCCCAGGAAATGTGGCCAGCCGCCGGCACGCAGGAGATAATGAAAGCCACTATCGGTGCCGGTATTGCCAGAGAGTAGGCTTAGCCTGCGGAAAGTTATGCCACTGAACATCATAGTATGTATCAAGCAGGTTCCACATCCGGAACATTTCGCCCGGATTTCTCTTGACCCGGTTCGGCAGACCATAACCAGGAAGGGAATCCCCACGATAATTAATCCCTTAGACAGGAATGCCCTGGAAGAGGGGTTAAAACTCCGGGAAGAGTTCTCCGGCAAGGTAACCGTGATAAGTATGGGACCTCCTCAGACTAGAGATGCCCTCGAGGAAGCACTGGCTACTGGAGCCGACAATGCTATCCTATTGTGTGACCAGAACTTCGCCGGAGCAGATACTCTAGCTACTGCCTATTCCCTGGCTTATTGCATCCAAAGATTGGGGCAGTTTGACCTCATCCTCTGCGGCAATGAGACAATAGACAGTGCCACCGGACAGGTAGGGCCGCAACTTGCTGAGCTTCTCAATGTATCTCACGTAAATTATGTTAAGCAAGTAGTCCTCGAACCGGAAAAAAACCTGATAGTTGAGCGAGCCCTGGAGAACGGCTATATGAAAATTAGAGTCAAATTACCCGCTCTGCTGTCAGTAGTTAAGGAAATTAACCGGCCCAGGTTACCCACAGTTTGGGGGATAATTGAAGCCAAGGAAAAGGAGATACAGGTCTGGGGAGCCGCTGATGTTGAAGCTGTTCCCGATACTATCGGGCTTATCGGTTCACCCACCCAAGTCACCGGCATATTCAAACGCGAAATGAAGCGCAAGAATGAAGTCCTCGAAGGCCCACCTACCGAAATAGCAAGGAAAGCAGTGGCAAGACTGCGGGAGTTGCTGGCAACATGAATGAGGTTTGGGTTATAGCTGAGCAAAGGCTGGGGAAACTGATGAACGTCTCCCTTGAACTCTTGAGTAAAGGTGTTGAGCTGGCCAGAAAACTGGATGTGGAACTGGCCGCCGTGTTACTGGGAGACGATGTTCAGGCGCTGGCTGAAGAGCTGCTACGCTACGGTGCTGACAGGGTTTAGCTGGGAGAAAATGCAAAGCTCCGACTCTACCAGAGTGAGCTATATGCCGACTTGACAGCAGGGCTCATCAAAACGCATCAACCCCAAATTGTATTGGTTGGGGCTACCAGTATCGGCCAGGATATGGCTTCAAGAGTAGCGGCAAAGGTAAAGACCGGACTAACCGCTCACTGCATAGACCTGTATATTGAGGAAGACGGCCAATCACCTCAGCTGGTTCAGGTGGTGCCCGGCTGGGGAGGCAATTTAATGATCCGGATTGCCTGCCCCAAGAGAAGGCCACAGATGGTTACAGTGAATCCCGGAGTAATGGCAAAGCGCACCACAGATGAGCGGAGAAAGGGTGAAATCATCACGCTGGAAATTGACATCGGCGCAGAATCCAACCTAGAGACACTGGAAATGGTAGAGGAAGAGCCTTCAGGTGTAGCTTTAGACGATACCGAGGTAGTTGTTACCGGCGGCTGGGGCCTATCTGCATGCGGGAGTTTCAAACCCGTCGAAGAACTGGCTAAGGTTCTTGGTGGAGCCATAGCCGGCACCAGGCCAATAGTAGATTGTGGCTGGATTCCGGAGCACTGTATGATTGGTCAAAGCGGCAGGACAGTAAGCCCCAAGCTCTTCATCAGCATTGGTGCTTCCGGCGCCCCACAGTTCACCACCGGCTTCACCAAGTCGAAAGTTATCCTGGCTATTGAACAGAATCCTGACGCTCCAATTTTTGAGGTAGCGGACATAGGGTTGGTTGGCGACCTGCGGGACATCCTTCCCTGTTTAATAGAAGAATTTAAAGCGTCGGAATTGCATATCTAACCCCCAGCCCCTGCCCGCCAGGTGAGGGCAATCTCCCTTTCCAGATAAGACAGGAAAGCTTATGATTGCACTCATAGCTTGTCGCTGGTATAATAAGAGTTACGGGTAATGTGTCGCAATATAATAAAAATACTGGTTGTAAGCAGATTTATTAAGGCAGTGTAAAACGGGGTGGTTAGAGCCTCTCGTCCCCATGCCGGGTGAGAGGTTTTCATTATGGACGGAGGGAATTTCAGCAGTGACTCAAGACAAAGAACAATCCGAGCATGAAAAACTAGAGACAATGCGGCATTCTGCCGCTCATGTGATGGCGGAAGCGGTTCAGTCTATCTTTCCTGACGCCAAATTTGGCATTGGCCCGGCTATTAAAGATGGCTTTTATTATGACTTTGATTTACCCCGCTCACTCAATCCCGATGATTTACCACTCATTGAGACCAAAATGAGTGAAATAATCGCTTCAAATGAACCTTTTGCCCGAAAAGAAGTGACTAAAGAAGAGGCCCGGCAACTATTTGCCTCCCAACCCTATAAGCTAGAGTTAATTGATGAAATTCCAGATGAGAAGGTTAGCTTGTATCAGCTTGGCTCCTTCGTTGATTTGTGCCGTGGACCTCATGTTAGCTCCAGCGGGGAGATAAAAGCTTTTAAGCTGATTAGTATTGCCGGTGCCTACTGGCGAGGTGATGAGCACCATCCCATGCTCCAGCGGATATATGGCGTCGCTTTTGACACGAAAAAGACTTTAGCCGACTACTTGAAAAAACTTGAAGAAGCCGCCCGACGTGACCACCGGAAATTAGGTAGGGAGCTTGACCTGTTCAGTATTCATGAGGAGGCCGGGCCAGGATTAGTTCACTGGCACCCCAAGGGGGCAATTATACGCCGTGCCATTGAGGATTTCTGGAAGGATGAACATGTTAAGCGCGGTTATGATATCGTATACACTCCTCATATTGCCAAATTGAATTTATGGAAAACGAGCGGTCATTGGGAATTCTACCGTGATTACTTGTACAGCCCAATGGAGGTGGAGGAACAGGAATATATTGTTAAACCAATGAACTGCCTGGGGCATATTCTAATCTACAAAACAAAGCTACACAGCTATCGGGAACTACCCATTCGTTATGCCGAACTGGGTACTGTCTATCGTTACGAGCGCTCCGGAGTGCTGCACGGCTTATCCCGTGTCAGGGGTTTCACCCAGGATGATGCCCATCTTTTCTGCCGCTTTGACCAGCTGGAGGAAGAAGTAGTGGGCGTACTGGATTTAGCTATCTTCATGATAGACACCTTTGGTTTCAGCAACTATAAGGTATTACTTTCTACCCGACCGGAAAAATATGCGGGCACTCTTCAGGTTTGGGAAGAGGCTACGGATACGTTGCGGCAAGCTCTGGATCGTTCACGGCTCGCCTACGATGTAGATCCGGGAGAGGGTGTATTCTACGGACCTAAAATAGATATTAAGTTTGAGGATGCCCTGGGGAGAGCCTGGCAGGGTCCTACCATTCAAGTTGATTTTAATCTCCCACAGCGCTTCAATGTTACTTATATCGGTGAGGATGGGCAAGAGCATTCAGTAGCAATGGTACACCGCACCGTGCTGGGCAGCATGGAACGCTTTCTGGCTACACTCATTGAACACTATGGAGGTGCTTTCCCGGTATGGCTGGCGCCACTCCAGGTAAAGGTGATTCCCGTAGCCGACCGCCATTTAGACTATGCCCATAAGCTAGCCGCTGAACTCAAAAGCGAGGGAATACGCGTCGAGGTTGATGCTCGGTCGGAACGGATAAACCTGAAAATTCGGCAGGCGCAACTTGATAAGGTACCCTATATGCTGATAGTAGGTGATAAGGAAGAAGCAACTTCTACTGTTTCCATACGCCTGCGTAGCGGGGAGCAACTGGCAGACCAATCCCTTGAAAGCTTCAAGGAAACTGTAAGAATAGCTATTGCCTCGAAGACAAAAGATATCGGGTGATACCTTTACCAAAAAGAGAAGAGAAATGAAGCAAGAAGAGTCAAAGAGGGATAAAGTTCATCTAAAATAACCAATGACCCCATAGTAGAGGGGAAGCCCGAAGGAGCTGATGCACCTACTCTGGAACAATAATCAGGGGCGTCCAAGAAGGGTTTCGCCCCTCTTTACTAATTCCCCTTTCCCTTGATAAGAAGAAGGGGATAAAGAGGAGAGGGTTACCTAATAAAACCTATAATTTGATTAGTATACAAGAATATGGTATAGTTTCTGTTCGTAAGATACTTGTACTTGGAGGAGGTAAGTAAGGACATAATTAAAAAACTGCGTGTCAATAATATGATTAGAGCTCCAGAGGTTCGGCTCGTCGGGGAAAAAGGGGAGCAGTTAGGTATTATGCCCTTAGCTGAGGCACAAGAGTCAGCGAGAAAGTACAGTCTTGACTTGGTTGAGGTAGCTCCTACCGCAGCACCCCCGGTATGTCGCCTCCTTGATTATGGCAAATATAAATACGAGCAAGCCAAAAAAGAGCAGGAAGCCAGGAAAAATCAGAAGATCTCATTATTAAGAGAGGTCCGATTACGACCTAAAATTGGGGGTCATGATTTTGAGGCAAAAGCCAGGATCGCCAGGAAACTGCTCGCTAACGGAGCCAAGGTTAAGGTAACAATAATGTTTAGAGGGCGTGAAATCACCCACCCTGAGCTTGGCTTTAAGTTATTACAGCGGATGTCAGAGTCACTACATGATGTAGCTGCTGTTGAGAAACAGCCAGCGATGGATGGGAGACAGATGAACACCATTCTAATACCGGGACCTACCCTAAAAACTAAGACAAAAGAAAAGGTAAAGGAAGCTCAGAATGCCAAAACTTAAAACTCATAAAGGGGCGCAAAGCCGCTTCCATATTACCGGTAGTGGTAAAATTATGCGGATTAAGGGTGGTAAAAGTCACCTGCGCCGCCGTAAAGCCAAACGGGTTAAGCGCCTTTTTGATGAGAAAATACCACTGCATCCCGCCGACAGAATCAGGATAAAAAGGCTTATACCCTACGGAGTCAGCTAGATAGGAGTTGTTACTTGCCAAGAGTAAAGAGAGGTACAACCACACACCGCCGACATAAAAAAATATTAGCCCTGACCAAAGGGCATAGGGCAACCAAACACTCCCTCTATCGCCGGGCTCATGAGTCTATGCTTAAGTCACTAAGCTATGCCTACCGCCACCGTCGTGAGCGAAAGGGCGATCTAAGACGACTGTGGATTTTGCGGATTAATGCGGCTAGCCGAGTCCAGGGTCTCAACTATAGTCAATTTATGGCTGGCTTAAGAAAGTCCGGAATTGAAGTCAACCGCAAAATACTGGCTGACATGACTATCAGGGAACCTGAAACTTTCGCTAATTTAGCAACCATAGCTAGAGAGAAAGTCCAGGTCTAAGTCATTCTTCAAATCCTGCTCCCCGATCCCCCAATCAAGGGAAGGCTTAAATTCTCCCAGAGGAACCTGGCCCGCAAAACTACTAAAACACAATAAGCGGTAATGTGCACTGCTTGACCCCTTTGTCACCGATAGCCTATAATTCAACACGACTATGTTACAACAGCTCGAAGAACTAAAGCTAAAGGCTCTACGGGAACTAGAAGACACCAACAACACTAAGAAACTAGAATCCTGGCGAGTTCATTACCTGGGTAAGAAAAGCCCACTTACCGCGACGTTACGCAGCCTGGCTACACTGACTCTAGCCGAGAGGAAGACGGTTGGCACCCGGGCTAACCAGGTTAAGGCTGAGCTAGAGGATAACCTTAAGCAAAGAGAGCAGGCTCTCCGTGAGGTTCAACTAGCTGCCGACACCAGAAGAGAAGTCATTGATATTACCCTGCCAGGCCGTCCTTCCCCGATAGGTCATTTACATCCTATTACCCAAACACTTAACGAAATATGTGACATATTTACCTCTATGGGTTTCCAGGTAGTAGAAGGGCCGGATGTAGAGTGGGACTATTATAACTTTGAGGCACTGAACATTCCCGAGGAACACCCGGCTCGTGATACCATGTCAACCTCCTGGGTTGATTACCAAACGGAGAGCGGTGAGAGGCCAATGCTGCTCCGTACCCATACCACCGCGGTCACCGCCAGAGTCATTGAGAGTATGGAGCCCCCAATAAGGGTAATCTCGCCGGGCAAGGTTTACCGCTATGAGGCCAGCGATGCTACCCATGTCCCTATGTTCCACCAAATTGATGGTGTCGCTGTAGATAAAGATATCACTATGGCTGACCTCAAGGGAATACTTTACGAGTTTGCCCGTCGTTTCTTCGGCGAGGAGAGAAAGGTACGCTTCCGCTGCGATTACTTTCCCTTTGTTGAGCCTGG
>SDBT01021828.1_pt1 | contig 10004 bp, 6 predicted proteins | sample 2277101 | NCBI WGS metagenome assembly SDBT01 (sample SAMN10404973, study PRJNA504765) | marine sediment metagenome | isolation source: marine sediment core GS10_PC15, 103 cmbsf | place: Arctic Ocean: Southern Knipovich Ridge | collected 2010
TAGGTATCGGCGTTGATCATTAGTTCATGACCGAGTATATCACCACTGCCTTGGCCTGCCATATTATAATAATTGTGGTTAGTTAGATTGCACACCGTCGGCTTGTCGGTAGTCGCGGCATAATCAATCTTAAGCTCGTTGGCATTTGTCAAAGTGTATGTTACTGTGACATCCAGGTTACCGGGATAACCCTCTTCCATGTCCTTGCTGAGGTAATGCAACTTAAGGCTAGCATTATCGCCATCTACAAAGGACTCTGCATTCCAGAGAACCTTATCAAAACCTTTGTCGCCGCCATGCAAATGATTTTCGTCGTTGTTGGTAGCAAGTGTATATTCTTTGCCGTCCAAAGTAAACTTACCCTTTGCAATACGGTTTCCGTAACGTCCGACAAGGCAGCCAAAGTACGGACTTTTTTCTTCATAATCACTTACATTGTCAAACCCCAGCACGATATCGCCGAGCTTTCCATCCTTGCCGGGCACCTTCAACGAAACGACTGTCCCGCCATAAGTCATGATCTTTGCTTCAAGCCCATTGGAATTGGTAAGCGTGTAAATCTCAACGGATTCGCCGCCCTTGGTCTTGCCGAAAGCATCTTTTGTAACTGTTGGCTTTTGGTCCGTTTCGGGACTTTGTTTTTCTGAGCATCCAGTCCCAATAACAAACGCCATTATAGCCAATGTCAAAACGATGCTATGATTTTTTGCTCTGCTCATAAAGTTCTCCTATTAAACGTCAAGTTTGATTTCTATTTCAATCCGTTAGCGAGCATGTAATAAATTTCATTTGTGCGGATATCTTTCTTAAAGTCAGATATCGTGGTGTCTTTGTCAATCATCAGATATTCGATGCCAGCCATCTCAGCAAAATCTTCCATGTGTTCTGATGAAAGTGCCATGCTGAATCCTGTATGGTGTGCACCGCCGCCGAGTATCCACGCAGCAGCAGCTGTCTTTAAGTCCGGCATCGGATTCCACATTACTCGAGCCACAGGCAACTTAGGCAGGTCCGCCTCAGCAGCAACTACGTCACATGGATTGATCAGCATTCTGAACCTGTTGCCCATGTCCATCATAGATACATTTATGCCATTGCCTTGCGGAACATTAAACACCAACCTCGATGGATCGGCCTTGCCGCCGATACCCAGTGGATGTACTTCCAGAGATGGCTTACCATCTGCGATAGACGGACAAACCTCGAGCATATGGGCACCAAGTACTTTCATGCCCTTCGGGTCGAGGTGATATGTATAGTCTTCCATAAACGACGTGCCGCCTTTTAGGCCGCTTGACATTACCTTCATCGCACGAACAAGAGCAGCGGTCTTCCAATCGCCCTCGGCACCATAACCGTAGCCATCGGCCATCAATCTTTGCGTTGGCAGACCGGGTAGCTGTTCCATGCCGTGAAGGTCTTCAAATGTATTTGTAAATGCCTTAAAATCCCCTGCTTCGAGGAAATTTCTCATGCCAGCTTCGATCCTGGCAGTCTCTTTGATCGTCGCTGTATCGTCGCTGTTAATGTTGTATTGAGTATTGTATTCTTTGACAAGTCCGTCTACTTGTTTATCACTGACAGCATTGATAGACTCTACAAGGTCACCGACACCAAAGCTATTAACTGAGTAGCCGAACTGTTTCTGAGCTTCCACTTTGTCACCTTCGGTTACCGCAACTTCTCGCATGTTGTCACCAAAGCGGGCGACCTTCATGCTCTGCCAGTCGTTCCATGCACAGGCCGCACGCATCCAGGCATCGAGTTTTACGATGACATCTTCTTCCTGCCAGTGACCAACAATGACTTTTCGATTCTTTCTGAGCCTGCTGCAAATGAAGCCAAACTCTCTTCCGCCGTGTGCGGATTGGTTGAGATTCATAAAGTCCATATCGATGCTGTCCCACGGTATATCGCGGTTGAACTGTGTATGCAAATGTACAAAAGGCTTCTGCAAAATGCCAAGCCCCGCAATCCACATCTTTGCAGGGCTAAACGTGTGCATCCATGTTATCAGGCCAACACAATCAGGGTTTGTATTAGCTTCAACGCAAACGTTTGTAATCTCATCCGGAGTAGTAACTGTCGGCTTAAAGACTACTTTGCAAGCTATTCCAGCTGAATTATTAATATATTCAGCGATTTTTTTCGAATCTTCAGCAACCTGCTTCAATGTCTCAGGGCCATAAAGGTGCTGACTACCTGTAACGAACCATACTTCGAATTTCTTGAGGTCTATCATTGTTTCTCCTTTGTTTATTTCTGCCCATAATAGGCGTTCTTGCCATGCTTCCGTAAATAATGCTTGTCGCACAGCATCTTAGATATTGCCTCCTTTGAAGGAGCAAGTATTTCTACTTTCAATGCCATTTCTGCCACCTGTTCAAGAACAACCGCAGACTCGACTGATTTATCCGGTGACGATCCCCATGTAAACGGACCATGATTTGCAACAAGTACCGCAGGCATCTGATCAGGATCGAGATTTGTAAAAGTCTCTACTATTATTTTACCCGTATTTTGTTCGTAATCCTTCTCTATGTAATCGCTTTGCATAATTGCCGTTACCGGAATATCGCCATAAAAGTAATCGGCATGCGTTGTTCCCAAGCATAGTATAGGTTTGCATGCCTGCGCCCAAATTGTGGCATTGGTAGAATGAGTATGACATACACCGCCAATGTTTTCAAAATTGCGATAAAGTTCAAGATGCGTTGCGGTATCCGATGACGGACGAAGTTTGCCTTCAACCACATTGCCCTCAAGGTCAACCAGAACAATATCATCAGGCGTTAAGCTTTCGTAAGATATACCACTAGGCTTAATCGCGACGATACTTTCATTGCGATCAATGCCGCTTACATTACCCCAACTGTAAATGACCAGATTGTTTCGTTTAAGTTCAAGGTTTGCCTGGCAGACATCTATTTTTAAGTTCTCAAGCATTAGCTACTCCTGACAACTTTCTTTAATATCCAACAGGTCTTTCATGATATTGGCCATACCGATCGAGTTTTCGGAGACCCCAAATCCATCATGAAGCTGCTTATAGAGTTTGTATAATTCCGCGTAAACTTTTCTGTTTTCAGGGATCGGCTTATAGACAGTTTCCTTCACACCGGTCATGGCGGCTTGGGCTGAGGCAAAGTCATCGTAACCGCCGTTAGCGGATCCTGCCACAACAGCTGCGGCAATCGCAGACCCTAAAGCACATGTCTGGGCAGACCTTGAAATCTTCATGTCTCTGCCCATAACATCAGCATATACTTGCATTACCATCGGACTTTTCTCGGCAATCCCGCCGCAATTAATAACTTCATTGAGCATCACACCGTATTCTTCGATCCGGTTAATAATCGTCAGTGCTCCAAAAGCTGTCGCTTCGACCAATGCTCTGTAGATTTCTTCGGGTCTGGTATGAAGTGTTTGACCGATCAACAAACCTGTCAATCTCTGGTCAACAAGAATAGTTCTGTTTCCATTGTTCCAGTCCAAAGCAATCAAACCTGATTGACCTGGCTTTAGGGAAGCGGCTTTTTCGGTAAGTGCCTGATGCGAACCATTTTCGCTGCCGCCAGGGGCAATGTAATTGACAAACCAGTTGAAGATGTCACCGACAGCCGATTGACCGGCTTCGATCCCAAATGAATCTGGCAGTACCGACCCATCAACAATCCCGCATACTCCCGGTATGTCCTCAAGAGTAGAAGAATCGCCAGAGACCATAACATCACAGGTACTTGTGCCCATAACCTTTACCATTGTACCGGGCGAAACTCCTGAACCTATTGCACCAAGGTGACAGTCGAAGGCTCCCATCGCCACGGGGATGCCTGCTTTGAGTCCGAGTTTAGCGGCCCACGCTTCTGATAACTGCCCAGCGGCTTGACCAACATTGTAAGTCTGATCCGGTAAAGTATCACGCAGCGGGCCAAGTTTCGGATCCAGCTTCGTAAGAAAATCCTTTGCAGGGTATCCGCCCCAGTTCTCATTGAAAAATGCTTTATGACCTGCGGCGCAGCGGCAACGCTTAATTGTATCTGGATGTTCCGTGCCAGTCAAAATGCCGGTAATCCAATCGGCATGTTCAACCCATGTATAAGCTGCATCAAATACGGTAGAGTCCGTTCGCAGGCAATGAAGTATCTTGCTGAAAAACCATTCCGAGGAATATGTTCCACCGCATTTAGCCAGATATTCTGGATGTTCCTTTTCAGCCAGATCAGTAATCTCAGCGGCCTCTGCATAGCCGGTATGATCCTTCCATAGCCAAACATAAGCGTTAAGGTTATCCGTAAATTCTGGCTGCAGTGCCAAAGGAACGCCTTCTTTGTCAACAGGGATTGGAGTTGAACCGGTTGTATCGACACCGACTCCAACGATTTTGTCAGCATCAAACAATGAGTCGATCTTTTTAGCCTGTGCCATCGCTTCTGTAATTGTTTGCTCCAGACCATTGATATAGTCAGCCGGATTCTGACGGGCCAAATTATGATCTGCCGAATCCAGCAGAATGCCCGCCTGACCACTATCATATTCATATACCGCCGTGCCAATCTCGCTACCATCTGCAACATTAACAACCAGGCACCGCACCGAATTCGTTCCATAGTCTAAACCGATTGTATAAGGCATATTTAACTCCTGAACTTGAACACTGATACTAATATTTTTAGATTCTACCCTAAAAAAGAGTAGACATTAAGACCATTTTGCGTTATTATATAACCAGTTTGCGACATGGGAGCATTAAATGAAAAAAATAATGATCATTATTGATACCTCCAGAGCCTCTGGTAGAAAATTTCTTTCCGGAGCCGAAAAACATATCTCCACTTTGACAGACTGGGAAGTTTACATACAACCTCCCGATTATTTAAAGAAAGAATGCCCCGATTCAAACATTGGCTTTCCAATTGAAAAACTCGATGGTTTATTGATTCGAGATGCCATCAATACCGTAAGGATTATGAATATTGACATACCAAAGGTAGTAAATGATACCCGACGGGAAATAATCCCCGGCACTTCTACGATCATTACAGATTCAATGAAGATCGGTAAGGTTGCAGCCGAGTATTTTCTGGGATTGGGATTTAAGCATTTCGCTTTCTACGGCTTTGAAGAATTTGCATGGTCACAAAAACGTCATAATGGTTTCAAAGATATTCTGACAGAACGCGGCATCAAAACTGTTTATAGATTTGAAAATCAACGTCTAAGGGACTACCAAAGTATTACAGAAAGACGGAAAATATCGGAATGGCTGAAGCAACTCCCACGCCCTTTATGTGTCTTTGCCTGTAATGATGATCGGGCGATTTCTGTGCTTGACGCCTGCAAAATCGCAGACCTCAGTGTACCCGAAGAAGTAGCCGTACTGGGAGTGGATAACGATGAATTAATTTGCAATCTTTCCTTTCCCCCACTGTCCAGTATTGAGTTGGACTTTGAAAAAGCCGGTTTTGTTGCCGCACAGCACTTAAATGATCTAATTCAAAATAAAAGCGGAAATAAAATCATCCATGTCTCACCAATTGAGATTATCGAAAGGCGATCTACGGATATCCTGGCGATAACGAATGAAGATATTGCTGCTGCGATGATTTTTATTCACAGTCATTTTCATCAGCCAATTCAGGTTGTCGATGTTGTAGAAGCCACAAGCTTATCACGAAGACAACTGGAAAGGCTATTCAAAAAAATTCTCCAACGAACGATCAAAAATGAAATAGAACGTTTAAGAATTGAACTGATGACGAAAAAACTTTTAAACAGCAACCAGTCAATTTACCAAATAGCAAATGAACTCGAATTCACAGACCCTGAACATTTTTCACGATACTTCAAGAACGCAACGAGCCTTTCACCGTTGGAATTCCGTAGAAGGAGATAGCCGAGGAGTACAATGCCGGGATCGGGAGACATCAGAGTCCCTGTTGTCATTCGATCACAGCAGAAATATGAGAAGTTGTTTTCAGATATGCGTATCGCGTCCTGTTCGTAATCCCTATGATCATTCCCGGCATGGTCTGGCTTCTTATTTGGAAATATTTCTTTGATCCGACTTTCGGCATACTTAACAAGATACTTAATGTCACCGGCATGATGTGGGTTCTCCACCAAATCGACAAGATATTAGAGCAGGGCATATTCATAGAAGGTGTTGATCCAACATGGCTTGGTCAGTCTAAGCTTATCGTTCCATCGGTGATCATCTGGGATTTCCCATGGGTAATGCAAAGAATTGCTGAAAAACTTGGATTTCAGACGGAGACACTGGGTGAGGTACGTCAAAGAAACGATAGTCAGTCGCCAAATTCGTGTTTTGACTATTATTTTGGCAGAAACAGCCTCAAAATGAAGCTGGAAAGCTTGAGTTTTTGAGGTCAATCTGGTATTCTATTGGAAAAGAGGCTTAGCGGCGTAGCTGAGCTGAAATATATAAGGTTATATGGGAAATCTCAGTTCAAGGCACTTAAATGAGAAATGTCAGATTAAAGGAGATACAGATGAAAAAAACTGTAATGAAAATCACGAGTTCACTGTGCCTGGCCATTTTCACACTTACAGTTCCTGCCTGCACCTATCTTACTGAAGACCTCATCCTCATCGAGGATTTTGAGGGGAAATCGTATGGCCAATGGACAACCGAGGGAGATGCCTTCGGAAAAGGTCCTTCGGAGGGCGGGATGGTCGGGGCCTTGGGCAGCAGGGTTGCGGCAAGCACGGGCAAAACAGGAGAGGGCACTCTCACTTCTTCCCTCTTCATGATTGAGCGCAATGCGATTTATTTGCTGTTAGGCTCTATCGAAGTCGACGGTCCCCCGGGAGAGCTAGCGGTTCAACTTCTCGTGGATGATGACGTAGTCCGCACAACGGCCCCGTCCAGGTATCATGCCATGTTCTGGGGGTCCTGGGACGTCTCTGATTTTAAGGGTAAGAAAGCCCGCATTCGTATCGTCGACAAAGATACCAGAGGTCCGGTCTTCATATTCGTCGACCACATCGTTCAGAGCAACGTCCCCGCTGAGCGACCTCTTCTGGAACGTACCATCACCGTTACGAAACACATACTAAATTTCCCGCTCAAGACCGGCGCAGCCCGGCACTACATCGAACTTGTTGTGGACGGCAAACAGGTGCGCGCCATGGATGTTGAACTGGCCACGGACGATATCGATTACTGGGTGGTCACCGATCTCAGCCCTTGGCTGGGCAAAGAAGTGCTCATGCGCACGCGCCAACACCCGCTTGGTAATGCGCACATCCTCGATCGGATTTCGGTCGAAGACGGCATCCACGACGCGGACGATCTCTATCGTGAAACCCTCAGGCCCCAATTCCACTTCTCATCCAAGCGGGGATGGATCAACGATGACAACGGGCTGGTCTATTACGATGGCGAATATCACCTCTACTATCAGCACAACCCCTATGGTTGGGACCACAGCCGAAACGACTACAACAAGACGTGGGGCCATGCGGTCAGCACTGACATGGTCAATTGGATGGAGTTGCCCGCCGTAATTCATCCGGACCATCTGGGCACGATCTACTCCGGTTCCGCCGTGGTGGACAAAAAAAACACTACTGGCTTCCAGATGGGCAAAGAAAAGCCGATCGTAGCCATCTATACATCCGCCGGTGGAAGAAGTCCCTGGTCGGAGGGCCAACCCTTCAGCCAGTCGATCGCGTACAGTAATGATCGGGGCCGCACGTTCACTCCATACGAAGGCAACCCTGTTCAGCCCAATATCGAGTACATCAATCGCGATCCAAAAGCCATCTGGCATGAGCCGACTAATCAATGGGTAATCGTGCTGCACTTCGACGGGCGCGCCATGGCTTTCTTCACCTCAGACGACCTCAAGACATGGAAGTACCAGAGCGAATTCGAGAGCCGCTATCTCGTCGACTGCCCTGAGTTATTCCAATTGGCTGTAGACGGCGATGAGGATAATAAGAAATGGATTATCTACGGCGGCCCTGGTGCGTACTATGTCGGCGATTTCGATGGCAAACAGTACACGCCTGAGACCGAAATAACGCGATACAGCTACGGCAACTGCTTCTACGCATCACAGACCTTTAACAACATCCCCGAAGAAGATGGTCGACGGATTCAGATAGCGTGGGGGACGATTCCGATGCCGGGAATGCCGTTTAACCAGCAGTTATTATTCCCCGTCGAGCTTACGCTGCACACCACTGACGAGGGGCTTCGGATGTTTGCGTATCCGGTGGAGGAGATCGAGAGAATCCATGGGAAGAAACACGCGTGGACTGACATACAACTAAAGCCGGCACAGAACATTCTTTCGAACGTCGGAGGTGAGTTGTTTGATATTCATGCGGAGTTCGAAATCGGTAAAGCAGATCAATTCGGCTTTCGAATCAATGGCGTGCCGGTTGTATACGACGTAGATGACAACGAGTTGTCCTGCGGACGTCCGAATGCAGAACTCAAACCTATCGACGGGAAGATTCGGCTGCGCATCCTGGTCGACCGGGTCTCAATCGAAGTCTTCGCTAACGACGGCCGGGTTTACATGCCGATCCGTGCAATTCCAGAAGGAGACGAACGAGGACTCGAAGTCTTCACAGAAGGCGACAGCAGCAAGATCAGTTCACTTACGGTCCACGAACTGAAGTCAATCTGGAACTGAGTGAATTAGTCTTGACGCACTGGCTTGGTTCGCGGAAATTGGCACAGTTTTTGGTGAGCAGACCAACTGAGGGTAAGAGTATGAAATAATGAAATTGGCTGGACAGTCAAATTTCGAAACCACTCATAAGTTTTACCTGGCTATTAAGAACGGCTACATTGACAAAGCAAGAAAGGCAATTGGAGATTTGACATTTACTTTGGAAAAGACTGAATGAATTTGATCTCCTTCTTACCCATGGATTCAGAAAACTAAGGTTGTTTATGAGTACTGAACCAAGCGGCCTTTTACAAACAAAGCAAGAAAGGCAAATGTTGGGTTGGGTCTGAATCTGGTTGAGTGGGAGTAAAATTTCTCAGGTGAACTGCTCTTTTCAGTCAGTAACATCAAAAAACTTGAATTTTTATAACAGGTTTGATATTCTATTGTAAATGAGGCTCAGCGGCGTAGCTGGGCTAAGATATACAATGGTATATGGGAAATCCCAGTTTAGACTAATGACTCGCAGCAAAGCTGGATAATCTGTAACGATAAAGGAAGATAATATGAAAACCACACAGTGGCTTATCGCGATTGCTTTGGTTGTGGGTAGCGTTCAGCTTTATGCCGACAACAAAAAGAAACCTGGCCCCCCTGCTATTGATGCGAAGAAAATCGTCGCCATGCAGGCCAAGAGCTTTACTCTGCCGGATGGAATTAAAATGGTCCACATCTCCGCCGGTACGTTCACCATGGGTAGCCCGAAAGGGGAGCCCCATCGTTTCTCGGATGAAACCCAACGCACCGTCTCGATCACCAAGCCGTTCTACATGAGCGCGTTTGAAGTGACACAGAAACAGTTCTACGATCTGATGCTCCCCGATTTCGACTTTGACAGTTGGACCTATTTTCGGGGTCCTATTCCCGACGGCACCGCGTATCATTTCCGCACGCGGGGGGGAGGGCCCGGCAAGGGTGCAGATCTCCTGTTGGATAACCCGATGGAATGCGTTTCCTGGCCGAGGGCGCTGAAGTATTGCAACCTTGTCAACACCCGTGAAAAAGCGGCCGGCCGCCTGCCCAACGGGTATTGCTATCGCCTGCCCACGGAAGCGGAATGGGAATACGCCTGCCGCGCCGGAACGAAAGGCATGTTTAACGTAGATGTCAATCTCGATGCGCTGAAAAATCAAGGCAGCAAAGGAGCGGAGCTGGCGAAGTTCGCATTTTTTGACTCGCGTCTCGGCGTTCGAGAATCAAAAACCAGCCCCGTCGGCCAGGGCCGCAAGCCCAACGCCTGGGGATTGTACGACATGCACGGCAATGTCGCCGAGTGGTGCCTGGACACCTACGCGA
>SDBT01021829.1_pt1 | contig 10003 bp, 17 predicted proteins | sample 2277101 | NCBI WGS metagenome assembly SDBT01 (sample SAMN10404973, study PRJNA504765) | marine sediment metagenome | isolation source: marine sediment core GS10_PC15, 103 cmbsf | place: Arctic Ocean: Southern Knipovich Ridge | collected 2010
CGTTAAGCGCCAGGGAAAACTCTGGGTCAGGGTTTTCCCGGATAAGCCGGTTAGCAAGAAGCCGTTGGAAGTACGTATGGGAAAGGGCAAAGGCGCTCCCGAGTTCTGGGTTGCAGTGGTACGTCCGGGGCTTATGATGTTCGAATTAGAAGGCGTTCCCAGAGACGTCGCCAAAGAGGCTATGCGCCTCGCCGCGCATAAGATGCCTATCGCCGTTAAGTTCGTGGAACGGGAGGGGCAATAATGGCGCGTAAAGAGCTGGAGAGCCTTCGCAATATGACCGAGATGGAGCTTTCCCTGGAATTAGCGAAATTTAAGAAGGAGCTGTTCGACGTACGGACCAAGATTGCGACCAAGCAGTTGGAGGACAACAACGCCAGCCGCGTACTTCGCCGCAAAATAGCCCGTATCAGGACGGTTGTAAACGAGAAAATAAAGGGTAGCAACTAGTATATACCCGGTTAAGCGAGGCAGCTAAATATGGCTGAAAATTCTCAAAGAACGAGTAAAAGAAAGACATTGCAGGGTGGCGTCGTCTCGGACGCGATGGAGAAAACGATAAGTGTATTGGTCGTAACCATAGGAAAACACCCGCTTTATAAGAAGACAGTTCGCAAAAGCAAAAAATTTATGGCTCACGATGAGAACAATGACTGCAACGTGGGAGATACGGTCCGTATAATGGAAACCAGGCCGTTATCGAAGAATAAGCGTTGGCGGTTAGTGGAAATTGTCCAGAGAGCCAAATAAAAGATAATAGGTAGTAATATATGATCATCCAGGAAAGCAAACTGATCGTCGCCGATAATTCCGGAGCAAAAAAAGCTTTGTGCATACGAGTTGTCACCGGTTCCGGCCATAAAAGGGTTGGCGAATTAGGCGATACTATCGTCGTTAGTATCAAGGACGCGACGCCGCGCGGCACTGTGAAGAAAGGCGAAGTTGTACGCGCCGTGATAGTACGCGCTAAAAAAGAAAGCCGGCGCGATGACGGTTCCTATATCCGTTTCGACGATAATGCCTGTGTTATTATTAATGAAACGGGTGACCCGGCCGGTACCAGGATATTTGGGCCGGTGGCGCGTGAGTTGCGTGATAAACGGTATATGAAAATAGTATCGCTTGCACCTGAGGTGTTATAAGCCGGTTCGTGAGGTCGAAAAATGGCGTTGAGAAATCAAGGAAAACGAAAAACACAGTATCGCATCCGGTTGCGTAAAGGCGATACGGTTAGCGTTATCGCCGGGAAAGATATTGGGAGTACCGGTAAAATACTCCGTATCGTTCCCGGGAAAAACGCGGTAATCGTGGAAGGCGTTAATTTCGTCAAGAAACACGCACGTAAAACCCGTGAAGATAGACAGGGCGGCATTCACGAGATAGAAGCACCGATAAACGTATCCAACTTGATGCTGATTTGTCCGAAGTGCAAAAAACCGACCCGGATAGGGCATATACGCCTATCAAATGGCAAGAAGGTACGTGCGTGCCGGGTTTGCGGGGAGGTTGTGGACAAGGCATAACGGGACTTCCCGTTTCCACAAGTCTTGTCTATACAGGGAGCATATAAATGGTCGAAGTAAGGTTAAAAAACAGATATAAAGACGAAATAGCCCCTAAGATGATGGAGCAGTTCGGCTATAAGAACGTCAACCAGGTACCCCGGTTGATGAAGGTTGTCCTTAATCAGGGATTAGGGCAAGACCACGACACTATGAAGGTGTTCGATGCTTCGGTCGAGGAACTGGCTCTCATCACCGGGCAAAAGCCCGTTATTACCCGAGCGAAACGCTCGGTGGCGAACTTCAAGATACGCGAGGGGATGCCGGTAGGGGTGCGGGTAACTCTGCGCAGTGAGCGTATGTATGAGTTTATGGACAGGTTCATATCGTTCGCGCTGCCCCGTATCCGCGACTTTCGCGGGGTCAACCCCAACGGCTTTGATGGCCGGGGTAACTTCACGATGGGCATTACAGAACAGATCATATTCCCGGAGATAGATTACGATAACGTCGTAAAAATAAACGGGATGAATATAACAGTAGTTACTACGGCGAATACCGACGAAGAGGCGCGGGCCTTGCTCGGCCACCTGGGGATGCCGTTCGCCGAGATAACAGCCAACTAGATTCGAGGAATATATGGCGAAAACGTCGTTAATAATGAAACAACGCAGGACTCCGAAGTTCAAAGTACGCAAGTACAACAGGTGTCCTCTTTGCGGGCGTTCCCGGGCTTATATGCGGAAATTCGAGATGTGCCGTATATGTTTCCGTAAACTGGCCCTGGCCGGGGAGATACCCGGGGTTACTAAATCGAGCTGGTAATTAAAGGAGATGGGTCGGAACAATCGTACTCCGGAAGAGGTATTCTGTACCGACCAGTTGATCCCGTACCTGGGCAATAAAAGGAAGCTGCTTCCTTTTATACGAGAAGCGATTGAGTTAACCGACGCAGGTAACGGGCATTTTTTGGATTTATTCGCCGGTTCGGGGGTGGTAGCACGGCTGGCGAAAACGATGGGTTACCGGGTAACCGCGAACGATTGGGAGCCTTACTCGTATTTCATCAACCGCTGTTACATCCGGGACAACCGGGAAGCGCAGTTCGAACGATTGGGTGGAATCGACAACGTCTTCCGGTTATTAAACGAAGCAGCCCCGCTTAAAGGATATATAGCGGAGCATTATTGCCCGGAAAAGACCGAAGACCCGGACCTGGAGGACGAACGGTTGTTCTTCAACCAGGAGAACGGGCAAAAAATAGATGCGATAAGGGAGTTAATCGAGGAATGGCATAAGTCGGGGGAGATTAGCGAGAGCGAATTATACGTTTTAATAGCTCCTCTTCTCTATCAGGTCTCATACCGTTCCAATACTTCCGGGGTTTTTAAGGGTTTTCATCGCGGGTTCGGCGGCGCTACCAGAACGGCTTTATACCGGATTATGACCCCTCTGGTAATGGAGAAACCCAGGTTCTGGGATAACGGCGCCGATAACGAAGTCATCGCGGGGGACGCGGCCGAGGCCGCCGGGGAGATAAAGGCAGATATAGCGTATATTGACCCCCCTTACAATCAGCATCAATATGGGTCGAACTATCATCTCCTCAATACCGTGGCCCTGTGGGACAAACCGCCGATAAACAAACGGATACACGTAAACGGAAAACGGGTAAAAAAAGCGGCGATACGCGAGGACTGGAAGGAAACGCGACGCAGCCGATACTGTTACAAGGAAAGCGCATTACCCGCGTTTACCGAATTAATAGACAGGATAAATAGCCGCTGGATAATAGTCTCGTATTCGACTGACGGCATCATACCGATAGAGGAGATAGCGCGGATATTAAACGCAAGAGGCGAATTAACCTTACTAGGTAAAAGGTACAAGAGATATCGGGTTTCATCGCAACGCCCCTCCTCAAGAGGTTACAATGCGGAACTGGCTTTTATAGCTAACACGAATAAACCGGGGACAAAGGGCGGGCTACAGAAGACCCTTGATATAATTAAGAGCTTAAAAACCGACGATATTTCGGAGTAAATAATATGACAATGACCGATCCCATAGCCGATTTGATTACCAGAATACGTAATGCGAATCGGGCAGGGCACGAAAAGACCGACATCCCGTTGTCGAAGACCAAAGAATCGATAGTCGCGATACTTAAGCGGGAAGGGTTCATAAACAATTACCGGGTGATAGAGGAGAAACCGGTCTCGATCATCCGTGTATATCTTCGTTATGGCGAAGACAGGAAACGTTATCTTACCGGTATTACAAGGATCAGCAGCCCCGGTTTGCGCCATTACGTGGATAAGGATAACGTTCCCAAGGTTATTGGCGGAATCGGTATCGCTATCCTTACTACTTCGCAAGGAGTTATGGTCGATTACGAAGCCCGCCGTAAAGGAATAGGCGGCGAGGTGCTCTGCGAAGTCTGGTAGCATACGCACCGCCGGTAATCTCTATTGATAAAAGATTATCCTTGATTAACACCCGGCAGACCCGCAAGAACGGTACATCGCCGGAAGGAGAAAGTTAAGATGTCGAGAATCGGAAAAAAACCGATACCAATCCCGGAAAAAGTCGAGGTTGACCTCAAAGGTAAACATATCAAGGTCAAAGGGCCCAAGGGCGAACTCGAACGGGAGATACACGAACGAATTGACGTTAAAATCGAGGACGGGGAGATTACCGTTCATCCGGTGAACGATTGGCCCACCACCAGAGCGCTGCATGGCTTATTCCGGAGCCTGATAAACAATATGGTTATCGGTGTCTCCGAGGGGTACTCGAAATCGCTGGATATAGTAGGCGTTGGTTACAGGGTAGAACAGCAGGGTAAAGGCGTTAAGCTGGCTATGGGGTTCTCCCATCCGGTCAATATCGAACCGCCGGAAGGTATCACTATAACCGTAGAGAGCCAGATCGCGTTCACGGTTCACGGGATAAGCAAAGAATTGGTAGGACAAATCGCCGCTAATATTAGGACGGTACGTCCTCCCGAACCGTATAAGGGTAAAGGTATACGCTATAAGGACGAGAAAGTACGCCGCAAGGTACGCAAGACCGTTGGTGTAGTCTAATAAATAGGTAATTGATATGCATAGAGATAAAAAAGTCACAGGCCGTAAACGCCGCCATAAGAGAATTCGGAAGCATATATCAGGAAACGCACAGCGTCCCCGTCTGGTGGTGTTTAGGAGCTCGCGTCATATTTACGTGCAGGCTATCGACGATATAGCCGGGCAGACGCTTTTTAGCGTATCCAGCAACGACCCCGCTTTACGCAAGAAAACGAGCGGCGGTAATATCGAAGGCGCGAAAGAGATAGGTAAAGCCCTAGCCGAAAAGGCCAAAGCGGCCAAGATAAATGAAGTAGTATTTGACCGAGGCGGGTATCTTTACCACGGTAGAGTGAAAGCCCTGGCCGATGCGGCGCGGGAAGCCGGATTAAAGTTTTAATTATAAAGGTGATTCATGCGGAACGTATCTTACGAAGATGATTCCTCTCTACAGGAAAGAGTAGTAACGATTAATCGTGTCTCCAAAGCCAACAAGGGCGGCAGGCGCTTCGGGTTTAACGCCCTGGTGGTTGTCGGCGACGGTTCGGGCAAGGTTGGTTACGGCCTGGGCAAGGCTAAAGAAGTAGCGGAAGCAGTTCGCAAAGGGGTAGAAGTCGCCAAGAACAATATGGTGGGTTTCCCCTTGCAGGGCGGTACGATTCCGCACGCGATCAACGTCAAGTATGGCGCGGCCAACGTAATGCTGCGTCCGGCGGCGCCCGGTACAGGGGTTATCGCCGGCGGGCCGATGCGCGCGGTGCTCGAATTGGGCGGGGTGCACGACATCCTGACCAAATCGTTCGGGAGCAACAACCCGCATAACGTTATCAAAGCGACGATAAAAGCCCTTACCGACCTTAAATCTACGCGTGATTTAGCGGAACGAAAAGGTATCGAGATTAAGGATAAGTTCGAGGAAAAAGAGGAAGAGAAGATAGAGGTTGTTACCAAGAAGAGCCGCAAACCGCGTAAGAGCAAACCTGACGAAGAGAACGAGAAGGACCCGGAACGCTCAGCTGCTCCGGATGAAGAGGAAGATAAAGTAGAAGAAGTAAAAGTAGAAGAAGTAAAAGTAGAAGAAGAAAAAGTAGAAGAAGTAAAAGTAGAAGAAGTAAAAGTAGAAGAAGTAAAGGTAGAAGAAGTAAAAGTAGAAGAAGTAAAAGTAGAAGAAGTAAAAGTAGAAGAAGTAAAAGTAGAAGAAGAAAAAGTAGAAGAAGAAAAAGTAGAAGAAGAAAAAGTATAAACTTACCGTTTTTATAACCCCGAGTATTGTAACGATACTAACCCGGTTATCGCCGGGCGCTCGAATAACGGAGGTTAAACAATGCGTATAGGGGAACTCAAACCGATACCCGGTTCAAAGAAACGCCGCAAGAGATTAGGGCGGGGCCCCGGGTCGGGAAAAGGTAAGACCTGCGGCAAGGGCCATAAAGGGCAAAACGCCCGTTCCGGCGGCGGGGTGCGCCGCGGTTTCGAGGGCGGCCAGATGCCTTTGCACCGGCGCTTACCGAAAAGAGGTTTCACCAATATTCACAACAAAGAAAAGAGACAGACTGTAATAGTCAATGTAGGGCAGCTCAACGACTTCGAAGGTACAGTGGAGCTTGCGTTGTTGGTAGATAAAGGTCTGGTTAGCGGGAAAGCCGTTAAGTACCTGAAGGTGCTGGGCGACGGCGAATTGACCAAGGCTTTGACCGTCAAAGCCAATAAGTTTACCAAATCCGCCGTACAGAAGATTGAAGCGGCCGGCGGAAAGACCGAGGTGGTTTAGTTGATAGAGATTATCGGGACTTTCTTCGGCAATATCCGTAACGTATTCAAGATACCAGAACTGCGCCGCAAGGTACTGATCACGATAGCGTTGATACTGGTATATCGTATCGGACGCCATATACCCACGCCAGGTGTAAACGCGGCCGCGTTAACCGATTTCTTCTCCGCGCAAAAGGGCACGTTGTTCGGGTTGATGGATATGTTCTCCGGCGGCAATATGAGCCGGGCGACCATATTCGCGCTGGGTATTATGCCCTATATCTCCAGCTCGATTATCTTCCAGTTGCTGGTTACCGTAATCCCGTATCTGGAGAAGTTGAGTAAAGAGGGAGAAGCGGGGCGCAAGAAAATCACCCAGTACACCCGTTACGGTACAATCGTACTTTCCATTGTACAGGGCAGCGCGATCAGCCTCTGGCTGGAGAATATGCCGGCTCAGTACAACGTCGTGCCGGATCCGGGTTGGTGGTTCCGCATTATGACCGTAATCACGCTAACGGCGGGTACCGCGTTCATTATGTGGTTGGGCGAGAAAATCACCGAACACGGCATAGGCAACGGTATATCGCTCATAATCTTCGCGGGGATAGTCGCACGAGCGCCGACTGACACTATACGGACAATCACCAGCCTGATAAACGGCGAGATGAATATATTCGTTTTCGTCGCGATAATAGTGTTAATGGTAGCGGTTACGGCGGCGGTTGTGTTTATGCAGGGAGGTCAGCGGCGTATCCGCGTGCAGTATGCCAAACGGATAAAAGGGCGAAAAGTGTACGGGGGACAATCTACCCATATCCCGTTGCGGGTGAATACTGCCGGCGTTATCCCGGTCATCTTCGCCAGCTCGATAATAATGTTCCCGCAGACGATAATCGGTTTTATCGGCGGTTCCGATACCGGTATCTTAAAACAAATAGCCGACTTACTACTGCCCGGAGAAATCCTTTACATATTACTTGATGTAATACTCATCGTATTCTTCACCTATTTCTATACCGCCGTCGTGCTCAATCCGCAGGATATGGCGGAGAATATGAAGAAGTACGGCGGGTATATACCGGGGATTCGCCCCGGCAAACCGACGGCTGAGTTCATTGACCGCAGCCTGACCCGCATTACCCTCGCCGGTGCTCTTTTCCTCTCGGCGATTGACATTATGCCCACGGTAATGATGAAGTATATGAACGTACCGTTCTACTTCGGCGGTACGGCCCTGCTCATTGTCGTTGGCGTCGCCCTGGACACGATGCGCCAGGTGGAATCCCACCTGCTTATGCGTCATTACGACGGCTTCGTCAAGAAAGGGCGTATACGAGGGCGAGTATAGTACGATGCGTTTGATATTGTTCGGGCCTCCGGGGGCAGGTAAAAGTACGCAAGCGGCGAAACTGGTCGAGAAGTTCGGCGTAGCCCATCTTTCGACGGGCGATATACTACGTGAAGCCGTCAACGGCGAGACCGAGTTAGGCCGTAAAGCGGTCGGATTTATGAAGGCCGGCGAACTGGTTCCTTCTGATATACTGAACGGCATAGTTGAGGAAAAATTATATCAGGCTCAGGAGTTTCTATTGGACGGATATCCTCGTTCATTGGAGCAGGCCGAGTTTCTCGACAGCCTGAACGGCCTGGATATAGACGCGACGCTTTTCATAGATGTACCCGAGGAAATACTGCTCAATAGGTTGACCGGACGACGTACCTGTAGGGCTTGCAAGCAGATATTCAACGGTTTCTTCGACGAACGGTTAGTTAATGGGGAAACCGAATGCCCTCTCTGCGGCGGGGAACTGGAACATCGCGAAGACGACACCGAAGCTACGGCGAGTAAACGGTTGCAGGTATATAGAGAAAGCACGCAGCGGTTGATAGATTATTATACGGAACGCGGTTTATTTTTAACCGTTGACGGCGACAAATCGCAGGAAAAGGTTTACGCGGATATTCTGCAACTTCTGGATACGAATAATATTGATAGCGGTAAGGTCTAAATCCGAGATAGAGCGCCTGCAGCATTCCGCCGATATAGTTATCGCCGCGCTCAAAACTGCGTCTGAACTAATCGAGCCGGGCATCGCTACGATGGAAATCGAAGTCGCTGTCCGCGAGGTTATAAAAAGCTACGATGCAAGGCCCGCTTTTTTGGGATATATGGGCACTTATCCGGCGGCGACCTGCATATCGTTAAATGATGAGGTAGTACACGGCATTCCCGACGATGCCCGCATATTGAACGAAGGCGATATCGTTGGTATAGATATCGGCGTCGAGAAGAACGGATATTACGGGGACGCGGCGTTTACTCTGCCGGTTGGGGAAGTAAGCGAGGATGTTGCAGCTCTTTTAAAACAGGGCAAGAAGTGTCTGGACCGAGCCATCTCCAAAGCGGTAGACGGTAATCGCCTCGGTGATATCAGTAATGCCATCGAGTTAACGGCGGCGGAGGGGGGCTTCTCGGTAGTGCGGGACTTCGTGGGACACGGAATTGGCACGAAAATGCACGAGGAGCCGCAAATACCGAACTACGGCCCGGCAGGAAGGGGGCCGCGCCTTCGCAACGGGATGGTAATGGCTTTCGAGCCGATGTTGATAGACGGAGGCTACCGGGTAAAAGTGCTAGACGACGGTTGGACAGTCGTTACCGCCGACGGCGGGTTAGCCTGCCACTTCGAGCATACCGTAGCTATTAACGGCGGTGAAGCACTAGTGCTGTCTCGGGGTTGGGAAGATTTTGTTACCCCGGTTATTGAGAGGCTATAGCGTTAAGTAACTAGGAATAGCGGTTTTATATTGATTTTTAAGTATTTTTAAGCTATTATACACGTTCTCTTTTAGGCGACATCGCGTAGGTAATTCGTAACGATATAAGCGTTTTTAACAACGAGGATTTATTGAATAAACAGCAAAAAATACAAGTCGAAGGTAAAGTTATAGAACCTTTACCTAACGCTATGTTTAGGGTCGAGCTGGACAACGGCCACGTCGTCCTGGCCCATATATGCGGCAAGATGCGGATGAATTTCGTAAGGATTCTGGCGGGCGATAGGGTTAAAGTCGAATTAACGCCCTACGACCCGGATAGAGGTAGGATTACCTGGCGGTATAAATAGCCGTTCCGGGCCGGAGACAAGCGAGTTAAATCGGTCAGGTTTACCGGGTAGAAATTGTAGAGTTTGTTGCGGCGTTGACGCAACGACAAATAAATAAAGTATCATAAATCTTGGAGGCTACGCGTATGAAAGTACGCGCTTCAGTAAAAAAAATGTGTAACAAGTGCAAGGTTATCCGCCGCAAAGGCGTGGTTCGGATAATTTGCGAAAACCCTAAACACAAACAAAGACAGGGTTAGGGATGCCAAGGAGGCATAAGTGGCACGTATATCCGGTGTTGACCTTCCGCGTAATAAACATTTAGACGTTGCTCTGACGTATATCTTCGGGATCGGGCCTACTTTCGCTAAACGGATTCTCGTGACGGCGAATATAGCTCCCGATACCCGTGTCTCGGATTTAAGCGAAGCCGAGACGCAGAGGTTGCGCAAAACCATAGAGGAAGATTACAAGGTCGAAGGAGCGCTACGCAGCGAAATCGCGGGCAATATTAAACGCCTGATAGCTATTAACAGCTATCGCGGCACCCGTCATAAGAGGCGTTTGCCGT
>SDBT01021830.1_pt1 | contig 10003 bp, 24 predicted proteins | sample 2277101 | NCBI WGS metagenome assembly SDBT01 (sample SAMN10404973, study PRJNA504765) | marine sediment metagenome | isolation source: marine sediment core GS10_PC15, 103 cmbsf | place: Arctic Ocean: Southern Knipovich Ridge | collected 2010
GGAAGGCAAGTAAAGCCCCAATGATAAATGTCTGTCCTATTTTTCTAGTGCCTACCTTAATCCGGTAGAGATAGGATACTGATACACCAAGCATATCAGCTAATTCTGTCATATTGTATAACCAATTCAGATCAAACAACCTTGTTCTTAACCTCGGCATCTTCTACCTCCTAACATTTGGGCGTATTATGTATAGTCATTTTAGCTTCATTACCATCTGGCTTAACCGGCTAACGGCTGTCTCACAGTATTCCTCTTTAATTTCAATACCAATAGCTTGGCGACCGAGATATTTAGCAGCCACTAAGGTAGTGCCACTGCCGGCAAAGGGGTCGATAACTTGCTTATCACTGAATTGGTGAACTAGCCACTTTACATGTTCCAGTCTCCGGGGTGTAGGATGCCCTAGTTTATCCTCTGGGTTATGGTCCATAGTCCGCCGTCGATGCTTGCCAGTGTGGCGCTGGAATTGGCGATCTGAAACAGAACTCACGCAACGCCCACCTATCAACTGTCTTCCCGGAATATAGGCTGGGGGCCGGCCGAAGGCATAGGCAATATCTCCAGTATATAGTATCCGCCCCTTATAATGAGGTACTGTATAATCAAGATTACATATCCTTAGAAATGGCCAGCTCGAGGGAACGGCCTGTAAAAAGCGTGGGTCCGTATCACATCCAAGGTGTACGATTAATCGCTCGGCAGCCGGGAGCGCCTTACACATTTCAGCAAATAACCCCGCAGGGTCCTCATCTCCAAGTAGTTTAACAATAGTGTCCGGCCATACTGGGTCTGTGATTACTGCCTCGACTGGCTCGAGCTCGGGCAATATCTCCCGGCAATCCCCGCAGTATAAAGTCACGCCATTCTGTTGATAATACGGTCTCAACAATTCACCTCTTTTGTTACACTCAAAGCCTTAAGTAGATATCTCCCTATGTATTCAGCATAGACCGGCGGGACCGCCTTCACTAATTCGCCTGGCGACATCCAATCTATACCCATCGCTTTTACCCTTAATTCTTGCTCTCCAGGATAATTAAGGTGCCCGTGAACACCGATTACACGTGCCAATCGCCCTTTCCTGTTATGGTCAAGGCTACGAAATTTCGGCTTTTGCCAATAGTGACAGCATGGAGTTGAAAAGAGCGGGAAATTACTCTCAAACAACCGATGCCGGCGTAAGTCTAATCCAAACCAAGAACCACAAAACACGGCAGGGTTATTTAGAGAAGCACCCTCTACATTCTCAATTACATACGGCCTTCCAGTTAATACGAGTCTTTCCCTGGTCTGTTTTATTAAGTCTGGATGGTGGTATTTCCCTGGCCTAAGTATTCTATTCATCACCGCTATTTTACTGGCATGCTGGCATGGGGGGCTTGCCCAAAAGGCATCAAATCCCTCGAGGGGATACTCGAGGGCATCCGCTTGGTGAAACTCAAAGGGGTAATTATACTGCGGCTCAATATCCACGCCGACGACCTCAAATCCGGCCCGGGCCAGTCCGACCGCGGCCCCGCCGGCTCCGCAGAATAAATCTAATATCTTTGGTTTCATTTTACTATACATTTGTGGTTGAAATGTTTACTCCCATAAGGCTAGAGCCTCAACCAACTCTTCCCACCATTTAAATTTCTTTACACTGGGATGATTGCTGAATATACAACCATCAGCCTTATCTCCAAACAACCAAACAGGAATTCCCACACCAATCGCAATGCCCATCTCAACCAATGCCCCGCGATAATGGTAGGTGGCAATAAATATACCGAGATATAGGTCAGCATCCTTGACACCTTGAGCGTCATCTGCGCAATACTGTTGTGGGTAGGCTTCATCCTCGTATTTATGGCCAGTCCAATCACAGGTGATTTCGTGTCCCATACCTCTGAGTATCCGCATAATCTCAGATACTCTCCCTTTATCTTCCCACTTACCGGCTACATATATTTTCACTATACATTCCTCCTCCATTTGTATAGTTAATCAAACTCCAACTGCCAATACCATCCATCATCTTTCTTGATGGCTTTAGTGTGCTTTACTAGCCTTCCCCGGTAGGTCTCACCAGATCGCATTAACTCGTTAGGGCGGACACGATACACAGTGGCTTGCTCATTCCACGCATAGGGAACGTGTAGGTATTGATTTCCCTCGCCAATAAACAAATCATCGGGATAGACTTCCGGGGCTTTTACAACACCCATTCTTTGACCCTTTAACTTGCCACCAGTATATTTTGTATCGCCAAAGTCATAAGTTGTCCTACTATCCCAGTCAAACTTAGACCAATCAAAGTCCCTGCCGGGATACCCACAGACAGTTGAGTTATGCTGATTGATTTTATATTCTTTAATCATCTCTTACCTCACTATACATAAGTATATGAAATGTATAGTTACTCAAGATAACGGATGATTTTCCCATTGTCTTGTGCATACTGTATTTCCCTTGAAGTTGATTCACCAATGTAGCCTCCAACATTCAGTACAAGTATCTCATGAGCAAGGTCAATCTTCCGCAGGTGTAGCTCATCAAGCATAGCCTTTTGCTCAGGATTGGCACGCTGAGGATCAGTAACTCCATTATAGGTTATGATATCGGATACCGTAAGGACTATCTTGCCCGCTAAGGTTTCACGCCTAGCAGCCTCTTTAAAAGTGTCTATAAAGCGAGTGGAGCCACAGAGACATACTATTATTGGACCACGTCGTGTAGCTTCTCTTCTCCTTACTGCATTACCTATTGGATCCCCCTTCACTTCTTCCATATTATCCTCCTAGTATACATTTGAGTGTCTAATGTATAGTTACTTTATCCACCATCTTCGTCTACGGGCTACTACAACAAAGGTTATACCTATAACATAGAATAGCCACATAAAGACTATTTCAAATACATACCAGGCCATTCTACCTGGATTTACCTGCATACCATCAACCACTATCCAACGGGTTAATTCTATTTGTGCGTATAAGGTGCAGACTAGTAGGATTAGCAAAAGCTTCATTTGTATGCCGGAACCTCCTGCCTTAAATGACTCATATCCTCCCAAAACAAATCAGAGTGAGGTGCATTCATAAACAAGTCATATAGGCTATCCTTCAAGAACACCGGAATACCAGCCTTATCACAGGCTCCTACTATCTCCTCTACCCACTCTATCTTGGGCATCACAGTGGGCTTTGTCTGACTCCCAAGTATAAGCCAGTCAACCGAGCCTTCTAAGAGCAGAGACAAGTCTGGCACATCAAAGCCTGCAAGCATTGGTTCAATACTCAGATATCGGACTGAACACTGGATACTATCAAGAGCATCAAGGGCAGGGAGCAAAAACTCTGGCTTCGTTACAGTTACTCCGCACCAGCAGTTATCAGGGAAGGGGCTGAACTTGATTGGGTTCTGCGGTTGCTTGGTGAGTAAGTAATACCTATTCCAAGGAGTGAGTTTTATAGTTGTCATTACCTGTCCAGTCCATATTTCAGGAATACCTATACCAAACAAGTCTGACATATCACATACGAAGATACCCTTTGGTTTAAGTGGTCGCTTTGGTGTGGCTTTTTCTATCGGCTCTCCCAGCCTATCTTCCCAGAAGCGGGGATAGAAGGGGTCATCAAGGTGTTCGCATCTTCGTGGGTGGTATGGGTCATAATCCTCTGTATATTTATTAGCCAGATACCTAGACTTCAACCGCCCATTAGCCAACTTCCTAGCATAGCAGTAAGGGCACCCATTGAGACAGCCGGTTATCGGGTTCCAAGTATAGCCCGGGGAACCGTCTGGATTCTTCACCCATTCAATCTTTGTTTTGTTCACCTTACCCTCCTATGATACATAATAGAGCCAAATGTATAGTTACTTCTTTCCCAACGGACAAGCCCAAGGGTTTCTAAGAAGGCATTGACCGTTCTGCTTTTCCCTGTTCGAGCATTTTACGGTTAGATGTTGGCATTGTGGACATCTCATTCTTTGCTTCCTCCTACTATACATTTGGTAACGAAATGTTACCTTCCTAACCTCCAGTGGTAATCGTATCCCTTGGGTCTTTCGGGTATAGCGTGGGAGCCCTGCTCGCTTTCAAAGAACCTGTGGGTCAGCCCACAATCACAACACTCCACAAGTATCCCTCTCCCTTTAGAAAACCACACCCGGCGCATTTTATTCTGCGCATCCCTATCCTTCCTCATCTCCCAATCCTCAGGTCTAATTATTCGAAAGCGCAGCCGGCTAAGAGCTATAATCTGTGCTGTCAGTAATTTATACGCTAGTAACCTCATGTCTCTCCTCCTACTATACATTTCAGGCTTATATGTTTACTCAGGTTTCATAGCCTAGCTTTATGGGCTTTCTCTTGTCGCCTTATCCTATTTACCTCCTTTTTGCTATACATTTGGCAACAATATGTATAGTTATTCTTCGGTCTCACCTGGTAGTAAATGAATAGCTCCCCCAGGGTCATTTTGTCGCCAAACCTTTTCTCGTTTCAGGGCTTCAATGCCTAGATAGTGAGCGTCTATATTATCTTGTGGGTGCGGAATTGGCCCTTCATGAGATAGGTTGTATAAGATTTTGATAGCTTCGTCTATGGTCATTGTCAACCTCCTTTTATGATACATTTCGGGCTCAAATGTATAGTTCCTTATTCGCCAGCCACTTCCACCAACTCGGAAGCTTCTACAGACTGGTAATCAACTATATAGAGACAAGTGCAAACCCATTTTAATAGATTCATAGGACCCATACCCCAGTTCATCAATACCATTTCTTTCCCACACTTAGGACAAATCTTATTTCCCATTATAAACCTCCTTCCTCTATACATAAGAGGGTGAAATGTATAGTTGACGATTCATCTGTTGTGTTGACTTCCATGCCAAAAAGCATCCTTAGTTTCACGAACATTCTTATTGACGGCTCGAACCATCTTCTTGAATTCAGCCAAGGTCATAGTTGAATAACCCTCAGGAGTTAGAACTGTAATCTGGATGCAATCACCTTTCTTTCCTCCCCAATACCGTGTTACAGATAACCCATCTTGTTCATAAATAGTATCGCTCATCTCAACAATTCCCTCCTTTACTATACATATCATACCTCAACTATACCCAGCTCTTTAGCCGGGTGGAAGTTGTGGTTGAAGTCCCGCTGGAAGTCTCCAGCATCCCGGTAGTGAGTCCATTCTTCTAATCCAGCTACAGCTTCTTTTTTATAGTAGTAACCACGATACCTTGGATGCCAGAAGAGATTATCAACTATTGCCTTTATTGCCCAGTGGCACTACCTTTCACCTTAACCACTTCTAGAGTATAGCCATTATATTTTGGCATATATTCCTCCTTAACTATACATTTCAGGGTATTATGTATAGCTACTTTCCCTTGACGCGACACATAGCTATCCACTCATCGTCAGAGAGCCAATGAACCTCTCCAACTCTAAACCAACCATCGGTAAGAATCTCAGCCTTAATTTTGCAAGGGACTTTATCCAAAATCTTTACCTCAATGGTTTTCCCTAGCTCCCAATCCGCCTTTCTAACCAAAATGTGTGTACCTACTTCAAACCTAAACATTTTCGCCTCCTTTTATGATACAATTTAATAAGCAATTGTATAGTTACTTCGGCAATCCGGGATATAAAGGAATCTTAGGAATTGACATAAGCTCTGGACCCAAAGTAAATACCAATGAGATGCTTTCATCCTTCTCAAAATACATATATCCCACCACAGCGCCATCCGGTATCTCTTTTAGGCGATCCTTTACATCTCTTGCCTTCATAGGCTTAATTACCAATCCCTCAAGCCTTGCCACTCGTTCTTCTAATGACATATCCTTCCTCCTTTTACTATACAAGATAACATCATTTGTATAGTCATTTCCCTTTAGCGACTAGCTTCCCTAGTTTCTTTCTTATCTCGGGTTCATAAAGTAATTGCTTTATGAATTTACCTTGGGGGTTATAAAACCGAATAGATCGATAGATTAGGCCATCATGTGTCTTAACCACAACCACCCGATAGGTACGCCCTTTGTGCTTAATCTCACCAATAGTATCTAGGACCTCAAGGCGATGTAACCCAAATTTGAAACCAGTCGCTTGTTTAGCTATTCCCTTTGGCATCTTTACCTCTTTTGCTTCTTGGCTAGATCCACCGCTGGCTTAAAAGGATTAGCCCGGCGGAATCCACCTATCTTGTTTAGATGGACCCAGATGGCCGCCCAATACCCAAACATCATAAACTTATATCCGGCTAGGCTATCCCAGGCTTTCTTTTCAGCCTGGTTAAGTTCCTTCTCTAAGTTTGCCATTGGCTACCTCCTACTATACATATTGGTGTATAATGTATAGTGGTTTTATACTTATAATAATGATACTCCATACTAAAATTACTATACATACTCGCGGTTATGTTGCTCCTTTGTCTAGTCTACTAAAATCTATACCCTCAAGACTCTTCTTTATATCCTCGGGAAGCTGCACTCCTTTAGGTAGAATGATTGCTGGTGAAATAGGTCCGCCTGTTTTTCTAAGAGCGATGCTCTTCTCCAACTTAGAAGCGAAGATGCAGCCACATTGGGGGCAAACATTCAGATAGACATGGTAGGCCGGCAATTCACTGCCATTAGGTATTTTATTAACCCAAGCTTGATCATAAACCGCACCTTGCCATATTTGAAGGTAGAAGGTAATATCGGGGCGCATCCACCCCTGGGCTTTAACCGTATCAGCCATTGTCTTTGTAAATGGCGCAGAGACACCATGGGATTCGAGTCCTTCAATTAAAGTGGCCAATAATTCCTTCAGCGTACATACCGGACATTTATATTCGCCTACCAGCTCAGGTTTATTCCCCTGTGTCATCTATTGCCTCCTCGTCAATTAGTTCTATTATAGTCTTGGGAGCTCGAGCGCTATCGGTTTCACCAACTATACTGCCTATGTGCAAGTGCTTCATATCATCTCCTAATATAAAGCCGGCCATAAACAAGGCATCCAAGCCAGGCTTAAACCGGGCCAACAAATTGTCAGCATCCCTTATGCGGTGCCTAGCGAATATGCAGGTCAAATTCAATCCAGCAACCCTAATCGGGCTGAACTTGCCCTCCCCATTAAGCCGGTTCCTCAAATCAATGCACTTATAAAACACAGCCGCTTTATATTCTCGTGATGCCCTGTGTCGCTTTGTCCAATGCCCCCTATAATTGGGAGAGCACTGAATAGGCGGGAGCATATCAATTTCTATGCGCATCTTTATACTCCTTCCAATATAGCCAATCCTGAACCCGGGCTAGGTCGACACTAAAGGTAATCTTCTGCAATAGATTACGCTCCTCTACAATCCTATGCCATTGGTTTACTAAAATGTCCCCATCTTTCATCGATTCTCCTCCTGCATTACAAGTACCACTTCTTTCCCCTTCTTGTTACACTGAGGGCATATCTCCATCCTCTCGGTCACCCTCGTAACTTCTATAAGATAATGACACTCGGGGCATTCCTTGAAACGCTTGATAACCTTCTCTTCCTTAGACCCCCGGTATTTCTTTTGGCGCTCATACTCCGACTGGTATGCACTCCAATTTGAGATTATTATTACTCCATCGTCATCCTCAATACGCCTCTCTGCTTTGCACTTAGCTATAGTCGAACCAAGAAGTTCGAGGGGTATATTAAGTTGGTTAGCTATAAATTGTATAGGGAATGCCCGACCATCATTATCACATATCCGGCCCTTCATACCACATTCCCCAGCCATAGCAATCAAATCCGCCCAAGTTCCTCGCTCCGCTGGTTCCAACTGCCATCGGATACTACCATGGAGCCAACCACCTATAAACAACTTAACCCATGTTCTCTTCCATCCCCCTCTAGGCATTATCTAACTCCTTTAAGCTGTAACTTTGGTTGTAACTTTGGTTGTAACTTGTTCATACTATTAGTTGTAACTGTTTAAGTAACCCCTCTTATCTTATCTACTCTATATATCTTATCTACTCTTCTCTAGGGGGTTGTTAAGGGGGATTTCGGTTTGCCTGCTGTTATTACCCGATAGCAAGCCGCAGGGCTTTCCCCTATATCCTCTTGCTTAGAGTAGCCAAGTTCCTTGATTACATCGGATCGTGGCATCTTAAAGTCCGCTAGGCAAGCTGTAAAGAGGTCTCCCATAGTCTTAATGGTATCCGGGTCTCGCTCCTCATCGCCAATGCCTTCCCATGCCTCCTCGGTGGTCTTTTCTCCAGCCGTGGCCTTTGGTTTTTCGGCCTTGTCCCGGCTGGTTAGCCATTGATATATGCCACTGGCACAGGCGGACATATCTTTCTCTTCTATTTTGCCAGCCGCAGCCAGTCTCCCGGCTACTTGAATGGCCGCGATTTTGAAGTCAGCATAAATTCTAATCCTGTCTGTTGTTGGAGAGCTTGGAGTCTGTGTGGGTTGACCTTCCTCAATAATCTTCCACTCCACAATGTTGATATACTTGCCCTCTATCTTCAGTTCGATTTCAAGCACACTACCTGGGCTTACATTCTGTATCTTGGTGTCGAAAGTGGTAAACTCGGCTCCCTTCTCATCCACCACGGCAAAGAACTTCTTTTCGCCCCTTCCCAGTGGTCCCTTGACTTCCTTGACCGTTATCTTTTGCATCCTATCCCCCCATACTCATTGCTAGCTGTTCTGGCTGTAATATCGCTCTGGCCGCTATTTTGAAGTCCCGGCGCCGATAGGCATCTTCAACCAGGCGCCCTTTTAAGTCGGATAAATATTGATCTGCCTCTTTTCTATCCTGAGCTATAAAGAAACCCATAGGCGGTGACACTGAAGATGCTATTGGATAGCCTTCTGCTATTAAATCCCTGATGGCGAGGCGTATTCGCCGATCATCTTTGAAGCCCAGTCTTTGAGCAAGAATCCTACCGGGTAAGGCATTTAATCTGCCTCTATTTAAGTGGTGGAGAATGGCATGCTTGAGGTCTACCTTGGTTTCTATGTAGGTCAATGGCATTTGTCATTCTCCTTATGGAAGCAGTATATATGAGTATGCTCCGGGTACTTGAGATTACCCAACCCAGCGCCACCGATATAGACTCGGTAGTATTTAGTCCGGGGCTCTATGGGCAATCCGCACTCGGAGCATTTGTGATCCTTTCGGGCGGTGACTATCTGTGCTATTCTGCCATTGACTCTTAGTTCCTTGAGTGCCTTGTGGCTAGCGTGGACTTCCTCATCCATCTTTGCCCTCCTTGGGATAAGGTACCCCTGGAAATTGTTTATCCCAACATCTCTCACAAATACTATGAGACTTTCCTTCGACTCCCTTACCATCCTTCTCACCCATATACCGGCCACACCAAGCGCAAAATATTTGAAGTTTAGTTTCTGCCATTCTTTATCAACCTCTCGAGCTGGCGCTTGGCTAGGTTGCTGGGTCGCTTATTATTACCTTCCCATTCGGCAACGGTAACCCGGTGGACGCCCAATTTGTCGGCAAGCTCCTGCTGCGTCATCTTGAGCTTCTTGCGGAGTTCCTTTATCTCTGTCCCTGTCATATTTACTTAACCTCGAACTTATAATCTCCTATAATATACTAGCTATGATTACTAATCTTCTTAACTCGCACCGTCCCATCACATATAACTCCTTGTCCGAACAAAACTGATAACGGGTAGCGATGGGAATAATGGTCATAAATAGGGTCTGGATATTTCCTATCTACCACTAATTCTAGTTTCCTGTCACACTTAGGGCATTTCATTTTATCCCTCCACTTATGATGTTATTAAAAGTGTAGTATAGACTACAGGCGTTTGTCAAGCCTTTTTTGGGTTATTTTGAGGAATATTTGAAAACTCGTTAGCAGTCGGTGGCGGTAGACTGCTAATCACTATACATTTCGTTCCAAAAAGTATAGTTCTCTAGTTGTTTATCTCTTTACCGGGGAATATCTTGCCCCAGAGTAGGACAAAGAGGATTATGGCCAGAAAGATGTAATCAATAA
>SDBT01021831.1_pt1 | contig 10003 bp, 9 predicted proteins | sample 2277101 | NCBI WGS metagenome assembly SDBT01 (sample SAMN10404973, study PRJNA504765) | marine sediment metagenome | isolation source: marine sediment core GS10_PC15, 103 cmbsf | place: Arctic Ocean: Southern Knipovich Ridge | collected 2010
CATCAATTGAGTTGAAATACCAGATTCCATTTTCCGGCATAGAATGAAATTCAGTAAATTTTGTGTCTACAATTGCTTTAAGTCTAAACCCTTTTAGTATTCCCGGTAAATCATACTTGTAGTATGTTTCAATTTTTTCCTGGTTATACAGTTCGATACATGCTTTCTTATATATCTCTCCCATATAACCATATCCGATAATCGCCAAATGTGTTTTGCTATCCATGTCACCACAGTTATTTTAAGAGCTCTATCAAATCCTTCGCGGTTTTTTCGGCCAGCTGCATATCCGGAAGATCCAGATCCGGCAGCCTGGAAAAAGGTATCATTTCCGCGGTAATTGGTCCTGAATACTGTATTTTTTCCAATTCTCTTAGTACATTAGTAAAATTAACATCACCAACGAGAAGATCCTCTCCAAACCCATGCAGTGTTCCGCCGCAATCATCCCGACTGAAGTTTTTGAAATGGATTGCCTTTATTTTATCTTTCAGTATCTCTATCCAGTGTTCAGGATATCCATTCAATACGGTATTGCCCACATCAAAATAGATACCAAGGTATTCAGAATCAAAATGATCAAGGAAAAGCTTGAATTCTACCGGTGATAGGAGGAATTTATTCCACACATTCTCAAGACAGATAATTACTTCATGCTCCCTGGCAGTTTTTAAAACCCTCTTTAATGAATTGGTTGCATTATCCCAGACATTCCTATAGGAGGTTACCGGTCTTGATTCATCCCAGGCAACATCAACAGCTCCCGGAACCACAAGTATCCTGTCAACATTCAGCCGGGAGGCAACTTTAATGTATTTTTCTGTAAATCTGATTGCCTTTTCTCTTTCTGAAGTGTCATCGGATCCTAACGAACAGCCCCAGTAGAACCCGGCAGCAAGCGTTTTAAGGCCGATATCCTTTTCATCTGCGTATTTTACAATATCTTTACACTCTTTTTCAGTAATATCTTCTTTAAGACAGTCACCGTAGGTTAATTCAACACCATCCAGTCCCATCTTTTTAGCATCATCTATCGCCTGATAGGGTGTTTTTGCTCCCTCGAATCCGCCGATTACCCAATAGTTAATTGCTTTAAAATATCCCATACCCTCTTTACTCCAGATTAATATTCTATTATTACCGTTCGTTTTTCTTTAATTGATAATTCCTCTGCTTCGATAATTGCCATGGAATCCCGCATTTCAGCAGTACTTAAGTACTTATTCGGTTTTGTTCCGTTCAAAATTGACGATAGGAAATAATCAATTTCAACATGCCATCCTGTGGGGAGCTTCTCAGAAGCTGGTTTTGGTTCTTCGATTGTTCCATCTTCATACATAACTTTGTAGCCAAGTTCTGAAAGCCGGATAGTTCCTTTTTCACAAACTATCTGAAAACTCATCTCGAAGGGTGTTGTTTTTGCCGGGTCCCATCCACCCTCAGCTATGAGAAGAGAGCCGTCTCCAAAATCGTAGTTTGTAACCACATGGTCAACTCCTTCATCAGACCTAAAACCTTTTACACCGAAGGAGGTAACGGAAGCAGGTCTGCCGAAGAAATATCTGACAAGATCGGTATCATGGAGATGAAGATCAAGCAAAGCACTTCCACTGAGTTCTGATTTCATAAACCAATCCTGCCATGCAGTACCATGAATACTTGGAGATACTCTTTTAAAGGTTGCACTTATTACTTTCCCAAGTTTCCCTGATGTATAAAGTTCGTAGGCATGTCTATATTCCGGCCAGTGGCGAACACATAAACCATTCATAAAAAACTTATCGCTTTTCTCCGCCTCTGCAGTTATTCTCTTTGCTTCAAGAAAAGTTCTCCCGATTGGTTTTTCACAGAGTACATGTTTACCGCTTCTTAATGCCGCAACCGAGTATTTTTCATGCAGATAGGTAGGGACACATATATCCACCATATCTATTTCCGGATTATCTATTAACCCCATGGCATCTGAATAGGTTTTTATCCCGCTCATATCCACAGGTTTTGAATTGTCACTATTGCCGATATTCCCAACGACACTACTCCAGTCACCCATTATCTTTTTTTCATCTACATCGGCAACGGCAATAATTTCTGACTTACCTAGCTGCTCATGGATACGGAAATGGGTTGTCCCCATAAATCCCAGACCAATAATACCTGCTTTGACTTTATTTCCCACAACTATTCTCCTGAAATCTTTATCTTACTATTCTTTAACAGCACCGCCTGCCAGACCTGAAACAAGCCGTTTCTCTACTATGAAGAAGAGTATGAGTACTGGCAGGATTGCCATAAAAGCTGCTGCCAGTAACTGTTCCCATTGTACGGCGAATCTTCCCACAAACTGATACAGACCTATTGTCAGAGGATATTTTTCACCTGACTGGAGAAAGGTTAGCGAAAAAATAAAGTCATTCCAGCCATAGATAAACGTATAAATTATGGTAGTAACAAGCCCGGGTGCGGCAATTGGCAGAATCACTCTCAAAAGGGCACCAACTCGTGTACATCCGTCTATCCTCGCGGCATCTTCTATTTCTTTCGGAATACCTGAGAAATAGCCGTTGAGCATCCAGATGACGAAGGGAGTGGTAAATACAGCATTCGCGATAATAACGCTTAAATATGTATCTATAAAATGTATCTTGATAACGATCTTGAATAAACTGATTACGATAACGACAGGAGAAAACATTTGTGTGACAAGAAATGCATAGAGTATAAACTTTTTCCCCTTGAAGTGTAATCTTGCAGCCGCATAGCCTGCAGGCACGCTTATTAGCGTATTGAGAACAACAGTACCTATGGCAATAATAAGACTGCTTCTAAAATATGTAGCCAGAGGAATCGTATTCCATACCAGAAAAAAGTTTTTTATTGTGGGTTCTTTGGGCAGCCAATAGGGAGGAATATGATATATCTCTTTTGTAGATTTGAACATCGAAACGAGCATTACAAAGAAAGGGAAAAGCATGATAAAGAGTAACAGGAGCGTAAGGATAATGGCAAAGGACTTTGTTGTAAACGTACGCGTTCTTTTGGTCATTTCCATCTCTACATCTCCTCCTTTCTAAAATAAACTCTCGAATAGATGATACTTACGGTAGATAAAATTAAAAAAGTAAAAACAGAAAGAGCTGAGGCTTTCTGCCATTTAAGCCATTCAAAACTATTCTGATACACATAGGTAATCAAAATATTTGTTGCTCCTGCCGGTCCGCCGTTTGTAAGAATGTAAATTGTATTAAAATCATTAAAAGTCCATAGACTGGAAAGAAGTGTCGCGATAAGCAGGATTGCCCTGATACCGGGAAGGGTAACATGCCGAAATCTCTGTAACCTTGAAGCACCGTCAATTTCTGCAGCTTCATAAAGGGTTTGGGGCACTGCCTGCATGGCTGCCAGAAAGACAAGAGCCATGAAGGGGATTCCAATCCAAATGTCAACCCAGAGACATGAAATAAAAGCTGTACCAGCCTGACCAAGCCATACAGGCGGATTACTCATAATCCCGGTAATCTTTAAGGTATGATTCAGTAACCCAAACTCATTATGAAGAACCCACCGCCAGAGCATTACACTGATGGGAATAGAACTTGCCCATGGAATGATAAACAGCAATCGGGCAATTTTTCGTCCAATGTATTTAACGTTTAAAGCAAGCGCAATAATGATACCGAAAAGTGTTTTGGTTGCAACCGCCACAACAGTCCAAAGAATTGAACGACCAATGACAATCCATGTATCTTTTGATGATAACAGTTTAAAATAGATACCGAACCCCTCAAAATCTTTTATCCGTGAAAGCTTGTCAGTTTTAAACAAAGAAATTACAAACACATAAAAGATAGGATAAACCATAAATATTACCATCAAAAGAACTGCAGGTAAAAGGAGTAAGTAAGCAAGAGTCGCCTCTCCTCCCAGACCTTTTCGCCGTGTGGTTAGTACAGCATCTCCCATGAAAATACTCCGTTTTAAAATATTTTAAAGAAAGGGGAAGAGATATCCCCTTCCCCCTATGAAAATACTTCTTAAAATCGTTTACTACTCAGCTCTTGCTTTGTCAATTTCCTTAGCAGCCCAGTCAAGAGCCTCTTTTGCCGACATCTGTCCAAGAAGCGCTTTCTGATTTGCATCGATCAAAATACTTGATGTTTCGGCCCATCCAGTAACCAGCGGCCATCCCTTTGCATTCAGATTTGCTTCTCCCATAGCCTTATACATAGGAGTCTGGAACTCAGGACGCTTTGCAGCGCTTATCGTTACAGGAGGGAATCCCATCTGCTTGTCCAGAGGAGCCTTCCATTCATCCTTGTAAAGGAAATCGAGGAATTTACCAATACCTTCCAGGTTTTTACCATCTTTGTACAGTGCGATAGAGTCAGTTACAATAAGAGGTGCCGGCTTATTACCTGCAAATGGAGGTATCTGCATATACTTAATCTTCCAGTCCGCGTTCATTTTATTGTATTCGGTATCTGCCCATGCGCCAATCATGACGTATGCAGCTTTTCCACCGAAGAAAATTGGATGTGACTGTTTTCTATCCTGAGACATATACCCATCCTGTACAACTTTATCTTCATTTGCAAGTTTCAGCATGAATTCAAGAGCTTTGACACCGGCAGCGGAATTAACCGTAGATTTACCATTTGCATTAAAAAAATCACCCCCTGCAGCATAGAAGTAATAAACAAAATCAGTCAGTTCCGTGTGTTTTCCACCAGGCATGATAAGACCATAATTACCGCCTTTGGTTGCTTCAATGGCATAATTTCTAAGTTCTTCCATGGTAGCAGGAACTTTTGTAGCGAGAGAAGTGTTCATAGCCATAAATCTTGAACCTGCAGCAAAAGGTATTCCCATAAGTTGACCATCTATCTTAGCCTCCATTGCTCCCGGGGCAATATTATCTATAGTTGCCTTCGAAACATATTTTACCGGAGAGACTACAGCATCAAGATCCATAAATTCAAGAAGCCACCTGGTGCCGATAACAGATGCATCAGGCGGGGTGCCCGCTGCCAAAGATGTGGTAAGCTTATCATGCAAAGCGTTCCAGTCAACAATTACCAGGTCCATATCATATTGTGTATATGCAACCTCAAATGCTGTTTCGATCTTTTTAACAAAATCATGATCGATACCTTCATAGTCCGCTAACCAGAAAGCAACTTTACTTTTTTCTTCCACACCCTCTTTTTGACCACCTGCAAACAGAGAAGTAGAAGTTACACATAATATTATTATCAGTGTAATGGCGATAAAGGATTTCTTCATCTTTTCCTCCTAATCAATGAAAAAAAATATTTTTATGCGTGTAACACACGCTTTGAACCCTGTTTGAAAACATTCTACTATTGAATAAATGAGAAGTATTTGTCTGTTTTAACTTTTAATTTGTTTATTTATAAATAAAACCAGAGTATACTAAAATTATGAAATATCCTGGACAGATACTGAAAGAAGAATTCAAGGTAAGTGCAATTTTTTCGATACATTATTTCGAATACAATAAAGACTTTGCATATTCAGGAGAAAAGCATGATTTTTGGGAATTTGTGTATATTGACAAGGGAGCAATTGGCACAATTGCCGGAGATAAAAAGCACAGCCTGATAAAAGGGGATATAATTTTCCACAAACCCAATGAATTTCACAATCTTACAGCAAACGGGCGAATATCACCCAACCTGATAATAATGGCATTTTCATGTAAAAGCACCGAAATGAAGTGGTTTAACAACAGAATACTCCGCATAGGCAATGAAGAAAGAAACCTGCTTGCCAGGATTCTCCATGAGGCAGGGAATGCCTTCTCCTCTAAACTAAACGATCCCTGTCTTTTTGCTCTGAATAGAAAGGAAAAACAGGTTTTCGCATCTGAGCAGTTGATTAAACTTTATCTGGAACAGTTTTTGATAGGATTGAAACGCAGAGAGTTGCACATAGTGATAAGCAATGAGCCCGCCTCTCCGTTAAAAGAAAAAACCAGAAAGGATGCTTTTGATAGAGCTGTTGATTATTTTGAGAATAATTTAATAGATACACCAAACCTCAATAAAGTTTGCAGGACAACAGGTTATAGTTGTACCTATATTCAGAATGTTTTTAAGGAAAAAACCGGCAGAAGTGTTATGGAATATTACAAAATTACAAAACTTGAAAAAGCGAAAGAACTTATCCGTGAAGGAGATTACACATTCACCCAGATTGCTGCCATTCTTAATTATTCATCACTTCACTACTTTTCAAAAATTTTCAAAAGATATCTTGGGATGACACCAACAGAGTATTCCTCGTCGGTCAAGCTAAGACTATAATAGGGCTTTTAGTATAGTAATATTGGGAAAGCAAGGGAACAAAATGTCCGAAAAAACAAACATCATATATATTATGGTGGACCAGCAGCGATTTGATATGCTTGGTGCTTACGGTAATACTATTGTAAAAACTCCAAATATCAACAGTTTAAGAGAAGACGGAATTCTCTTTTCAAATGCCTTCACTCCGACAGCCTTATGCGGTCCTGCAAGAACTTCTGTTTTTACCGGACGTATCCCAACAGCCCATGGAGTAACAAGAAATGCGGAGGATGACAACCTGCACAGAGATAAAGCAGATCCTTTACCGGATCTTCCTGTAATAACCGACTTCCTTGAGGGTTATGAGAAAATCTATCTCGGCAAGTGGCATATTGCGGAAACAAAACTTCCCCGGGATTATGGATTTAGAGGTCATAATTTTGCCCACTATGGTTTTCCGGGCTCTGGATTTTATAAGAATCTTGTTTTTAATCAGGGACCCGGTAAAGAGAATGAATACAGAAGCTGGGTCTTCCGAAAAGGGTTTGATGTACCGGAGGTAAGTGAACAGTTCTTCGGAGATAATCCGAATCTCCGTGTTCAGGAATTACGTGCGAAACTCAACTGTCCTGAAGAAGCAACTATACCTTCATATCTGGCGGAAGAAGCAATGCATTATGTTGATGCTGCCACATTGGCTGCTAAACCGTTCTTCCTCTGGCTTAATTTCTGGGGACCACATACACCATGCATGGTTCCCGAGCCCTACTACTCTATGTATAATCCTTCGGATATTCCAATCGATCCCGCTTTTAACGAAACATTTGAGAATAAACCGACACATCAGAAACATGTTTCGCAGATGTGGGGGGTTAACGAACTTCCCTGGGAAGAATGGCAGAAGATTATTGCTAGATATTACGGCTATATAACCCTGATTGATAAAAACATCGGCCGGTTTATCAACATCTTAAAAGAAAAAGAACTCTATGAAAACTCATTAATTGTATTTACCGCAGACCACGGGGATGCAATGGGTTCTAACCGTCTTATAGAAAAAGGGGAATTCATGTATGATACGTCATACAAAATCCCAATGATAATAAAACAACCGGGAAGATGTAATAGAGCTAGAACCTGTAATGAGTTTGTCTATCTGCATGATCTGTTCCCAACCGCAATTGAGGCTGCAGGTGAGATCCCGCCAATTTTGGATCAGGCAATAAGTCTTCTTCCCATAATGAGAGGTGAACGGGAATCAACTGAAAGGGATTATGTTTACGGTCAGTTTACCGCCCATTTTACCGATTTTAACCAGAGGATGATCAGAACTCACAGATATAAATTTATATTCAACGCTTCCACGGGCGGTGAACTTTACGATCTGCAGCAAGACCCTCATGAAATGATAAACCATATTTCCGACTCAGAATACGGTGAAATCAAACGAAAGCTTATAGATCTGCTTCTGGGGGAAATGAAAAGACTGAACGATCCCCTGGTGGGCTGGTTCAGTCGTATAAAGGATGTGTATTAATAAACACCCAGTTTCTCTGACAAAGGAGTAAGTAGTTCGAGTTTCCAGGGTTCCGTTCTGGGTGCTACAGAGCAGGCTGTACTGAGAATATATGCTCCTTTTGGTTTTCCGATAGTAATCCGGTTTGTTGCATGGGCAATAACTTCTTCCTCTGTTTTGAATTTCAAAAACTCTACAGCATTCATATTCCCTTTTACAAATACACGTCCATCCAGCTCTTCTAATGCGGTCGCCAGTTCTGTATCCCCCAATGGGGGAGGATCCAGAGTATCAATACCCAATGTACCGGTTTCTACCATCAAATCCAAACGATCACCAATATGTCCGCAGGTATGGGTGTACACGGATGTTCCTGTTTTCTTTACCGCATCGGTAACCTTTCTTTCATAGGGCATGACAAAATCACGATACATCTCCCGGGAAAGAAACGGCCCTCCTGCAAATGCTGATGAAATGAGAACAGCATCCACACCATGATTCCCTATTGCAGAAGCATGAGATACTGTCACGTTGGTTAAGTACTCAAGAATAGCATGAGCAAGATCAGGATCTGTTAATAGACTCATAAGGGCATTTTCGTAACCTAGAAGCTCTATGAAATGGGTAAAAGGTGAATAAACCTCGCCATGAACTGATACCTCATTTCCAACCCTAGATTTTACAATATCAATTGTTCTGAAGAAATAATCAGGGATTTCTCCGGGAAGAAAATCTCCTGTAACATCAGGGATATACGGAATATGATAGATATTCCAGAAATAACCTTTTATTTTATTAATTGCATCGAGATTATTAAGGTCAATCGTTTCAAAATTTGCACGGTCAAGGGGAACCTTACCTTCCAGAAAATGCTGTGCATTATCATCAGGGGGAATGAAAGTAATCTCACCATTTTTCCAGATTAATTTTTCTTCATCCCCAGTTTTCTCTATTGAAACAACCTCTTCGAGGATATTCGAAGGCATTCCCCAGAGATTTACTAATATACCGTCGAAACGGTATCTTTCCTGCAGCTGCATAAGAGCATCTGCAAAGCCTTCGCTGGTAAACCATATTTTATAGGGTTCAATATAAGTATTGAGGAAATAATGCCCCAGAGCAAGTTGGCACATTACCGGTACACGATCAGGGAACTTATGCTGCATAGCCAGAGCTATACGTTCACGTCCATTCATTTTTTTGCTCCAGACCAATAGAAAAATATTTCTAAAGCATATTTGTTCTTGGGTTTCACAGAGAATTTCATATGAAGTCTATTTCTCCAAAAAAATCCGGTCTGTGAAAATCGGGATTTTTTACACCTATTCGATTCCATGATAGATAATGGGGAACAGTAAGATCTTCCCCGCATTTATAGAAGTTAGCTTTAAACGTATGGTGATGTGGATTTTTGTATTCAGCTTCTTTAAATAGGCCAAAAGGAATCGCTATCGTAAGTTCCCAGTAACCGCTTACTTTCCTGATGTCTATTCTCTTATTTCCCAGAGTGGAGCGTGTACGTATTTTTGATACAATTTCTTCTTCAACCAGTGTACGGCCTTCACGTTGCGCTCCATAACCGACATAAGGAGTACCTATACAGTTAAACTCAAAATTATAGTAAAAACCATTTCCGGAGGAGATAAAAAACTCAACACAGCTATCCTTATAGACCGGAGAATTAATATGTGTATACCGGGCAAGAATATGTTTTTCAGCTACACAGTACTTCAATAGAATTTCACTTTCTGTATATGCACTGAACAGATCCACCTCAGGCCTATAACTGTAAACCTGCCAGTTTACTTCACTAATCCTGGTCTTTATCCCATTTTTCTCAATTGCGGCAGAAACTATGCCCAGATCAGGATAAGCATTTGGAAATCGCAATTTCGGGAGTTCCAGCTTCTTCTTCTCAGCCATTTCATACGATTGTATCCCATCGCAGATTACATGCGCAACCGAAGTTCTCAAAGCAAAAGGCCAACAGAATATATTCGGGCGTCCACAGGACTTCCTCTGGTCGCTTACTTTAATATTTCTTGTTAAAATAATGAGCTTTCGCGCTATCATAGCCCATCGCAGATTACATCCGCAACCGAAGTTCTTAAGGCAGAAGTCCAACTCAATATATTCGGGCGCTGGACTTTAATATTTCTTGTTAAAATAACAAGCTTTTGAG
>SDBT01021833.1_pt1 | contig 10002 bp, 15 predicted proteins | sample 2277101 | NCBI WGS metagenome assembly SDBT01 (sample SAMN10404973, study PRJNA504765) | marine sediment metagenome | isolation source: marine sediment core GS10_PC15, 103 cmbsf | place: Arctic Ocean: Southern Knipovich Ridge | collected 2010
CCATCGTTGGGCTGCTCTACGGCCCAAGTACTATTAGTGTGGTCAGTAATAACAACTGGCATCATTGCCTCCATACACGTATAGAGTTAAACTCCTAGCTATCCTAGGAGCAACTCTTATTTAAGAAGGGCTAACTCAGAGGTCATAACAGCGTTACGGCCGTATTGAATTAATTGATCAACATTTTCTGAACCTAGATAGAAGTTGAAACCCCCTATCTGTAAAGTAGGAATTACGAGGGTTTGGTGCCATTCCGCTTCTGGAACATGTTGATTATCGACCGCATCGATAAAATACTCAGCAATAATTTTGAGATAGTTCCAAAGAAACAACTTGGAGGTTTTAACTCCCTGAATCTTTTTCTTTAACCCATAATCTGCTCTAGGTCTTAACCCAAGGACAGTTCGAGGGCTATCTGGAAAGATATCAAACATGGACGTAACTAATCCCCCATCCGCTACTGGTACTCCGTTTAATTTGAAATAAGGAAAAATGAAAGGGATTGTAGATGACATTCTAACCGCCTTCCAAACCTCAAGGTTGGGGTGGGATTGTCGATCTAATAAAATGCGTTTACGTCCAATAATAGTTACGACAGAAATTTTGCAATCAATAATAAAGTCCTTGAGAATAGCGTCCCCAAATATACTTTGGTAAAATTTATCTAGTTCTTCGCCTGAATAAACACTTGGATTATCCAAACTAAAGAGGTTCTTAATCCTAAAATCTCTCATCTGGGCATAAGGGATCGTAGAAGCCAACTCTTCCATTTCTTGGGGCTTCATACCTAACGCATAGCCGGCTGCGATAATAGCTCCGCCAGAACTTCCAGCAATTCTACGAATATTGTATTGTCTTTCCTCAAGAGCTGCAATAGCCCCTATAAAGCAAGGAGCCCTAACTCCAGAGGACGAAAGAACTAAGTCTAGGTCTTTACGTTTCTTGCCCCATAGTGACATTCGGTAGTTTCTCCAATTCCTTTTCCTGTTCCGGTAACGTAATTGTCCAATGCTTCAATTCCAAATCTCGCTGCTTGAGAGCGGCGTGTAGGAAAGAAACTAAACGTTCTGTCAACCTAAGCTCAGGAGGAACTGTAACTGTTGCTATGCCATTTTCAGCACTTACTTGTATCTCACAATTTATCGTAACTGATTCTTGTTCTTCCATATTAATTCTTTCCGGTGGAGCCAAACCCACCTGCCCCTCTTTCTGTTTCGTCAAGAGTTTCCATCTCTTCAAAATGGGCACGGCTAATCGGATTAAGAACCATTTGGGCTACCCGATCTCCTTTGGAAACCTTGAAAGTCTTGTCTCCGTGATTAATCAAAAGCACTTTCATAGGCCCACGATAATCGCTATCTATTGTTCCAGGAGTGTTAACTACGGTAACTGCGTAGTTAGCAGCCAATCCACTTCTGGGACGTATCTGAATTTCGAACGCGGGAGAAAAAGATACCGAAAAACCTAAGCTGACTGCTCCCACCTTACCTGGCTGAATATCAAGATCCTGAATCGAAACTAAATCGGCACCGGCGGAGCCCCATGTTTTATACTCTGGCGTGACTGCGTCTGGGTGTAGTTTCTTAATTTTAACTGTCGGCATTACTTTACCTCAAAGCTGAAGGGGTTCTTCTTCTGGGGCCTACTCTGCCGTGACTCTGGCTTAGGAGCCTCATACTCAAAACCCTCTATGTCTAGTACTTCTACCTTAACGACTCTTCCTACAGCTACCGGAGTCTCCGGCATCAGGTTGAGTGGATTTCTACCTTGATTCCGAACAGCTAGGACTAACTCGCCCTTATGCGTATGGTCCACTACTGTTAGAGCGGGGAAAACTTCTGCTGCTTGGTCGGCTAGCTTAGGGTACGTACTGACTTGAAGAACGTATCCAAAAGGTACTTCGCAGGCTATGCCAAGTACGACTCTTTGAATCTCCGAAGGTTGTACAGTCACATGTTTAATACAACGAAAGATCACAGCAGACAAATCCTCTGCTATAGTAACCCCTTTCGGCCCTTCTTTAGTCAAATCAGCAAGCTTCAAATTAGTGTATGAATTCATTGTAATCCTCTTGAGAAAGGAACCCCTGATCAACAGGACGTCCTGGTAACGCACCTTGGGACTGGCCGGGATGTACCCGACCAGTCGAAATAATTAAAAATCCGCTTAGCTACTTCGACCGGGATTTCCACCGCCTAGCGTGACGCCAGCCAGGGTAGCATTCCCTACGGGAAGCTTACCACTTCGGCCAAGCTTGACATGCGGAAGACCTGTGGACGAGCTTCGGTTATCCTGCTTCTGAGTATATCCGCCACTCCAAGCCATACCATGCTGAGATGGCATAACACCAGAGACCAAATCGGGATTCCTCGTAGTTTCAGGACCAAAGCCGTTCGCATTGGTGTCAAAAATAGAATCAAGCGAATCAAGATTAACTACAGTTCCATTGTGTTGTAGTACACCCATTTTATATTTCCCTCCGTACAATGTGTATTTTGATTTTGATCTTAGGCCATTGTAGTTCCGCAGACGCGGGTGGGTGGGGTACTGAAGACCCGAAAAGAAGACGTATCTTCTCACACCCGGAGGGAGAACCTAAGATTGCTATACTTCTTCCTCATCCATAATCCACATAAGTAGATCTTCTACGTTTACGTTTGGTAATTCTGTCAAATTATTGGTACTACTTGCGTCTTCTCTAGTCCGAACTGCTGTTTCGCCATAAGGCTCCAGTACCACTGGTTTTTCTCCATCCCAGTGACGTACAGTCAACGCTTCGTCAAAACAAACCAGAGAATTTAGAGCATCTTTACCTACACGTACCAAATACTCATCGTTTAGGTTCGCAAGAATTTCTAAGTCAATATAAGTCTCTGTACCCATTTTAATCCTCCTTGGGACTGGGAACATCTCCCCTCTCTACAATAATACGATAGTTGGGCCTATTTGTCAAATTTAACTCTGTTCTGGTGTTTCGTGCCGAACAACGTTATCGGCCTGAGGCTTATCCTCAGAGCTTCTAACCACATCAAAGGTGACCTGTTCTCCAGTTTCTAGCTTTCTGAAACCTTCCATTTGAATTTTGGTGTAATGTACAAATACATCACCTTCTACCTCAGGGGAAACGACGAAACCGTATCCCTTCTTTGCATCAAACCACTTAACTACTCCATCAACCATTTTATACTCCTAAGAAATTCTAATCCTGTCGTTAGCGGGCTATTTGCCCGCACAAAGAATTATACGACAAAAACTGCATTTATGCAGTAAGAATTTCGGGCTTCGTATCAGTTATTAGAACCATGTATTCAATATGTGTCGCCCGGGTGCCATCCCGGGTGGCGATGGTCCATCTATCGGACAACATCCCCAGACGTGTCTTTGTCTTCTTCAACATGGGTTCTAGGCAAAATATCATACCCGGCTTTAATTCTAAACCCTGTCCTTTTATACCTGCATTGGGTACCTGAGGCGCTTCATGCATTTCTCTTCCAATAGCATGGCCAGAGAATTCCAGTATATTGTAGAAAGGACTACTCACAACCGATAGATGAATCGCTCTACCAACATCTCCCAACTTGTTCCCCATAACACAGGCTTCGGTGCCTGCGTTAATCGCATTTTCGCTGGCAATTATGATATCTCTATCGTCTTGTTGCATTTCCCCAATGCCAAATAATCGGGCAGCGTCCGCAAACCACCCATCTAGGCTTAATCCGCAATCAATGGTGATTACGTCCCCTTCCTTAATAACATCATTTGTCCTAGGAATTCCGTGCACAACAGTGCTGTTTCTAGAAAAACAGATTGAGGCGGGGAAAGGGCTCGTAGGGCTTCCATAATTCTTGAACGCCGGGATTGCATTGTGGTCTAGAATAAATTCTTCGGCCATCTTATCTAAGTCCTGCCCAGAGAGTCCGGGCTTCGCAGACGATACTAACATGTTCAAACATTTGGAAAGTAATGAACCGGAAGTTTTCATTTTCTCAACTTGTTCCGGAGTTTTAATTACAGTCATTTAATTCAATTCTCCTGGAAAAATCAACGTAATCTCAGTCAACCCGTCTCTAGAAACTACTACACTGTCCACATCAGATTCTTTATTGGCTAATAGAAGAAGGGCTTCTACTAATGCTTTGTAACGAACATTAAGAGTGTGGGCGTCATCAAACGGATTATCTGAGGGTTCCGCTACCGGAGTCGGGGCTACAATCTCGGCAGTTTTTACCATGTGTTCATGCCAAGCTACAAACCGAGCAGCTACTTCCGGAGCATATTTAACAGACTGGCTTCGCATATTTGCAGGAAGAGCCTTTAGATGAGGAACTGCCTGGGCATGTCCTCCGTGCTTTATCACCAAAGCTGCGGTTCTTCCACCAGAGTTATAGAAAGTTAATACTGCCTCTAGTTGAATTTTCTTATCAGTTATTCTATGGTACTTTCTGTTGAACAGCCACCATAGCGTAGCACAAATTGCTTTAACTCCTCTATCAGGATCATCAGCCTCGGGCTTAGTAAAATTTGCTAAGTCGGCGGCCTTATCAGTCATTGCAGCAATATTTTTAACTTGCCTAGCTCCGATACCAGTAAACTGGCCAAACCCATAAGCTCCTGTAGGGCTAGTAGCCTCTGCCACAAACATAGATTCTTGTGTGATCAAACCCCGTATAAGGTTTGGATCAAGATCAAAAAGATCCGCATACTCCTCAATGAACGGACGAATTTCTTTTTCTCGCTCTTCTAATACCGCTGTAATTTTAGACATCAATCTCTCCTTAAACTGCTTTCTTCTAGATAGTTGTCTGTAACTCTAACAAACTCGGCCTTGCGTTGTAGTTCTTTTATATCCCGGGCCCCGGCATAGGTCATTCCGCTACGAACCCCGCCGAGTAGCTGATCGATAACACTTTGGGCAGAACCAGTTACTGGGGCCCAGAAATCAGAACCCTCTGCTACTGTTTTTTCCTTGAGTCCTCCGTAATACTCATTCTGGAAATCTTCACTGGACTGACCTCGGTACTTAGCCATCAAAGGCCCAATTCCCACTCCAAATTTCAAACCTTGACGCGCGTCTTTAACTTTCTCAGCTGCGCTCTCGTTAGTCAGAGCAAACAACTTGCCCATCATTACGGTAGAGGCACCAGCTGCAAGTGCTTTGACGATATCCGCCGAACTTCGTATCCCACCGTCTGCAATGATTGGAACACGGAGATGTTGTGACTCTTCTGCACAGTCCCTAACAGCCGTAAACTGCGGAACACCAAAGCCCGTGACCATTCTAGTGGTACAAGCGGCGCCAGGACCGATGCCAACTTTAACAGCATCTGCGCCCGCATTAACGAGGTCGTGATATGCCCTTGCCGTACAAACGTTTCCGGCGATGACTTCCAAGCCTGAGTAATGAGTTTTGATCTTTTCGACCAAATGTACCATTTTATCCGAATGTCCATGAGCGACATCAATGCATATCCCAACTGGACCCAAATCAGCAAGCTTAGATATTTCATCAAATTTTCCTACTCCACAGGATAGAATGCACAGACCGTTAAGCTGAGACACCCACTGTTCCTGTTCTTTAAAAGAAGTGAATCGGTGAAAGATGGGCATTCCACCATTGCCGATAATTACTTGTGCCAAATCCATACCGATAACTGTATCCATGTTAGCCGGAATTAAAGGCATCCCTATTCGAATTTCCTTAGTCAACCAACTATGAAGATCAGGCTCTGTACGGCTATTGACATTGTTGTATCTAGGTACCAATGCTACATCATCAAAAGTTAATGCTTCTTTCATTATGATCCTACTAGCTTTCCTAATTTATGTTTACCTATTATATGGAGTCGAGTGGTACTTCTAACCGACTCTACCGAAAGTTTTTCTATGGTCCGTACATGAAGATCATACGGATCCTTTTTGAGCATCCCTTCTTCCCACGAATCCCAAAGCCAAGAAGCGGAAGTATCAATATTTGCGGCAGCAGAACTGCTGGCATAAATTTCCGACATTTTCATATTTCGAATCCGGTCTGCCGATAAACCTTCAGAAGAAAAATCAGCAAGAGCCTTCGACAATATACGTTGAGTTTTACTCAACCGGGCTAGATCCGCGTCAGTCTTGGTATGTAGAAACAAGTTTCCAGGAATATCCCAATATAAAGAAGCCCCAGACCCATAACATAACCCGTTCTTTTCTCGTAACTCTTCAAATAGATATTGGGACAGGCAGCCTACCCCAAGGCCTAAAGCAATCCGGGTTCTGTATAATCTGGGCATAGCTAAAGGCATCAAGGTATGTAAATGGGACTGTTCGGTGCCTGAGTCTACCAATCTGAATGAGTTATAATTGAAATTAGCTCGAAACTTTTTTCGTTTAGTTATACCTGGTTGCAAGCGGTCGTATTTATTGACAGCCTGCATAAGTTGTTTCTCTGTCAAGTCTCCAGTCACCATCAGAAGAACATTATCTCCATGATAATACTCGCCATAGAAACGCGTTAGATCTTGAATTGTAGCTTTTCTAATAACATCAACTCCGCCTACAATCGAATGATATCTTTCCCCAAGAGCACGGGTGTACAGTTCTTCTTCCAGAAAACCACTTTCATCATCCATGTCCCCCTGAATCTCGGCAATCACTGCTTTTTTTTCAACATCTTCCCAGCGGGCTTCGGGAAACTGACAATTGTAAAACATATCAGCTAAAATTTCATAAGATTCTCGCCAATGTTTCTTCAGCCCCGTAGCTTCATAGGTAGTTTTGTCATGATAGGTATGAGCATTGTAATAGGTACCAAGCTTTTCCCAAGCCCGATTAATTTGAAGCCAGCTTCTCTTTTTGGTACCAGCAAAGACCATATGTTCCAAAGCGTGGGAGTAGCCCCATTCTCCAGGACTTTCGTCCACGGCACCACATTTCACATAATATCTGAAGTCTACCAATGTCGTTTTCATGGGACGAAATAAAACTGTAACGCCGCTGTTACCCTTAAGAACTCTCATGTAGGAGTCTCCTATGCCTAACTATCTGACGTTACATCTAGATTAATTCCACGTCCGCCAGCGGAACCTTGCTTCTTTCGACGTTCATTAATTTTTGCGAAACGTGCATCTTTAATCTTACGCTGATCTTCCTTTTGCTCCCTAAATTGCTTAGCATGCTTAGCTCGATCTTCCTTGGTGGTATGAATATGTTGTACGTGCTCTCCTCCAGGTGGGGTAGCTACGTGAATATCCGTATTGTTCTTAGCCATTGTTAGCTTCTCCTATGATCTTCCTTATTCACCCTCTAATGCTATAGTAATCAGAGATACCCCAGCAAAGGGGCCTCCTACATCCATACGTACCATATCTATATCAGCAGGGCTTGGTACGTCTTTAAAGCTGGTAGAATATTTTGGCCCGGTAAAAAATACGCTGCCAAATTGATTCTGATTTGCTCCCATCACATGTCCTTGATGATTGCTAGATTCTGACATACACATGTCTATAAGAATTGAGTTCGTACCCGTAATAGTGTGAGTGCCAGAAATTGAAAAATCAGGAAGTTGTGTATGTTGGGCTATAACAGTAGGCCCGCTATCAAGAGTTCCGTTAGCACCACTAATAACGGCAGACATTCCATTCATCCGCCCAACAGGCTCATCAAATTCAACAGTGAGCGTTCCAGTTACTGTTCCTGTAGAGGGCATCGGAGCTGGTAATGTAAATATCCAGGCGCATGGAAAACTGGAACCTCCTGCTCCGGTGACTTCAATAGCGGTTGTCAGAGGTACAGCGGGCAACGGAGAAACTGCTGCTCCAGATAAAGTGGCACTCACTGCTGTGGGTTTTTGGGTATCAACTCCACCCACGAATGCGATAAGAGTATTACCCTCTTGTACAGGGCCTTCAAACTCTTGTTCCCATGAAATAGTGAGAGAGTTTACTTCTTGAATTCCAGTAGCAGTAGTTATTAGTGTGGCAATCATGGCTGATCTGATGTAACATTGGTAGCATCCATGTTACGTTGTTTGTCCAGATTTAAACTTCCGGCAAAATCTTGGCCAAGGGCACTAGGATTATCCCCGGGGCGATAATAATGTTGTAACTCGTCTTGAGATACATAATTTTCCGACGTAACTGTAAGATCCAAAGCAAAGCCGCCACTCACCACAGTACCCAATTCTACAGCTTCTAAAATAGAATCCCACATTCCAAAATGACCAGCAATACCACTGAAAGTTGCAAAAGTTCCTGATACAGCGGAACCATAATAAAAATTCCGATTGACATCCGTCATGGTTCCTGTGGAATTTACAAATGCTACCCCAGTTGTGGTAGAAAATCCATTCTTGAAGGCGTCTAAATTCGTTCCATCCCACTGTAAAAAAGTATGAGTCCATTCTTCAGTTTGAAACCAATCAGGCCAACCATAATGTTTGATGGTCGTTCCGCCAGAGTCTTTGATTAAAACCCTAAGTTCTGCTGGACGTTTTCCATGAATGGGACTCTCTACAGAAATTGGAGTAGTAAAAATATGAAACTGGTCACGATCACGCTTATCTCCAGCAGAAAGGATAGTAGCGTGCTCTTTATTAGCTTGGGGCTTAACCCAAAAACCTAGAGTCCAAATATTAGCAATCCCCAAACCACTAATATTTTCGGTTCTTCCAAGATATTGACCTTTCCCATCAAATTTAACAGACATTACTCCATGGAGGCAGCCAATGTTAACCCATTGGCTACAGCGTGTAACGGATCAGAGGCGTGTCGAACCTGGCTAATGTTTACAGGCATATTGACGGTAGCCAGGGCCTGGTTAAATTTATCGATGAATCCCTTAGGTAGTGAAGTTCCGCCTCCAACTACGAGCGGGATGGGATCCTTGAACTTGGGAAGAGAAGGAGATTTTTCCAAGTCGTGAGCAATATTGTCTAAGGTATAAACTAGAAGATTCCCGTAATAAATGGCAATAGCTTGGTGAATCTGATTATTCGGATTTGGCTTCATAAGATCTAAAGTATCGCCTTCCTTTTCTTGTTGAACCAAACTTCGCGTCATATCTGTAGCAATAGCTACCTGCTCATCTACCCAATCTCCAGCTCGAGAAGTACTAAAAGAAACCACAGAATCACCGGCGGACATTACAACTACGTTCATCATGCCTGCTCCACAACTGATGGCAATTCCTGTCAATCCGTCTTCTAGTAATTCGGAATAGCCTAACGCCTCTGCTTCATTCATAGGCTGAGGATCAAACCCTTTGCTTGCAATAAAAGAACGAATCATATCCGAATGGAATATTTGATCAAACTGGGCATCTATCGGCTTAGCAGGAACAGAAAACACCATTCTCTCATTTTGATGCTTGGGTTCTCCAATTACAAGACTAATTAGTTCTTTAAGAATAGGAAACGCGGCCTTTTCCTTAGGAGACAAAACCCCTCGGTGCATAGGACGCCGAGTATCTGTGTGGCGCTCATTTGCCATTACAAAAGCGGGATCGCCTAGAACATAGAAGCCATCTGGCTGCTCGATATAAGGAGCTTGCCGATCATCTAATCCTTTCTGAAGCATTTTCTTATTGATGGGGGTTTTGTAGGGAAGATGTAGAAAACAATCTCTGACTTTTACAAAGTCGATAGAGCCTCCATTATTGAATCTGCCCGCCACCAAAAAGGAAGTACCAACATCTAATCCAACCCCTTTTGGGACTTCAGTATCTGCCATCTCAAACTCCTTTGTAAAACTCTTGTTTAGAGTTTCTCTCTTTTGCAAATCCTCGGGGAGTAACTCTTTACGCTCCTCTGGATCTGGTTCCGGAATTTGTGCGGCCATCAAGCCGTTGAGAAAACGGCGGGTCTGTGTATAAGGAGTAGAGTTCCAGATTTTGCTAATTGGTTTTTCAAATGCGTTCTGAACAGGAAATTCATCAAAGGCACAAGGGCACGGTTCTACATCTCCATTCCAGCGTATCGTGACTCAAGCCCGCAGCTTGTCACAGTAGGAAGAACGGGGATGG
>SDBT01021834.1_pt1 | contig 10002 bp, 8 predicted proteins | sample 2277101 | NCBI WGS metagenome assembly SDBT01 (sample SAMN10404973, study PRJNA504765) | marine sediment metagenome | isolation source: marine sediment core GS10_PC15, 103 cmbsf | place: Arctic Ocean: Southern Knipovich Ridge | collected 2010
AAAACAACTGCCGCTTACAAAAACAAGGAACGCAATCCAATCGAGGCGTATGATATTGAAGTGGCAAAAAATCTTATCAAGGAAGATAAAGAAGAGCAGGAAAACGCAGCAAAATCATATTAAAGCCTTTGGAAGGCAACAAATGCGTTTCCTCACTTATACACTAATAATGATCTACGTCACTCCCTCAATAGCAATTAAAAGAGATGAAATCAAATTTGATTTCATAAGGGCATCCGGTCCAGGCGGGCAGAAAGTCAATAAAGTATCAACTGCGGTTCAGCTTCGCTTTGATGTTAAAAATTCACCTGCTCTTTCCGATGATATCAGATTCCGGTTGGTTCACCTTGCCGGCAGAAGAATTACAGAAGACGGGATTCTTATAATAAAAGCAAAGAGTTTCCGAACACAAAAGCAGAACCGTAAAAACGCTGTTAATCGTCTGATAAAGTTAATACAAAAAGCATCTGAAAAACCCAAAATCCGCATTAAAACTAAGGCCTCTCTTGCATCAAAAAAACGTGTCATTGAAGCAAAAAAGCATCGGGCTAAAATAAAAAAGATGAGGCGTCAAGTTTCAATTCACGAGGATTAAGGCTTATTCCTTTTAGGGAGAATTAAAGATGATAATTGGAACTCCTAAAGAGATTAAAGACAATGAATACCGGGTTGGAATTACACCGGGAGGTGTCCGTCAACTTGAGCAGTCTGGCCATAAGGTGCTGGTCGAAACAGGAGCGGGCAAGGGCAGCGGTTTTTCGGATGATGAATACGAAACTTCCGGGGCAAAAATCGTGCCCACCAGTGCCGAAGCATGGGGCGCTCAGATTGTTGTAAAGGTAAAAGAACCTCAACCCGTAGAGTATGATTTTTTGAGGCCGGATCTCGTACTTTTTACCTTCCTGCATCTGGCGGCAGACGAGCGATTAACGCGCGAGATGATGGATCGAGGGGTTACCGGAATAGCGTATGAAACAGTTGAGCTTTCCAACGGACAATTGCCTCTGCTGACTCCGATGAGCGAAGTGGCCGGACGTATGGCAATCCAGATTGGCGCTCACTATCTGGAAAAGGAAAACGGCGGCCGGGGCAAGCTGCTTGGAGGCGTGCCTGGCGTGCGCCCGGCCGATGTGGCAATTATCGGCGCAGGAGTTGTAGGAACAAACGCAGCCCAGGTAGCGCTGGGAATGGGAGCACATGTAATGGTAATTGATATTAATCTGGATCGTTTGCGTTATCTTAATGACGTGTGCTCAGGAAGACTGATCACCCTGAGTTCAAACCCTCTTAATGTTGCTGAAACAGTCCGCAGGGCAGACTTGGTGGTGGGCGGAGTCCTGATAAAAGGCGCAAAAGCACCAAAACTGGTTACGCGCGAAATGATAAGCACAATGAACCAGGGCAGTGTAGTTGTTGATGTTTCTGTTGATCAAGGCGGCTGCATAGAAACCACCGAACCTACTACTCACTCAAATCCTACTTATTTAGTTGACGGTGTTATTCATTATTGTGTATCCAATATACCGGGCGCTGTTCCGAGAACAAGCACCTATGCTCTCAGCAACGCAACCCTTCCATATGTTTTAAAGCTGGCAAATATGGGACCGGAGGCCGCAATTAAAACTGTCCCATCTTTGGCTAAAGGAGTAAATACTTATAAAGGAAAAATAACTTATCAGGCTATTGCCGAAGTTTTCGGCCTGGAAGTATAGACTTTCAGATAAATAATTTCACTGCGTTATCAGTCAAAATTTTCGATGACGTACACATCAGCACGACTTACTCAGATTTTTCCTTCTAGCCTTGTGAAATGAATTATCTGAAAGTCTATAGAAAAAGAACCAGGTAATTATGAAAAAGCGAATATCCGACATTCCCAAATCAGATCGTCCAAGAGAAAGACTTCAGCACAAAGGCGCTGAATCTCTCTCAGACCTTGAGCTGCTAGCCGTTCTGCTGGGAAGCGGAACAAAAAAACACGATGTAATGACGCTTGCAAGCCGTATATTAAAAGTTATTGATCAAAGCGGCGGCAGGGCTGATGTTAATGCCCTTCAACAAATTGAAGGTGTTGGATCAGCTAAAGCAGCGCTTATTGCTGCTGCCCTAGAGTTTGCCCGGCGCAGGATCAGGCCGGAAGGCACAAAAATTTCATCTCCTGCAGCCGTACTTCCGCTGATCAGCCATTTTGCAGACCGAAAACAGGAGCATTTTATATGCCTCTCACTCAACGGAGCCAATGAAGTTATAACAAGCAGGGTGGTTTCCGTTGGCCTTGTCAACAAAACACAGGTGCATCCAAGAGAGGTTTTTGCCGATCCGATTACCGATCGGGCATCCTCAATAATCGTAGCACATAACCATCCGGCAGGAACTTTAACTCCAAGTAAAGAAGACATCGAAATTACCAGGCAGTTAAAATCTGCCGGAGAAACATTGGGCATCAAGTTGCTGGATCACATCATTTTTAATCATAAAGGCTTTTTTAGCTTTCAGGAAAATGGAGATCTATAGACTTTCAGATAAATAATTTCACTGCGTTATCGGTCGGACTTCTCGACGACGTACTAACATGTACGCCTTACTCGAAGTTTTTCCTCTAGCCTTGTGAAATGAATTATCTGAAAGTCTACATAGCAATATGGAGAAAAATATATATGTCTAAGCCGAACAGTACAAATTCCGCACCCTCATCCGACTTCGTACGAAATATTATTGCCGAAGATATCAAGGCAAATAAAAACGACGGCAAAGTAATAACTCGATTTCCGCCTGAGCCTAACGGCTATCTGCATATCGGCCATGCAAAATCCATATGCCTTAATTTCGGGATTGCAGCCGAAAACAATGGGATATGCAATTTAAGATTTGATGACACCAACCCAAGCAAGGAAGATGTTGAATATGTTGAATCGATAAAATCAGATGTCAGGTGGCTTGGCTTTGACTGGGGCGATCGCCTTTTCTATACATCTGACTATTTTGAACATCTGTATCAATTTGCCGTCAAATTGATCAAAAAAGGCAAAGCTTATGTCTGCAACCTGAGTCCCGGGGAAATTAGGGAATACAGGGGCACCTTGACTGAACCGGGCAGAGAAAGTCCTGATCGTGACCGCTCGGTTGAGGAAAATCTTGATATGTTCGAGCGCATGCGAAATGGTGAGTTTGAAGACGGTTTTTGTGTTCTCAGGGCAAAGATTGACATGTCATCGCCTAATCTGATTATGAGGGACCCGACCCTGTTTCGTATCAAGCATGTAGCCCATCACAGAACAGGCGACAAGTGGTGCATTTATCCCATGTATGATTTCAGTCACTGTCTTTCGGATTCGATAGAAGGTATCACTCATTCCATCTGTACGCTGGAATTTGAAAATAATCGCTCTTTGTATGACTGGATTCTTGATGAACTTGAAGTGGAATGCCATCCACAGCAAATTGAGTTTGCCCGGCTAAATCTCAACTATACCGTGTTGAGCAAAAGAAAACTTATAGAGCTTGTAGAAAAGGGGCATGTAAATGGCTGGGATGATCCACGAATGCTTACTCTTTCCGGTATCAGGAGACGTGGTTACACACCCGAGTCAATTCGAAATTTCTGCGACCGTATTGGAGTTGCCAAAAGGGACAGCATGGTTGATATGGCTTTTCTCGAATACACCGTCCGGGAAAATCTGAATAAAATAGCTCCACGCGTCATGACAGTACTTCGCCCTCTTAAGGTGATCATTGATAATTATCCTGAAGATCTTGTTGAAGACCTGGAAGCCCTTAATAATCCGGAAGATCCAGGCATGGGAACGCGAAAAGTACCTTTCTCGCGCGTACTTTATATAGAACAGGAAGATTTTCGTGAAGACCCGCCAAAAAAATTCTTTCGCCTGGCTCCTGGTCGCGAGGTGCGTCTGCGCTATGCGTATTTTATAACTTGCGTAAAAGTGGTGAAGGATGAAAAAACAGGTGAAATAGTTGAACTTCACTGTACTTACGATCCTAAAACAAAAGGCGGAGATTCTCCAGACGGACGAAAAGTTAAAGCAACTCTTCACTGGGTATCTGCCGGCCACTCAATAGAAGCTGAAGTGCGCCTTTACGATCATTTATTTAACGTTGCAAATCCCAGCGATAAAAAACAGGCTGAAGATTTCAAAGATTGTCTGAATCCAAAATCACTGGAAACACTTACTTCGTGCAGGGTAGAACCGAGCCTGGCAGGCGCATTGCCGGGAAGCAGATACCAGTTTGAAAGACTGGGCTATTTCTGCGTTGATTCAGTTGATTCATCTGAAAGCAAACTGGTATTTAACCGAACGGTTACCCTGCGTGATACCTGGGCAAAGATTCAAAAAGCACAGAAGAAAAGATAACCCGAATTGCTCACTATAGTGTTTGTCAGAATAATGTTCCGATTGTTTATAAATATTAGCAATATTTAAAATGAGCGTTTCAAATTGAGCAGATTATTAAACTATCATAAAAATAGAATGAAATTCAGATTCATCATCCTGAGCAGGTGCCAGATAGTTTTTTTAAAAGAGCAAAATAATATGATTGATATTCTAAACCACTATACCTTGGGATTTGACTAGGACAGGCACGTAGAAGGTTTTTCACCAGGGATAAAATGCCGTGCATGTCTCGCTCCTTACAAACTGAGTGGGTATGGTGCCGTTGCCAAAGCCAGAGTGAACATATTTTGCTTTTTAAAAAAACTATCTGATACCTGCTCTCAGTACTGTACTCGAGGCCTCATAGCCTTGCAGCTTTTTTACAGATCTACCTGCGAAAGAGCTTCAGGTGTGATACATGCAATCAGGAAATTGTTTTTGGGAACCGATACAAAAACTTCGGAGTTTCTCAGCTATTCAAATAATGATACTGCTCTGCGCAGGCGTTCTACAACCCGCTTTTGCCCAATAGCAATAAGGATATCAAAAAGACCCGGCCCAACTGTCTGCCCCGTAACTGCCGCACGTATTCCATTTATCAAAACTCCCGCCTTAACATCCAGTTCTTCAGCCATATCCCGTATCACATTCTCGCTTTCTTCAATAGTGAATGACTCTATTGCCCCAAGACGGTCTGCCAAAATTGAAAACCAATTTTTCAGGCCATCATGCTTTAAAATGTTTTTTTTCAGAGCTTTTTCTTCTATTTGATACTCATCGGAAAAATATGCTCTGCCAAGTGTGGCGAACTCCGTGGTTACATGATACCTGCTTCGAATAAGATCTATTGTGGCAAAATACCAGTCACGTTTTGCTGATTCAAACTCAGGATTCCAAATTCCAGCCTTTTCCAGTTCCGCCTTAACATAAGGCTCAATTTCTTCAACAGGAAGATTCCTTATGTAATGTGAGTTTATGCTAAGCGCCTTTGGATCTGTAAAAAATTTCGGATCATTTTTATTAACATTAAAAACAGAATTAGCCTTGTTTAGTCCTTCTAAAGAAAATGCTTCAATAAGTTCCTCTTTTGTAAAGATATCTCTGGAATCAGGTGTTGACCATCCAAGACGGACCAGAAAGTTTACTAAAGCCCAGGGCAAAAAGCCATGCTCCCTGTAAAAATGTACAGCAACAAGTTCCCCGTGCGTTCGTTTTGAAATCTTCGCCTTTTTGGGATCAAGCGTTAAAGACATATGAGCAAACTTTGGGATGGGTGCTCCAAGGGCTTTGTACAGCAAAATCTGCTTTGGAGTATTTACCAAGCCATCCTGACCGCGGATAACATGTGTTATCCTGTCCCTGATGTCATCTACTGTATTGGAAAGAATATACAGAGGCTGCCCATTGGATCGGACTATCACAAAATCTTCTATGTCTTCATATTTCTTTTCAAGATAACCATATACAATGTCCTCAAAACAAATAGAACCTTCAACATGGGGTATTTTCAGACGAATTGTATATGGTATTCCTGCTGCTTCCTTTTCAGAAATTTCTTGAGGAGTTAAATTGCGGCATGTGCCGTCATAGTGTAAAGAACTCTTCCTCTTTAGCGCCTCTTTTCGCTTTCTATCAAGCGTCTCTTTAGTGCAAAAACATTTATATGCATGGCCGGTTTCCAAGAGTTTCTGTGCGGCAGCCTGATGTTCTTTAATGAAGTGAGACTGAAAATATGGGCCTTCATCCCATGTAATGCCCAGCCACTTCAGGCTTTCAATAATTCCCTCAATGGATTCTTCTGTAGATCTCTCTACATCGGTATCCTCAATTCTCAAAATCAGCTTGCCGCCTGTTTTTTTTGCAAAAAGCCAGTTGAATATGGCTGTCCTTGCACCGCCGATATGTAAATATCCGGTCGGGCTGGGTGGAAAACGCACTATTACTTCTTGTGTCATTTTCTATCACCTTTCTTTATATTAAACTCGTGAACGGTTACAATAAGTTAACACGGAAGCCTGTCATACGCCACCACTTTTTCTCTGTCAATAGCATTAAAATTTCAAGATTCAGAAGCAAGTAAAATATCTCTTGCCTGTAATTATATAAATGGCATAAATATAAAACATGAAATCAATTCCATTACATACGCAAAATGAAAAAAGGCGGATTTGGACATCTACGCGTTCTTTGCTGGAAACAAATAATTATAAACATAAAAGAAATGGAAGAAAGAGCAAAAGTCATTGGACCCTGTTTGAGAGGCTGGTGCATGTATTTGGTTTTCTGCTTAAAATAATCAATTTGTACAAAACTGGTTATTATAACGCGATAAATGTTGTTGTTAATAATGTAAAAATTAACCTTTCTGATTTACCTGAATCTTTTCGTTCATATAAAATTTTACATTTATCAGACCTTCATCTGGATTGCATAAATGGAATCGAAAATATTATCTGTAAAAAAATTAAAGGATTAAAGTATGACCTTTGTGTTTTGACTGGAGATTACAGAGAGAATACCCACGGCAGTTTCAAACAAATCTTAAAGCCAATGAAAAAAATAGCCGAATCAATAAATGCAAGAGACGGAATACTTGCGGTTCTGGGCAACCATGACAGCTACCTGATGGTTAGTCATCTCGAAGATATGGGCATTAAAATATTAACAAATGAAACAACATATATTTGCAGAAAAAATGATAAAATTGCCGTCACCGGAATAGACGATCCACACTATTATTATACTGATCAAGCTGTCTGCGCTATGGAAGAAGATAATAAAAACTTCAAAATAATTCTCGTTCACACACCCGAACTTTATGATTTAGCAGCAGATAATGACTATAATTTATATTTGTGCGGCCATACTCATGGAGGACAAATCTGTCTGCCCGGAGGAATTCCTTTAATCACTCATTTATATGTTGGTAAAAAATTTCATACTGGTTTGTGGAGCTATTCAAATATGAAAGGCTACACAAACCAGGGCTGCGGAGTGGTAGGGATTCCTGTGAGATTTAACACTAAAAGCGAAATAGCGCTTATTACCTTAAAAAAAAGTAACTGAGGCTATGGAAAAAATTTTCATTGCCGATGCCATGCTTGGAAAACTCGCAAAATGGATGAGGATAATCGGATGTGATGTTGAATATTTCCCAGAAATATCGGATAATGAAATTTCAGAAAGAGCTTATCATAGTGGGCGTATAATTCTGACAAGAGATACAATGTTAATCAGGAGAAAAATAAACAGAAAAAACAATTTTTTTGTTAGATATGACAGTTATCAGGATCAGCTAAAACAGGTTGTAAAAGCTTTTTCAATCGATCCAAAGGAAAATCTCTTTACTCGATGCCTTTTATGCAATAAAAAGCTTATATATATCGACAAGATTTCTGTAGCAGACAGTGTGCCGGAATATGTTTATTGTACCCGGGATAACTTTAAAACCTGCCCTTCCTGCGACAGGCTTTACTGGAAGGCCACGCATAAGGATAATATGGTCGAACAATTAAGAAAAATATTGGAGTTGAAATAGTTTTGTCAGAAGAAAATATTATAATTCATAAAGCAGAAGTCAGCGCAAAAGGGAAAAAGTACAGCGGAATTGTTTCATTGATTCTTGTACAGAAACAAGATGGCTGGACATATGAGATCGAGAATATGACCCACGAAAATTTACCATTAATCTGGAGAGCCAAATCACCGGAAAAAGCTTCCAGCAAACTAAAGGACATTTACAGAGACAAAGTCTGGGATTTTAACATCGTTGATTAATTTGTGTAAGTAATTTTTGCATTAAATTTCGAGAGGTTAGCCATGTCATGGAAAGAATCAATACCCCTTGAAGATCTTTTGAAACATCCTGAGGTTCAAGAGGTAACCAGCAATATTAACCAGGAATTAGTTGAAAGAAGAGAATACGTCCCTCCTATATGTAAAGTTTTTACATATTCCTATACTGCTTTGCAGGACAATTCTAAATTTAGATTTGTCGTTGATAATGAAGCAAAAAAGCAACTGCCGAACATTATAGATAATAAGGTACATAGCATAACAGGCGCTGAAAACCCGGGAAAATCATTAAAAGAAAGATACTGCAAAAAATGTAATATTGGTATTGTATTTTCTGGAGGACCTGCGCCCGGAGGTCATAATGTTATTGCTGGTCTTTATGATGCAGCAAAAAAAGCCAATCCAGAGAATAAAATTTACGGTTTTTTGCTTGGACCAGATGGAATATTTGAAAACGAAGCTATCGAAATTACCGACAGTCTTGTTGACAAGTACAAGAACCTGGGTGGTTTTACAATGATCAAGACCGGCAGGACTAAAACAGACACAAAAGAAAAAATAGCGCTGTCAAAAGAAACATGCAAAAAGCTTGAACTTGATGCTCTTGTAATAGTAGGAGGAGATGATTCTAACACTAATGCAGCATTTCTTGCCCAGGAGATGTTTGAAGACGGTATCCAAGTCATTGGCGTACCTAAGACAATTGATGGCGATATACAAGTAAAAGACGCTGATGGTAATATTTTATGCGCTATATCTTTTGGGTTCCATACAGCAGCAAGAGCTTTTGCAAATGCAATAAGCAATCTTTGCACTGACTGTAGTTCAGATGTAAAATATTGGCATATTTGCAAGGTAATGGGAAGATCTGCAAGTCATTTAGCCCTTGAGGTAGCTTTACAGACCCATGCCAATATAACTCTGATCGGCGAGGATCTGGCTAACTATATTGACAAGAAGAGACTCGAAGAGGCAAAGAAAGAAGGAATAACGGATTATAGCGCTTATGGTATTACACTGCGGCATCTTTCACGTGTGATTTGTGATGGTATTGTTAAAAGAGCTGCTGTCGGGAAAAACTTCGGCGTAATTGTCATACCAGAGGGTATTCTGGAGTTTGTTGATGAGATACAGATTTTTATAGTCAAACTTAACACAATTATTGCCGAATATAACCATGCACATGATACTGATTTTCACACCGATTTCCCGCTTCTTGAGGACAAACTGGAATACATGCGAAGACTGGCAAGACTTTCGCGTGAAGATAATTTGTTTTCGATTTGGAATACAAGGGATGATGATCTTTTCAGTGATATACCTGGATTTTTTCAGGAAGGGCTTCTGATGGAAAGAGACAGCCATGGAAATTTCCAGTTTTCTCTGGTTGAGACAGATAGGGTAATTATGGGACTGGTAAAAGATTATTTGAATATTCTTAAAGAAAAAGGGATTTATAAGTTAGGGATTGATAATTCCTATTATAGAAAGACACTATCAAGAGGCAGACTTGATCCTGATTACTTTGGTCCAATACTTTTCAAGAACTATAACAAAGAAGATAAGTTTTTCCTTTTGAAAGAATCCATTATATCTAAAAAAACGCTAAAACAGATTATGGTAAAAGAAGGAGTTGTTCAGGAAAATGACATAATCCCTGCTCCTGTTGAGAAAATTTATAAAAAATCTATTTCAAAGTTTAAGACTCAGGTCCATTTTTACGGTTACGATGGCAGGGGAAGTGACCCGACAAGATTTGATTGTATTTATACCTATAATCTTGGATTAACTGTTTTTAGCCTGATAGCTAATGGTG
>SDBT01021835.1_pt1 | contig 10001 bp, 13 predicted proteins | sample 2277101 | NCBI WGS metagenome assembly SDBT01 (sample SAMN10404973, study PRJNA504765) | marine sediment metagenome | isolation source: marine sediment core GS10_PC15, 103 cmbsf | place: Arctic Ocean: Southern Knipovich Ridge | collected 2010
AAGCATCGGGATCACTGGCGGCGAGCCGACGTGCCACCCGCAGTTCGCGGAGTTCGCTCCGAGGTTCCGCGACCTGTTCGGTTGCGAGGAGCTGTACCTCGAGACGAACGGCTACCGCGTGGAGGACTTCTCGGAGACGCTAGAGTGCTTCGACCGCGTAGGTATTACGCACTACTCCGACGCAGTATACGAGGGCTGCCCCGATAACACGAAGCAGGTGGAGTTCCTACGCGCTAGGCTAAACGGTACGAAGGTAGTATTGAATACGTGGGACGCCGTTCACGACCTCTGGCCTACGACCGCGAGGTCCCGGCGCCCGTGCATCCGCGGCAGGATGGAGACCGTAGCGTACTCGGACGGCTGGCTCTACCCGTGCTGCGTCGGGCCGGGGATACCCGCGCCGCCCGGGGAGAAGGGCATCCGCCTCGGCGCGGACTGGCGCGAGCGTATCCTAGACGTGCCGCTCCACTGCGACGTGTGCGCGTTCGGCGAGGAGTAGATCGATGCTGCTGAGCATCATGATATGCTCGCTGAGAAGTCGACAGGAGTCCCTGGACAGGGTGACTAGCAAGCTGCGCGGGCAGGTAGATCGAGAAGACGCCTGTGACTCCGTCGAGATACTGGTGAATCAGGACGGCGGAGAGCTGCTGATCGGCACGAAGCGAAACCTGCTTATGCAGCAGGCCAGCGGAGAGTACGTCTGCTTCGTCGACGACGACGACGACGTGTCGGACGACTACGTGAAGAAGATCATGTGCGCCCTCTTGAGCGAGCGGCCGGACTGCGTAGGGATCGAGGGTAAGATACTACTGCGCGGCGTGTGGTACGAGTTCTACCACTCGATACGCTACAAGGTTTACCTCAGTAACAAGACGGCGCGCAAGTTCTACAGGCCACCGAACCATCTGAATCCCATCAGGCGTGACATCGCGAGAAGATTCCCGTTCACCGATAAGGACTCGGGAGAGGACTCCGACTTTGCGATGAGCGTGCAGAAGGCCGGCGCGCTGAAGACGGAAGTCTACATCACTGGATCGATCTACGTCTACATTCCACGGGGCGAAGGAAAGAAGACGAAATGACCGAGCAGAAATTAAATACATACTGTGACCCGGGCATAGCTGTGAAGAAATGGATCGACAAGCACGTTGCCAGTAGCGCTCTATGCACTCCGTCAAATCTATACGCAACAGCATCATTCACTTACAAGATACTCTCCGAAGGCATCTCAGGGTGCCTCGTCGAGTGCGGGGTATATAAGGGTGCGCACCCTATCACTATGTCGTATATATGTCAGGTTACAGGAGTGACTCGGGAGATATGGTTGTTCGATTCTTTCGAGGGTATCACGGAAAGAGGTGAGGAAGATGACAGCCCGCGTATAGCGCATCTCAGGCGTGGGGAATTCAAGTGCACAATCGAGGAAGTACGAAAGAATCTAGTAAAGTGTAGTATAGACGTCAAGGCTATACGCTTCGTCAAGGGATGGTTTCACGAGACGGTTCCGCTTACGCAGGTTAGCGCTATCGCTTTACTACGCCTTGATGCCGACCTGTATGAATCGACTAAAATATGTATGCAGCATCTCTACAATAAAGTAGTCACAGGCGGGTTCGTAGTAGTCGATGACTGGAACTATAGTGGCGTCCAAAAGGCAGTACGCGACGTCGCAGGTAAGATACCTCAACTGCAAAAAGTCCCTGGTACTGAGTGCTACTTCTGGCGAAAGGAAAGAATTATCAGATGAACGAGCGGGAACTGCGCGCGTACTGCGATCCGGGCGTCCTAGCCAAGAAGTGGATAGACAAGCACGTCCTCGCGAGCGCGCTCGGCATCCCGCCTACGCTCTACGCGACGGCGGCGTTCACGTTCAAGGTACTCGTCGAGGACGTCCCCGGGTGCCTCCTCGAGGCCGGGTGCTGCGCCGGCGCGCACCCGGCGGTCATGGACTACGTCTGCCGGTTCATGGGGAAGGTCAGGCCGATCTGGCTCCTAGACTCCTTCGAGGGCATCCCGATGGCTGGGCCGGAGGACTGCGACTCCTGCGCGGCGCTCGTCGGGCGGCAGCCAGGTGACAAACTCATGACGTCCGGGATCGCCTACTGCCCGCTCCGGGGAGCGCAGAGGAACATGACGATGTGGGGGTCGAATATCGACAAGCTGCACTTCGTCAAGGGCTGGTTCCAGGAGACCGTGCCTACTCTGAAGACAGGCCCCATAGCGATCCTCCGACTGGACGCCGATCTCTACGCGTCGACGAAGGTCTGCATGGAGCATTTCTACGGTAGAGTGTCCCCAGGTGGGTTCGTGATCGTAGACGACTGGGGGTTCTCTGGGGTCCAGCGAGCGATTCGGGAGGTCATCGGGGAGCCCCCGCAGGTTATCCAGATACCCGACACCGAGTGCTTCTTCTGGCGAAAGGACAGGCATGTCTGAAAAAAAGGGTCGCACCCCCCCTACCGGCTACAGTCAGAGCGACGAGGAGAAGCATATCCTCGAGTTCTTCAAGGGCCGCGTCGGGAGATTCCTCGACATCGGCGCGTTCGACGGGAAGACGTTCAGCAACACGCTTCGCCTCGCCGAGGAGGGGTGGTCCGGCGTCCTCGTCGAGCCGAACCCGCGGTCGTTCCTCGGGATGATGAGGAACTACGAGGAGAACCCGAAGGTTCGACCCGAGAACATGATGTTCGTGAACACGGCCGTCGCCCCCGCGCGAGGGTTCGCGGAGTTCTACACAACGGACGACGCGATCTCTACGCTCGACGCCGCGCACCGCGACAAGTGGCGCCGGGACTCCGACGTCCCGTACCGCACCGCGCACGTGTACGTGGTCACGGCGTCAGACCTGCTCTCGACGTTCTCCGGCTTCTTCGACTTCATCAACATCGACGTCGAGGGGGGGAACTGGGAGCTGGCGAGTACCATCGACTTCGGCGCGACCGGTGCGAGCCTGCTCTGCATCGAGCACGACTCGAAGATCGAGCAGATGGAGAACTACTGCGCGCAGTGGGGGTTCAAGCGCGTACACGTGACGGACGAGAATTTCCTCCTCGGTAGGCCGGACCAGCCGATGGACGAGGACGGGATGGTCAACAGCTTCCTCGACATTCACGAGGTTCACAAGAACTGGATCGAGACGCAGGTATTCAAGGGCGGCCTAACGACGCTGCCGACCCTATTTGCGACGGCGGCGATCACGATGAAGATTCTCAGTCAGGGGATCGAGGGGTGCCTCGTCGAGTGCGGCGTCTTCAAGGGGTCGCACCCGGCGGTCATGCAGTACCTCTGTAGGTTCCTGGGGAAGGAGCGGCTCGTCTACCTGTTCGACTCCTTTGAGGGCATCCCGAGGGCGGGGCCGAACGACGGCGAGGGGATCGCGCCGCTCGTCGGGCGCGTTAGCGGGCCGCAGGTAGAGCCGTCCGGCGTCAGCGCGTGCTCGCTGAACGACGTGAACAAGTACATGCGTGAGTGGGGCGCTGACCCGACTGCGCTCCGCTTTGTCAAGGGCTGGTTTCAGGATACCGTTCCGACTACCGATATCGGCCCCATCGCGCTGCTCCGGCTCGACGCGGACCTCTACGAGTCGACCAAGGTCTGCATGGCTCACCTGTACCCGAGGGTCGTCAACGGCGGGTACGTCATCGTGGACGACTGGCGCCTCGTCGGCGTCAAGAAGGCGGTCTGCGATGCGATCGGCGGGGAGCCGCAGGGGATTCACGAGATACCGGACGGGGTCGGGGCGATGGGACAGCGGCCGATCTTCTGGAAGGTGCGTAAGTGAAGGTCCTAGTATATCAGATGGGCAAGGTAGGCTCGGCGTCCGTCCACCAGTCGCTGCTCGCGCACGGCGGCGGCGTCGACGTCGAGCACGTCCACGAGGTCGACCCCGATTACGTAAGGAACGTGCGCTGCGCCGGGCCGGAGTCCGCTGAGTACCGAAGGTGCGCGCGCCTGCGCCGGCTGATGCTCGGGAGCGACCCGCTGAAGGTAATAACGCTAGTCCGCGAGCCGCTAGCACGCAACGTCTCGCTGCTGTGGGAGCAGTATGGGGCTGAACTAGCCGCGAATCCCAAGCGGGCGCGCGAGCTCTGGGGACGGCTACGGCGAGACGAGGTCCTGACTTGGTTCGACCGGGAGCTCAAGCAATCGACCGGGATAGACGTATACCTATCGCCGTTTGATAAGGAAATCGGGTGGTCCGTCATCCGATACGGCGAGCGGCGCGTACTGATCCTCAAGTGCGAAGCCAGCGACGCTGAGAAGGAGGCCGCGATCTCGGAGTTCCTCGACCTCGACGGGTTCGTCCTGAATAGGCATAACGTAAACGGACTCCCGGAGTATACCAAGTTCTGCGAGAGCTTCAAGGTGACGCGCGACTACGCCGACCGAATGGCGACCGCGCGCTACACGCGGCACTTCTACACGGACGTCGAGATCGACGTCATGCGCGAGAGGTGGACCGAGCGATGACCCTGGACGAGATTCGCGGGACGTGTAAGGGCCGTAGCGGCGTGGTGATGGGCTCCGCTCCGTCGCTCTGCAACGTTGACGACCGCGTATACCGCCACGTCACCATCGCGGTGAACGGCGCGATCCTCAAGTTCCCGGGGTCGGACTACTACCTCACGTGCGACCCCGGGATGATCAGGATGAAGCACTGGGAGCTAATGGTAAAGACGAAGTGCCGCGTCGTCCTGCCGTCGAAGGCGTTCACTCGAGCGGCGGTATGGGAGCAGTGGCAGATGGGGCCGGACCGCGTCGTGCTCTTCGAGCGCAGGCGGGAGGTGACTAAGCTGACGCCGGCGGACACGAAGTTCATCTTCAGCGACAGCAGCGCGCACTGCGCGCTGAACCTCGCCGTCATCCTCGGGTGCAGCCCGATCTACCTCGTCGGCTGCGACTGCTCGATGATGCACGGCAAGAAGTACTACTGGGAGTTCCCCGGGCAGGGTCAGAGGGACGGCGACGTCGAGCTCGGCGAGCCGACGTTCGAGCGGTACGCGATGAGGAAGCGCGGTACGCCGCGGAAGCCCGGCGTGTACAACGAGGGCTCCTACGACGTGAACGCCAGCGGGTCGTGCAAGATGACCGGGAACTGGTGGATACGGATAGCGCAGGACAGCGCGCTCGACGTCCGCAGCGCGTGCCGCGGACACATGGAGGACAAGCGGATCTTCCCGCAGGTCAGCATGGCGACGTTACTAGGAGCATAGATGCGCCGCATCCTACTATTCGGGGCCGCCCGCGAGCAGAGCACGCGCGTCGAGCGCAAGATGACGCGGCCGTTCGCCGGGACGAGCCTCTTCGAGATATACCTCGACAACCTAGCGACGCTCTGGCGGTCGGGCCTGTACTCGAGCCGCGGGGTAGCTGTCGCGCGCTGCGACGAGACGCTCTGGAAAACGGCGAGCGCCCTCCGCGCGGACGTCCCCGTGATCGAGCGCAGCGCGCGGTCGGTAGGCCGCGGGATGCAGCGCCGCGCGGACGAGCTCCACTTCCTCGACGGGTTCGACGAGGAGTTCGTCCTGTTCCTCAACGGGTGCATGCCGCTATTCGACATGGAGCTCGTGCTGAGCCTGACGAGGGAGTTCCTCGATGACGAGAGAATCGTCTCGCTGACCGTGACGGAGAAGGTTCATAACTGGTTCTGGGACGCGCAGACGCGGAAGCCTCTCAACAACCTCGACGCTCACTGCCTCTCGACGCAGGGGTGCACGCCCGTGCTCGGCTCCGTCCACGCGATGAACATCTACCCGCGGGCGCGGATGCTGGAGCGCAGCCTGCGGTGGACGCTGCGGAGCGAGTTCGACCCGTACGTCTACGCGATCCACTACCCCGGCGAGGAGTGCATGGACGTGGACACAGATGAGGACTTCTCCGCGTGCGAGCGGGCGTGGAGGAAACGACATGAGAAGTGAGTAGAGGAGGCAACATGAACTGGGCGCTCGTAGAGCCGATCATAGGTATCACTATAGTATCTCTGATCGTACTATCAATCGTAGTGATAACTATAATAGCCTTAATTATTAGTCTACGCGATCCGCCAGATGATATCGGTAGACCCAGTTCTGGAGGTTGCTACGGGACGTCACCGTATTATAGCGCTCCTGGTAACGGATTATCATAGAGGGCGAGTAGAACGAAGGAACCCGCGCTGGAAGAGGAGGAGAATTGAACGCGAATCTTGACTGGATTCTGATAAGCGACATCGCCGTTGCGTCAGTTATAGCACTGTGTTTCGTGATTCCCTTATACTTGACCGGAACATCGACTCCAGTGAAGGAGACGCGTACCTTATTCGAGCGTGCGGTCGGAGGTGTCAGCGCGTATATGATCGGGTTAGGAATGTCCCTCGGGCTCTTTCAGGTTGCTATCGGCGTCAGGCCGTGGCTCATAATTGTAGGCTGGCTCTTCGTAGTCCCTTGGATATTTAGCGTTTGTGAGATTCTACACAGAGAGCGGCCCTTTACGAGGGTGGCGGGTACGTTCGGTATGTTGATCCTGTGGGGGGCCGGGACCTTCGGCTTAACGCGCCTTACAGCAGTTGGTTGTGGGTGGTTGTTAGCACCAGGTCTACCAGGGTTAGCACTTGCGCTATACGCGGCTGATCTCGATTTTGCATCGGCTTGTGGTGGTCCGATAAGAGACGGTCCCTGGACGTTTATTGAGGAGAGCGGCAGCAACGTCTACGGCTGGGGACGCTGGGTGCATGATAATGATCGGTACTGAGTTAAGGCGGGCGGGTAGACGAGGGACTCAAGATGCCAAAGCCTAGCAGGCCGATAGTCGTCGCCGAGATCGGCATCAACCACAACGGGGACGTCGGGCTCGCGAAGAGCATGATCGCGCTGGCTAAGAACTTCGGCGCCGACTACGTGAAGTTCCAGAAGCGGACGGTCGACGTCGTCTACACGCCGGAGCAGCTCGCGAAGCCGCGCGTCAGCCGCTGGGGCGAGACGACGCGAGATCAGAAGCTCGGCATCGAGCTCGATCGCGCCGAGTACGATCAGATAGACGAGTACTGCCGCTCGATAGGCATGAAGTGGTTCGCCACGCCGATGGACGTCGGGAGCGCGGAGTTCCTGATGAGCTACGACCTGGACTTCACGAAGATCGCGTCGTTCAGCGTCACAGACCTGGACCTTCTCCGCGCGGTTAGGGACTTCGGTAGGTCGATCATCCTATCCACCGGGATGTCGACGAGGGAGCAGATAGACGCCGCGATGGATATCCTCGGTAGCAGCGTCAAGTACGTGCTCCACTGCGTCGGGGCGTACCCGACGCCGGACGACGACGTGAACATGCTGCGCATCGAGACGCTGCGGCACCTGTACGGAGACCGTTGTAAGATCGGACTCTCGTGCCACTCCGAGCGAATCATCTTCAAAGTCCAGGCGTATATCATGGGCGCCGAGCTGATCGAGTTCCATGTGACTATCGACCGCAATATGGAAGGCTCCGATCAGAAGTCTAGCGTCGGCCCGGTAGGGTTCGACCGAATCATGTCGCACCTCGCGTCTATCGAGCGAGGCTGGGGAGACGGTGATATCAATCCTCGAGAGAGTGAAGGTCCCGCGATGAAGAAGCTAAGGAGGTTCTCGTGATAGCGCCGCAGCAGTACGTGGAAGCGTTCGGGATAGTAGCGACGAAGATCGAGGCGTCGGACCGAGACGGCGAACGAATGTCGCTCGATGATGGCGTCGGGAGAGTCCTAAATATCATCCAGGACGTACACGAGAACCACGGCAAGCTGATGCTCGTCGGCAACGGCGCGGAGGCGTCTATCGCGTCTCACATCGCCGTCGACTTCTGGAAGGTCGGGGGCGTCCGCGCGATGACGTTCTCCGACGCGGCGCAGCTGACGGCTCTGGCGAACGATAGCGGGGTCGAGAGTATCTTCCGCGACCCGGTCCAGGCGTTCTGCGACGAGTTCGACGCGCTGTTCGCGCTGAGCTGCTCGGGCGAGTCGGCTAACATCATCGAGGCCGCCGCCGTCGCGACCAGGCGAGCTCGCGCGATAGTAACGCTGTCCGGCTTCAGCCCCGACAACTCGCTCCGCACGCTGGGCGACGTCAACTTCTACGTGCCGGACGATACCTACGGGTTCTGCGAGACGGCGCACGCGCTGATCATGCACTGCGTCCTGGACTGCTGGATGAGGAGGAGTCGATGAAAAGTAGGTTAGTAAGCAAGGATACGTTGAGCGCGATGATGACCGGCATCCGAGTCGTCGTGTTCGACCTAGACGGCACGCTCTGCACGAAGGTTCCAAAGGTGGACGGGAACCCGCCCGACTACGCGAAGGCGAAGTCGCTCCCGAAGCGCGTCGCGAAGTGCAACGCGCGCTACGACGAGGGCTGCAGGATACTCATCCTCACGAACCGAGGGGACACGACCGGGATCGACTGGACGGACGTCACGAGGGAACAACTGTGGCGGTGGGGAGTGAAGTACCACGAGCTGCACGTCAACGCGAAGCCATACTACGACGAGTGGATAGACGACAAGGCCGAGAACGCGAGGGAGCTTGATAAATGACCTGCAGGTACATGATCGGCTACGGCGTCTGGAACAAGCGGGACATGGTCGAGTGGCTCCTCAGCGGGGTCGCCGAGCACGCCCAGGCAGCCGCCGACGTCGTGTTCCTCTTCGACGGGTGCACAGACGACTCCGCGAAGGTATTCGACGACGCCGCGCAGGACGCGCTGGTCGGTCGGATAACCAAGATGGTCAACAAGATCGAGACGCAGGAGATAGGGTGTCACTTCCAGCTCATGCGGTACTTCATAGACTTCACCGACTGCGACGTCCTCGTCCTCCCGCAGGACGACCAGCGGTTTGTCGGGCCTATCCTGTCGAGCGTGGATGCGGTGATCGATCGCTACGGCGACCGGACCGGCGTCATCGGCGGGCGGGACGGGTACGAGCCGGGACTGCAGAATATGATCAGCTCCGAGTGGTCCGAGTCCGTGATAGCGAAGAGGCGACTGGCCCCCGGGGAGTTCGTCGCGCGCCCGTTGGTCAACCCCGGACCGATGATCTTTTCGAGGAAGCTAATCTCGTCTATCGGATTCTACAACATGGACTTCCGCTGCTGGTACTGGTGGAACGACTACTGCCATCGAGCTTCGTTGGCGGGGTTCACGAACGTCGTCCTCGGGACGGAGATCGAGCACAAGAAATTCGGTAAGCCTCCGAGTCCCGCCGGGAACTGGACGACGTACTACGACAATAGCTCGCAGATCGAGGACGAGGCGCTGATAGACAGGCTCTGGGGACGGATAGGATTGGCGGGGTAAGATGATCGAGGCGCAGATCGCGTGGCCGACGCTGTTCAAGATGCTAGAGATCGCGCCGCCCGGCGGCGTCGGGGTTGAGCTGGGCGTCGGGGACGGCGAGACGACCGTGAGCCTGCTGAGCATCGCGCGTCCGAGCAAGCTCCACCTCGTCGACTACTGGACATCGCAGGAGTGGTGCGTCTACCCGGACAGCTTCAACGTGGACCAGCCGGGGCAGGACGCGCGCTTCCATACGGTACTGAAGAGGTTCGAGCGCGAGATAGCGTCGGGGCTCGTCTCCGTCCACAAGACGATGACCGTCAACGCCGCGCGGCTCTTCGACGACGAGCAGTTCGACTGGGTATACCTCGACGCCAACCACAGCTACCCGGCGACGCTCACGGACCTCCAGACGTACTACCCGAAGCTCAAGCGCGGCGGGCTCCTATTCACGCACGACTACTGCCGGGGGCTAGGTTACTTCGGCGTGATCGAGGCCGTCTCCGAGTTCGTGAGCACGTACCCTGACATGACCCTGCTCGGCCGGTCGGCGGAGACGTTCCCGGCCGCCGCGATGAGGAAGGGAGACGGAGCGTGAAATCTTGCGTCGTCAACGTAGCCATCGGGGGCTGGTACCCTCGGGGGCAGGACCGCCTCGCGGAGTCCTTGCGCGCTCAGGGCTACGACGGCGACCTGCTCTTCTGGAAGGGCGAGTACCCGCCG
>SDBT01021836.1_pt1 | contig 10001 bp, 7 predicted proteins | sample 2277101 | NCBI WGS metagenome assembly SDBT01 (sample SAMN10404973, study PRJNA504765) | marine sediment metagenome | isolation source: marine sediment core GS10_PC15, 103 cmbsf | place: Arctic Ocean: Southern Knipovich Ridge | collected 2010
CCTGGCTGATGAGTCGTGCAGTTCCTCTATTATTCGCTTCAGTCCATCCGCCATCATGTTCTGCGCGTTCGCAAGCCTGCCTATCATGCCCGATGACTCCGCGTCGAGATGTCGCGTCAGGTCACCGCCGGCGACGGCATGGGAGAACTCGATTACCGGGTCCAGTGATCGTTTCATGGCGTGCAGGGTTTTCCAGGCGAATACGATTATCCCCGTGAACTCGACCAGTCCGACCAGCGCTGTTATCAGTAGCGCCATTCGAAAGGACAAGTCGGTGAGCAGTAGTAGCAGCAAGAACACTGCGGCCAGTACCGTGATACCGCAAACCCCCGCATACAACCAGGTTTTCGCCTTGATGCTCACGCCGCGTTTCAAGATGGGACCGCCCTTGGACTGTTATCCACCCAGGCCTCTTATCTTCTCTGCGACCTCAACTGCAGTCACTTTCCCAGAGAAAAACGAAACCGATTTCTCGATATGCACTGCCAACTCCGGTAACTGCGCCGCGATCAGATCTTCCGTTGTTGTTCCAATTATCTCGCAGTTCTTTTTTACCGTTGCCTTCGCTATAAACTCACCCACCGCGGACGACAACGCTTTTTCCACCCGCTGGGCCAGAGGATTGGCCAATTCCAGCCTCCCATATCACATTCCATCCACATCATACTCACAAGTTGCCCCCGCCTCATTCACCTAAGCAAGGTTATCAATATGCAGGCTAAAGTGCAACACGATCAGTGTCCCGTCTCATAAGTACGGTGATGTACCGAGAGCGTCGAAGCGCCGCTCCGGCAAGGCGCGCGACCTATACGTACTCCTGTAGTACTTCTAGGGAGCGGAACGCAGCCGGTGTGGATGCAGCGGCGTTCGAATGCCAGCGTATTTATGAGACGGGGCACTATGTTGCGGCAAACAGCCACGGCCCACAGATTAGATTAGTCGTTGGACCTGGACTTCCACTCCTGGAACTCCTCTGGTGTCAGGAGCACCTTCCTGGACTTGCTTCCCTGGTGCGGGCCAACTATGCCCAGTTCCGACATCTCCACAATAATCCGTCGTGCCCGCGCGTACCCCACCTTCAGAGTAGTCTGCAACATCGATGCGGAAGCCTCGCCGGCCAGCACCACGAACTCGGCGGCCTCGTCCAGCAGGGGGTCCTTATCCATTAGCTTCTCCCCGGTGGACATCTTGACCCCGTCCAGATTTATTGACACTCCGTCGCCAACCTTCTGCTCCTTTATATACTCCGTCAGGAACTCGATCTCTTTCTGCTGTACCAGGGCCCCCTGCACCCGCTCCGGTTGCGGAATGTTACCCGGATCCAGTAGCATGTCCCCCTTGCCCAGCAGTTTTTCCGCGCCCTTGGTTCCAAGTATTGTCCTGGAATCCACGTTGCTTGCAACCTGAAAAGCTATCCTGGCGGTGATGTTATTCTTGATAACGCCGGTTATCACGTCCACGGATGGCCTCTGGGTGGCTATGATCATATGTATACCCACCGCCCGCGCCTTGGCGGTCAGCCGGCTTATGGAACTCTCGACCTCCCTGCGGGCCACTATCATGAGATCTCCCAACTCGTCGATTACTATCACGATCTTGGGAAGTTTCTCCAGCTCATCGTCCTTCATCGCGATTGCGTTGTAGTCGTCAATATGGACGACCTTTTGCTTTTGCAGCAGCTTGTAACGCCTTTCCATCTCGTTCACCGCCCAGACAAGCGCCTTGGCGGCAAAATCGGGCTCGTTAATGACCTCGCACAGGAGGTGTGGGAGCTTGTCATACCAGGTGAACTCGACGAACTTGGGATCAATCATTATCAGCTTGACCTCGTCGGGACGGTTCCTGAACAGCAGGCAGCAGATTATGCTGTTTATGCAGCACGATTTCCCCGCTCCGGTCGAACCAGCCAGCATCAGGTGCGGAAGTTGGGCCAGGTCCAGGACCACCGGTTCCCCGGACATGCCCCTACCCACCGCAATCGTCAACTGGTTATGTGGCTTCACCGGCTCAAGGGTCTGCATTACATCACCCAGCAACACCGTGTCCCTCATATTGTTGGGGACCTCTATGCCTATCGCCTGCCGACCCGGTATGGGAGAGTATATCCGGATGTCCGGGGAGCCAAGCGCGTAGGCGATGTCCTGCTCCAACTCGGTAACCCTCTTTACCTTCTCGCCGGTTCCCACCTCCACCTCGAACAGTGATACGGTAGGGCCCTTGGAGACCTTCACTACCCTGGCGTCGACGCCCATGCTCTGCAACGTGTGCTCGATGGCTTGCTTCCTCTCCTCGTTGCTCTGCTTGGAAAACGCTTTGTCGTGACTCTTCTTCAGGATAGATGCCGGTGGCAACTTGTACTTTCCGGATTTCGGCTTCGCGATCTTCATCGACAGTTGACCGTTTGGTTCCTCCTGCAATACCTTGGGCGGAATCGGCTTTTCCGGGTATACCTTGACGTCCTGCGGCTTGCCTTTCCATCGTTCGGCGGCGGTATTTGGATCCTGTACCGTTTTCTCCGGGGCGGCCTCTTTCGTCTTCACGACCCTCTTCTTGACAACCGCCCGCCACGCAGCTGATATCCGCTCCTCGAAGGCAATTACGATGCCCGAAATCAGGGCCGCCACTATGAATATGTAAGCGCCTATTATCCCCGCGAGGTTAACCAGAGGCCAGGCGATCACAGCACCAACAGCCCCGCCTCCGCTCATCAGATTCTTACTCTCGAACATGACCGAAGGGTCTGTGTATATATGCAGTAACGCCAGCAGCGAAACGCTTATTATGGCCGTTCCCACCACCAGCAACCACACCCGCACCTCCGCCTTTCTAAATGCCATCACCGCGCCCGCGAGAAAGGCGAACGGAACCACGTACCTCCCCAGGCCCAGCGTCCACGCCAGCGCGTCACGCACGCCGCCGCCTACTATTCCCGCGCTTGCAGGCGCAAACACGCACAGGAACGTGAACACCGATAGAGCCAGGAAGAAAACCCCATATACAGCCCTGATACGGCCGGGTGTCAGCCGACTTCCGGCCTCCTCCCTATCGCCCTTTTTCTTCTCCTTGCCGCCCGACGATTTCTCTTTCTTTCCTCCGGCTTTCTTTTTCGGGCTCCCGGCCTTGCCCTTCTTTCCGCTTCTGGCCACGGTTTCCTTTCAACTCGCGATAAAAGCACTCGTTATTAGTATTCTTGCCTGGGAAATCCGCTCCTTCACTATCTCTAACCAAACGGGGTCTGGCCCAAGCTGTTGCCGTTGTCCCCGCCACCCAATCGGTGCCTGGCTCAGGTGTTGTCGTTAACCTGTTCGCACAAACGATCTCCTTAATGCAACACAGGTGCCTGGCACTACGCTTATGCACGATAACGCAAGACAATCCCCCTCCATCCCCGGGCTGTTGCCGCTGCAACAGCCCGGGAGCGAAACCCTCCCTCCCCAAGCAAAAGGCTGAACCGTTGCCGGCAAGATGCCGGCGCTACAAGGGAGACGTTATGCAACAGCCCGGGGGCGTAGCCTACGGCTGTATGGAGATTACTTCTTCCAGGCCCACGGTGAGGCCGGGGAGTGAACCGACCGCTTTTATCGCCATGACCACACCCGGCATGAAGCACGAGCGGTCAGTGGTGTCGTGCCTTATCGAGAGCGTTTGCCCCTGTGAGCCGAACAGTACCTCCTGGTGAGCGACCAGTCCATCCAGCCGCACGCTGTGAATGCTCACCGGGCCGATTCTGGCGCCGCGAGCGCCCTGGACGCCCTTTTCATTCACAGTCGGCACAGGGGTGTCCTTCATTACCTCGGCAACCCTCATCGCGGTTGTTGTCGCGGTGCCGCTGGGCGCGTCCAGCTTTCCACGGTGGTGCAGTTCGATGATCTCGCACTCATCGAAGACCTTAGCCGCGATCTCGGAGAACTTCATCATCAGAACCGCCCCCAGCGCGAAGTTGGGTGCCACGATCACGTTGGAGTTGCCGGAATCGGCCCGGGCGGCGATTTCCTCCAACTCCTCCTCGCTCATACCGGTGGTACCCACTACGGCGTGAACGCCGTTGTCCAGGGCCCAGGTGGTATTGGCAAAAGCCACTTCGGCATTAGTGAAATCCACCAGTACATCGACTGAATCGACCTCCAGGAGGTCAATGCTTTCCAACACCTCCAGGCCGTGCACCACTGCTCCCCCGGCAGAGGTATCCACCGCGCCAATGAGATTCAACTCGGGGTCGGCGACCACCGCCCCGCAGACCGGGATACCCATCTTTCCCAGTGCGCCTGTAACCACGACTCTTATCATGCACACCTCCAGGTCATATTCTGCCCGATAGGCTGAGTTCATCATCAGCGAATGGGCCTACTACAGCCAAGCTGGCCCCTGCGGCCCCCCAGGTTTCTTCGAAAACCCTGTGCAGGTCATCCAGGGTCACTGCTTTAATGCGCTCGATTGTCTGGTCTACCGTCAGGTGCTCCCCGTCAGCAAGCTCTATCCTGGCCAACCTGTTCATCCTGCTGCCGGAGTACTCCATGCTGATCGTCAGGGAGCCCCTTATGTGCTTCCCGGCCCGCACCAACTCCTCACCGGTGAAGCCGTTGTCACGGACCTTGATCAGCTCATCCTCAATCAGCCGTATGACGTCCTGCGCCTTCTCCGGTTGGGTTCCACAGTAAATCCCCACCATGCCCATTCCCATGAACAAACCGCTGTAGGAGTATATAGAGTACACAAGCCCCATCTCCTCCCTGATCCTCTGGAACAACCTTGAACTCATGCTGCCACCGATTATATTGTCCATCACCGCCAGCGTGAATCGGTCGGGGTGCCTCCTCGAAAGGCCCCTGGAGCCGATTGTAATGTGGGCCTGTTCAGTTTCCTTCCAGGTAATCTTCCGGCCGGTAAACGGAACTGAAACCGAGTCGTCCCTGACCATCGGCGTCCCCCGGTCAAGCCCATCCATCTGCTCCGAGACCAGATCGCAAATCACCTGGTGATCCACAGCCCCCACCGCCGCCACGACTATTCTCGAACCCACGTACCGCTCCCTGTGAAAATTGGACATCGATCCCGGCTCAACCTCTTTTATTACATCGATGTCACCAAGCACGCTGTGTCCGACAGGGTGGCCCCCCCATAATACCTCGTCAAGGAAGTCATGAACCATCTCGTCGGGGGAATCAGCGTGCATGTTGATCTCTTCGAGCACCACCTGCCGCTCGGAGTCGAGATCGCCAGAATCCAGCAGAGGCCGCTGAATCATATCGCTCAGGATCTCCATGGCCCGGGGAATGAACTCGTCCAGGGCCCGCGTATGCACCGCGGTGCCCTCCCGCCCGGTGAAGGCGTTGATATCGGCCCCCATGTTGTCAAATGCCTCCGCGATGCCCCGGGCCCTTATCCTGTTTGTCCCCTTGAAAAGCATATGCTCCAGGAAATGAGAGATGCCATACTGCTTCTTGCTCTCGTCCCTGGAGCCGTTGTTGATCCATATTCCCAACGAAACCGACCGGACCCCCGCTACGCTCTCGGTCAGAACGCGCACCTTCGAGTCCACTTCCGTCTTCTTTAATCCACATTCCTGCATATATGAAGATTTGCTGGATTAGTTGACGTCCGGGTTGAGATCGATCGCCTTGAGGTTTATACGTCCCATATTATCAATTGCCTCTATCTCGACCTCAACTATGTCGCCAACGTTGACGACGTCCTCCACGCGGTCCACCCTACCCTCGGACAACCGTGAGATATGTATCAACCCGTCCTTGCCTGGGACCAGTTGGACGAAGGCGCCGAAGTTCATTATCTTCACCACTTTCCCCTTGAACCTCTCTCCGACCTCCGGGTCCTTGGTGATCAACTCGATATCGACCCTTGCTTTCTCGACGTTCTCCCGATTCCTGCCGAACACGAACACCCGACCGTCGTCCTCGACATCAATATCAACCTCGTAGCGCTCTATCATTCCCCTGATGTTCTTGCCCCCGGGGCCTATGACTTCCCCGATCTTTTTCACCGGTATCTTGATCTGCACCATGCTCGGCGCGTTGGGGGAAACCTCCTGACGGGGCTCACTTATCGCCTCACTCATCGCCTTGTTGATAAACGACCTTCCCTGTCGCGCCTGCTCCAGCGCCGCTTCCATTATCTGGGGGGACAGGCCAAGGCATTTTATATCCATCTGTAAAGCGGTCACCCCCGCCCTGGTTCCGGCAACCTTGAAATCCATGTCGCCTATGGCGTCCTCCAGTCCCTGTATATCACTCAATATCGCGGACCGGTCACCATCCAGAATCAACCCCATCGCTATACCGCTTACCGCCGATTTGTCTTCCAGCGGAACACCCGCGTCCATCAATGCCATGCTGCTCGCGCACAGACTGGCCATGGAGGTGGACCCGTTAGACTCCAGCACCTCTGACACAAGCCTTATAGTGTACGGGAACTCCTCAGCATCGGGAATCAACGGCAGCAATGCTCTCTCCACCAACGCCCCATGACCTATCTCTCTCCTCTTCGGGCCCCTCATCGGGCGCGCTTCACCGCTGGAGAATGGTGGGAAGTTGTAATGGTGTAAGAAGCTCTTGTAATCTTCGGTCCCCAGGTCGTCCAGTATCTGCTTCTCGCCGTATGCGCCAAGCGTAGCGATCGACAGTACCTGGGTCTGCCCCCTGGTGAACAGCGCTGACCCGTGGGTCTTTGAGAGCAGCCCCACCTCACATGTGAGCTTGCGTATCTGTAAAGGTTTCCTCCCGTCGGGCCTGAGCTCTTCGTCCAGAATCAGCTCCCTGAGCAGTCCCCGCTCCAGGCCTTGCATGATCTCCTTGATTCTTTTCTCCTGGCCGGGAAACCGCTCGTTGAAAGGTACGGCAAGCGATTTGCGGGCGTCCTTGCGAATGAGAGACGCTTCGTACTTGGAAAGCTCGGGATCGGTGGCCTTCCGAATCTCCTTCTTCATCTCGTCCCTCACCTGGGGAACTATCTCGATCTCAAGCATATCGGACAAAACCCTCTCTCCGACCGCGCGGGAAAGGACCTGTACTACCTTACGGTAGGAGTCGTCAAACTCCGCGGCTGCCTCGGCGGCGACGTTCTCGAACGCATTCCTGCCCTTGTCAATCGCGGCTTCGTCACCGCTCTTGTATGACTCAATCAGGCTCGATGACGCCCGGCCATATCTCTCCTCCAAACCAGCGGTTATCCCATCGATCAACTCCCTCTTGGATTTTTCACCACTCTGGCGCCTTACCTCGGCATTCATTTCCTCTATCTTTCCGATTATCTTCTTGATAGCCTCGTGCCCCACGGATAACGCCTCTACTATGCGCGACTCGGAGATTTCCATCGCCCCGGCCTCGACCATCAAGATCGCTTCCTTGTTGCCTGCGACCACCATGTTTAACGAAGATCGCTTGATCTCCTCGTATGTGGGATCTATCACCCACCCGTCATCCACGCGGCCTACCCTTACCCCGGCCACCGGTCCCTGAAATGGGATGTTCGATATTTCCAGCGCCGCCGCGACGCCTATCATCCCCATCATATCGGGAGGGTTTACCAGGTCTGTGGAAAGAACGGTAAGAACCACCTGCGTTTCATTCCTGAACTTCTTGTCGAAGTTAGGTCGAATGGTCCTGTCGATAAGACGGCAGGTCAACGTCGCTGTTTCGGTTGGACGTCCCTCCCTCTTGAAGAAGCTGCCCGGTATCTTCCCGGCAGCGTACAGTTTCTCCTCCACGTCGACGGTAAGCGGCAGGAAATCTATCGGCCGCACGTCGTCGCTCACCACTGCGGTTACCAGCACCGAAGTGCCCTCGCAGCTTACCACCACGGCGCCGTCCGCCTGCTTGGCCATCTTGCCCGTTTCCAACTGTATCTTTTTTCCGTCGATCTCCATCTCTGTCGTAACTATCCTCATAAAAAAATGAGCCTCCTTAGCCCTTGCTTATAAACAACAAAATCCCGGACCGCCTTCGTTCCCGCCCGCCTGATCCGAGCCGGTATCCGGTTGGGCCTTACCTTCTCAGTCCAAGTTCCTTGATAAGTGCCCGATACCTCTCGACATCTTCTTTCTTTAAGTAATCCAGCAACCTCCTTCTCTGCCCTACCTTCATCAGCAAACCCCTGCGTGTGTGATGGTCTTTCTTGTGCTCCTTCAGGTGTTCAGTCAATTCTTCTATCTTTTTCGTCAGTAACGCAACTTGAACCTCGGGCGAACCGGTGTCCGACTCATGCACCCTGAACTTGTTTACTACTTCTCTTTTCTCATCTAGGGTTGTCATTTACTCTCCAATTTCATCGTTTCCGTTGGAATAGTATCACATGTATACACCAAACACATCTTACCGGCAAAGTCAAAGAAGCGATCTTGCCGCCTCCACGTCTTTCTCGATCTGCCGTGCCAACTCCTTCTCACCCTTAAAGGCGATCTCGGGCCTCAATCGGTGATGGAACTCCACCTCAAGCGATTCTCCGTAGATATCTCCATCAAAATCAATCATAAATACCTCCAGGGCGATCTCCTCGTCGCCGAATGTCGGGTTGCTCCCGATATTGATCGCGCACCGGTACTTGGTCTCGCCCAGTATCGCCATTCCTGCGTAAACCCCGTCAGCGGGCACGCAAAAATCGCGCACCAGAGACAGGTTCGCGGTGGGAAATCCCATTCTCTTTCCTCTGGAGTGCCCCTTCACGACCATGCCGGTTACAGTATACGGTCTGCCCAGGCCCCGGGTAACCTCTCCGGCCCGCCCCTCACCGATAAGTCTCCTTATTAACGTGCTGGATAGGGTTTCGCCACCCACCGAGATCAAGGGCACCACGTCCACCTGAAATCCAAGTACCTCTCCCTGGCGAGCGAGCATTGCGACATCACCCTTTCCCCCGGAACCAAAGTGAAAGTTCTCTCCCACGCAGACCTCCCTGGAACCAAGGTGTCCTTCCAGTATCAACCGGCAGAACCGGTCCGGCCCCATGGACGCGAACCGCCTGTTGAACCTTACCGAAATCGTGAAATCAATACCAAGCTCATCGAGTATCGTGATCTTCCTCTGTGGGTCGGTGATAACGCAAGGGAACTCCCCGCTCACGACCTCCCGGGGGTTCCGCTCAAACGTAAGCACCACCGATGGTATCCCGCGGCGTCGCGCCTCACGAACACACTCCGATATTATCTCCTGGTGCCCACGATGGACGCCATCGAAAACTCCTATTGTCACTGTTGACTCACTACCGTAGGCCTTGAAGTCATCGGTTTTCTCAAGAAGCTGCATCATTATCGCTCTTCGAGTGTCACCGGTCGGATTACCCTCACCGCTCTCCCGACAATATCCTCTCCGTCACTTTCTCTGGGTGGGCCATACAGCGCTAGCAACCGTTCCCGCCGGTCAAGCACGCGAAACACCTCGCCTTTCACCACGCCACCAACACCCTCGTTTATCCACTGGGCAAGCAACTGCTTCCCCGCACCCACGCCTGACGCCCCCTCGTCATTGACCACAACCGTCGGGAACCAGGACGTCGCGTCCTCCAGAGACGTGATGAATTCCGATATCTCCTCCGGTTCCGCCGATGAAAGGCGATCCAGCGTGGGGGCACCTTCAATACCAAACCGTCCGGATCTGGTCCTCCTGAGTTCCTCCACGCACGCACCACAACCCAACTTCCCGCCTATCTCGTGGACCAGGCTCCTGACATACGTCCCCGGCCCGCAAACCACCTTGAGGCCGGCCCGCAACTCACTCCCGTCCCTGACCAGCGAAATAAGCTCGATGGATTCCACCTCGACCAATCGGGGCTCCACCTCGACCTTGATGCCGCTCCTCGCATAACGGTGCAGTGGCTTCCCCTTGTGCTTTACCGCCGAGTACATCGGCGGCTTCTGAAGGATGTGTCCCAGCAAGCGGTCGAACGTTTCCTCGATCTCCTTCCGTGACAGGCCTCCGGTATCGCCCCGCTTGATTATCTCCCCCTCGGTGTCGTAAGTTTCTGTTTCTACTCCCATGAGCACCGATACCAGG
>SDBT01021837.1_pt1 | contig 10001 bp, 13 predicted proteins | sample 2277101 | NCBI WGS metagenome assembly SDBT01 (sample SAMN10404973, study PRJNA504765) | marine sediment metagenome | isolation source: marine sediment core GS10_PC15, 103 cmbsf | place: Arctic Ocean: Southern Knipovich Ridge | collected 2010
GATGCCATTAGGTATCAAGCAGTTGCGTTCCATCAAGGGAGTGGCGACAGTGTTCGTGGTATGACCGAGCAAGAGGCCGATGACATGCAAAACCGTTACCAAATCAAACTCTAGGAGGAGAAATGGAAGATTATAGTTATATGAATATAAAGCAGATTATTGAAAGTAATAAATATCCGTTTACTTCTGGTCAATTGCGACATTTTTTGAGAAATGGTGATGAAAACGGATTATCGAAAGCTGTTCGTAAAATTGGAAAGCGGCTCTATATACGACTTGATCTTTTTGAGAAATGGATTGAATCAAACTCTATATAGAAAACTTCCTCATAGGATGCCCGAAAAAAAGCTCGGGTGATCACAATAACTATCCGGGCAAAAACAAAAATGGATGAGGAAGAAGTTAATTTATCATGGCCTCGAAAATATATGTCACGTGAGGAATATTTGAATCGTATAAAAGATAAATGTGATCGATGTGGTAAAGAAAAAGATCTACTCCAATTCATGTTCATCGATCTAGAGGGAGAATCAAAATATTATTGTGAAGATTGTCGCTGGGATATAATTAGAGAATTTAAATAAGTATTATGACATTCCTAACCTTCAACAAGGAGACATTTAATGGATAAGGAAGAAGTTGTTGATGGGTTTGGAGGTACGACACCTCCCGCACATCTTCCAGAATACAAATCAAAACCGTGCGCTTGTGGATATATTCCTGAAAATAACCCAGAAAAATTTGAACTTGATAAGCTACCAATCCCATATTATGAAGGGAATTTGATTAAAATAAATATTTATAGATGTATCGATTGTCGTGAAATAGCAACAAATAATACGATTTCCTAACCTTCAATAAGGGGATCTTATCGTCCGTTAAAAAACCCCACAGATGCCTAGATGTTAAAAACACTTCAGACACTAATTTAATTTTGTTCTATGACATCTGTGAGAATGACAATAGGATATGAAATCTTTGAATATATTGGAAGACAAAAAAAAAGCCCGGATGATCACAATAACTATCCGGGGCAAAAACAAAAATGGAGATTCGTCTCTATTATGCACACCCTTAATTTGTTTGCAATAATAATTTTGTGATTTAAATTTAAAAATGTTAAAATAAATTTTGAATTACAGGGGGGATAGAAATGCCGTTGGCTAAAAAATATAAACCAAACACTCGAAATAAATCCAAAAAGTATCCTGGAACTAAAAGTGGGGCCGCGGCTGTTCGTAAAACACGCAGCCAGAGTGGGCGTGGAACTCGTCCGCGTGGCACTGACAGCAATATGTATTAGGGGTTTGTCTTTGGCCTAAGACAGAAAACATAGGCCATTTACTCAAGGTAAAGCGAATGCCTTGTGTAGATTAAAAGGGGTTATACACAAGGGTAAAGATGTCATCCGATCTTGACATACTTCAAGAATTTGATACTTATTATAATGAAGCCTACTACGCCTGGGACCCGTTCTACCCAGAAGCTGAAAGAGACCTTCGTTTTTACTTGGGGGATCAGTGGGACGAGCAAGAAAAACGCCAGCTTTTCCAAGAGGGTAGAAATTCCTTTGTCTTTAATCGAATTCGTCCAGTTGTCGATTTCATAACTGGGTATCAACGACAACATCGAACTGCAAGTGTTTTTGTTCCATTCGAGGATGGAGACCAAAAAACTGCCGATCAATACACCCAGTGCATGTCCCATGTCATGAATAACAACGACGGGTATCGCTGGATTTCGGACTGTTTTTCCGGTGCTATCAAGACGGGTTGGAACTTGTTAAGTATCTGGGTTGATTACCGTCGGGATGTTGTCAATGGTGACATAAAATTCGCTCGCGAACCGTACAATGGGTTTATCGTCGATCCTTACTTCTCACAGCTCGATTTCAGTGACTGTGGCTATATATTACGTCGAAAGTATCTGGGTGTTGACCATGTAGCATCTTTGCTTCCTGGACTTGAGCAGGAAGTATGGGCTTTGCACCAAATGGGGTGGGAGCGTGACGATAAATTTACTTGGTTGCCTTATCAGAGACAACCAAATGGCCAAGACTTAATGGCTTACAACGAATTTTACTTACAGAAATGGCGTAATGTTGACGTAATCGTCGATGAAGAAACGGGTGAATATCGTGACTGGCCTGGCGACAAAAAATCCTTGAATGCCTTTGTAGGTCAATTTCCACAGATAAAGGTGGTGAAAAAGCCGCAGCGATACATGGAAATGCACGCAATTGTTAATGACCATGTAATGAAAACCGAAATGGACCCCTACGATCTTAATGAGTACCCTTTCGTGCCCTTTGTGGCGATCTTTGAATCAGAGTCGGACCAATGGGGCCTGAAGGTCCAATCGTCCATTAGGTCAATGGTGGATCCACAACGTGAGTCAAATCGTCGGCGCAGTCAGATGATCGACATCATGGATAGTCAAATAAATTCTGGGTGGATTGCCAGGGAAAAAAGTGTCATCAATCCGAGATCCTTGTTCCAGACTTCTCAGGGAAAAGTTATCTGGACCAGAGAAGATTCACCACCAGACGCACTGACTAAGATACCCCCGGCACAGCTACCGCCATCGATGTTCCAGCTGCAAGAATTATTCGACAAAGATATCAAGGATACTTTCGGTATTAACGATGCGGCTTTTGGTGAAATGGAGAGTGCTAACGAGTCGGGGGTCATGCAGCTTATTCGGCAAAGCGCAGCGCTTGCCAACAAGCAAGAGCTATTCGACAATTTACGGTATGCGCAAAAGTGTGTGACGCATAAATGCATGAAGATCATTCAAACATGGACTCCGGAGAAAATCCAACGCATCTTGGGAGAACCACCCACCGAGCAGTTCTATAATAACGATCTGGCTATGTACGATATCGATATCCAAGAAGGATTGATTACCACCACACAGAAACAGCAATACTTCCGTCAGTTGATTGACCTTAAGAATCTTGATGTTCCCGTTACGGCATCAATGCTCGCCAAGGCTGCGCCGATTCAAGGAAAGTCCGAGTACAACGAAGAGCTGGCTAAAAACGAACAAGAACAACAACAGCAAGCACAAGAAGCCAAGGCTCTCCAAGAAAGAGTGATGATTTCTCAGGAAGAAATGGCAAAAGCCAAGGCCATTAGCGACATTGCACTATCCAAGGAACGATTTACAAGGGCTGTAGCGAACATGGGACTTCATGAAGAGCGTAATTCCGAATCAATCCAGAATCGATCACAGGCGTCCTTAGACAGGGCAAAAACAATGAAAGAACTTGAGTCAATGGATGACAATCGAATTATTAAATTTATGCAGATAGTCAGAATGATGGATGAGTTAAACAAAGTCGAGGAAATCAAAAATAAGGCCGAAGACATTGAAGTAGCGGAGAAAAGTGAGAAGCTAAATGCGGCTTTCAATGATCCCGTAGGTCTTCCAACAACTCCATCATCGATTGCCGGCAACGAAGCACCTCAACAAGTTAACCAAGGAGTTTAACAATGCCAAAGTATAACAAAAAAATGGCATACGACAAGTCAAGTGACTACAACATGCAATACAAGTCCAATATCAAGGGCGCCAATAAAATGCAAGTAATGCAAAACCACGGGAATACATATCCAATTGCGACCACTAGCCCACAAAAAAGGGACATGGGTCGAATGGACATTAGTCCTATGGAATACAAAGGATATGCCGACCAGGCTTTTGATTATAAATACTAGGAGTAAAAAATGGTCCAAGAACTAGGTGAGACCACACAGGAAATGATGCGTGTGGACGATCAAGAAGTCCAAAACATCTTGAATAAACGTCCCACAGGTCATTACTGGATAGTCATTCACCATCGTCGGACACATACCAAGTTGACAAGTGGCGAACAAGTCATTATTCGACTGGTAAAAGCGTATGACACCAAACCCCAACCACAAGTTGGAATGGTAATACTTGAGGTGCGTGATGGTCAAATTATTGATTACATCATTTCGCCTCACGATGCGCCCATTAATTGGGAAGCAATAGAGTCAAAGGCTGGTGGGGAAGCGAAGCCCACTATCTTTGAGAAACACCCAATTTCCGGGAGTTATATCTACAACAAATGAGCCGCCTTCAATAAGGGCGAAAAGGGTACACAATGGAAGAAGATAACCTATCTCAGGGCGTTAATGCCGTGGAGGCCGCCGCTTCACCGTCAAATGATGAAGTTACATCCGAACCAGCGCAAGAGGAAAGTGTTCCACTTTCTGCTTTGCAAGCTGAACGGAAGCAACGTCAGGAGGCGCAACAAAATCTAAGAATTATGCAGGACCATCTTGAGTTGATGCGTGCCAATCAGGCCCAACAACCTAAGAAGGAAGAGTTTGGAGGTTTACAAGACGATGATGTTCTGACCGTGGGTGAGGCTAAAAAGCATCTATCCAAGATTCAGAATGATTATCAGATGTCAGTCGAAGAACTCAAAATGCAGCAAACTTTTCCAGATTACGGGGAGACAATTAAAAAATATCTACCCGAAATTCTTAAGGAAGATCCTGATTTGCGTGTTGAAATTGAGAACGCAAGAAATCCTTACCGATTGGCTTATTCACTAGCCAAACGTTCCACAAAATTCATCAAAGACAAGGCAAAAGATACAAAGAGCGAAACCGCCGAACGGATTCTTGATAATTCCAATCGTGCCGGCTCTCTTTCTGCTGTTGGCAGCTCAACGCCGAAGTCCCAGAAGGGTAATTGGAAGAACATGTCGGACAAGGATTTTATGGCTCAAGTCAACAGAAATCTGGGGTATGCCACTTAAGTCTGGATAGTTTGTAAAGAACCAAACAGGAGGTCTTTATGACTATTACTACCGTAGCAGTGCTACCTCCAGCGGTTCGGGAATATTATGACAGATTGTTGCTGATGACGGCCTACCCGGCTTTGATTTTTGCTAAATTTGCACAGAAAAGAATATTACCCGAAAAAATGGGGGATACGATTGTCTTCAGACGATATTCACGTTTGGATACAGTTCCGATTCCATTGGTTGATGGGGTTACTCCACCGGGAGCACCTTTATCAGCTACGGATATTAAAGCTAGAGTTGATTTTTATGGTAACTTTGTAACTATTACTAATCAAGTCGAGCTAACAGTTGAAGATAGAGTACTAAATGAAGCAGCTAGATTACTAGCACAAAATTTAGGGCAAACTATCGACGAAGTGACGCGTGATGTTTTAGCGAGCACCACGTCCGTCCTGCAATGCGCAAACGGCGTTAACGGGAATACCCCGACAGAATTAACTAAAGCGGATATAGATGCTGCCGTAGTTACTCTGCTCGGACAAGATGCGGAAATGATCTCTGAAGTCGTTATCGGACGTGATGCGTTCGGAACAGCTCCCGTGAGACCGGCATTTTGGGCGTACATCGATACTTCGTTACTCGATGATCTAGAAGAAGTTGCGAATTTTGAACACAGTGCAAATTATCCAAATCAACAATCTGTTTTGGAGAGCGAATGGGGCGCCACCGGAAACGTCAGATGGTTGTATTCATCTGTCGGAAGTGTCTCATCTGCAACACCTTCGGTCTTTAATCAGTTCATTGTGGGCAAGGAAGCATACGCTGTCGTACACCTCGGAAGCGAGACTGGCGAATTCTATGTAGAACCCCTAGGTTCTGCGGGGTCTGCCGATCCGTTGCACCAAAGAGGAAGTGTTGGTTGGCAACACCCCTTCGTTTCAAGAATTTTAAATGACGCATTTATGTTGAATTTAACGGCAACCCATAGCTAAAGGAGGGAAAAATGTCACAGATGAAAACACTCGGCTGGACCAATCCGAATCCTGCTGTAGCTAGAAGAGAAAATATCGGATTTACCGTTGCGGAAATCACAACGGTAGACACTACGAACGGAGGTTCGTGGTATTGGAATGACCAAATGGCATCAGGAACGGCTATCGATGTAGATAGTGGATTGATTGTTGCCACCAATGGATTTACTCCTTTGGAAGAAGCCATCAATTATGGTGCGGTCATTTCGGGTTTTACGAACGCGGCCCCGGGCGTACTGACTGTGGATGACACAGGAGTCGCCGGGTTTGCAAACGGAGACACCATCACGGTGGCTGGATTGTCTGATGACGGTGCAGGAACGACTCCACTTAATGGGACGTTCACTATTGCATCGTTTACTGCAACTACGATTACTCTGGTGGAAAGTACTGTTGGATTCAGTGTGTACGTCAGCGGTGGTTTCGTAACTCGTGTGTCGGATGCTGATGGGGAGGTAATCCCTATTGAGAACTTCGCACGACTTGGAATCATAATTGGTACCAGTGTCGTAGGGGCAGCAAGTGCAGTTATGGCTGCATCAATGCACGGACAAAATTCGGTGGTTTAACCTGTGGGGGGGTACAGCCCCCCTATTTTTAAATACAAGGGGGAAGAGATGACAAAAGCGACATTAGAAAAGAAAGAAATAAAAGACGAGGGGCAAGCTTGGAAGAAAGAGGAAGTTTATTTCGAATTCTACAATCTTGAAGAGCCTGGGTTAATGCAAAAATTTGTTTTCGGAACTACAAAAAATATCCAAAAATACATGTTATTCCACGGTGAAAAATACAAACTTCCTCGTGAAGTAGCTGACCATGTGGAATCAAAGCAAACTCCAATTTGGGGATACAAACCTGATGGCAATGGAAGAATGGTAAAAAGTCTAAATGGCTGGAAATCTAGATTCCAAATGAGAGAGGTTAGAGATAGATGATACCCACGTGGACATTATCGGAAATAAGGCAGAAAGTTCGCCAAGTATCAGGTCGTTTGTCTACAAATGAAATGACAAATTCTCAGATTGACGAGTACATAAATAAATATTATGTATTTACCTTTCCTGCCGAAGTCAAATTAGAGAAAAAACATACATTCTTCGAATTTGACACTGAACCCAATGTCCACATTTACGAGTTGCCGAACGAACCAGACAATACGGCGACTCCTCCTGTGCCGGCCTTTACCAATTTCGAACCTCCAGCGAGCATAGACGGGCTGTCAATTCTCTGGTATCAAGAACCGGCACCTTTTTTTGAGAACAATCCTCAAGATCAAGTAGCAAGAAATAATTCCAATTCTGGGAATGGTGTTATTACAAATTTCTCACTGACCGCAACTCCTACGCCAATTTTACCCGGAAGCACGATTGTGAATGCAAATACGACGGTGGTTGATGGCGAAGAAGTTTTCAGGGATGTGAATGAAATTTACACCGAAGCGGATGTTAATTTGGTCACTAATGGGGCTGGTGCTGGGACCGTGAACTATAAAACCGGTGTGATCGATGTGACCTTTGGCAATCCACCTGATGTCGGAGAGATTGTGTATTTCTCCTGGAAGCCATTTCGAGCAGGACGCCCAACCGCGGTATTATTGTACAACAACAGATTCCAATTCTTCACCGTTCCAGACACGGTATATCGATTCAAAGTAAAAGCATATTCCGTGGTAAGTCCATTACTTAATGGTACGGACAAGCCCGAGCTAGAGCAATGGGGTCCCTGTCTCGCATACGGAGCCGCAAGGCAGATACATGCAGACTTTGGCGAGATGGACGCGTACAGCGAAGTTACGGCCCTATACAAAGAGCAATTGGATTATGTGCTCAAAAGAACAAACCAGAATTTATTGAATACACGGGCTGCACCCAACTTTTAAGGAGTTATCATGGTATGGGATAATACAAAGCCCTCGAATCAGGAGAGAATACAGAATCTCGGAAATGCCATCAGGCCGAATTGGATTGCAATCGAACAAGCAAGCGACAATGATGCCGATGCCGATAAATTAAAGGTATGGGCGATCAATCTTATAAATAGAAGTCAGCCTGCGGTTACTGGTCCTGATACTCCTGACAGAATTGGGGATAATATCGGAGGTAATACCGAGGCGGGTATAATCTATTGTCGAAATGATGGCTCTGAAAATGAATTATTCTTTGAAGATTCGCAAAATTCCTCCAACGAAATTCAGCTTACTCAAGATGGTAAAATTGGTTCAAAAACTACTCAGGCTGTAATTACTGATGTGACTTTTGGTACCGATACATTATTGAATAATCAAGATGCTATGGTTGTTGCTTGGTCTTCTGTTGTTGTTGTTGGTTCTGCAATTTCTACTCAGACAAATTATGGAATGAGCTGGACTAGAACCAGCACCGGAAGATATAAGGCGACATTTACAGCTAATCAAGTAACAAATGCAAACTATGTGGTTATTGGGACAGCTTTTACCAGTGGTGGAGGTACTGAAGCGACAGTTCTTTCTTTCTCTGCTCCAGATACAAAAGATACATCAGAATTTTCAATTAGGCTAAAGCACGGAAAAGACGACTCCCTTAGCGATAGAAGCTTCTATGTTGCAGTTTTTGGAGGACGTTAGTGGGATACCAAGGTTTTCTAATTGCTCCATATTCCACGGGATTAGACACTGACCTGGCTCCTTGGCTTTTGCCAGTGGATGCATTCACTGATATAATCAATGGACACATTCATCATGGAGTTACAGAAAAAAGGGATGGTTCGCAGCTTTTAGCGGAAATGGTCCATTCTAGTGACAACTTAGCCATCTCTGCTGCTACGACCACCGATCCCGTAGTTTTGACCGTGACTTCCACAGCTGCTCTTTTGGTTGGAGATAGAATTCAAGTAAATTATGTAGATTTAATGGTCGAAATCAATGGCCGCGAGTTTTTAGTAGGAGCATTAACGGCAACCACGATCGACTTACAAAACTTGGACGGGGCCGATGAAGATGGAACTGCATTTACTCCTGGAACCACAGCAGGTCAAGTATCCATTTTCCCTGCGCTGAGAATGATGGGTTTGTATAGATATGTTACCCCAACAAATGTAAAAGAATTACTGGCTTTCGACACTAGACGAGCCGCTCGATACAATGCTACTAACGACAGCTTTGAGCCATTAGAAAATAACGGAACAACTTTTGATGACATTTTCACTAGCAGTAACACCGATTACATTTGGGCAGCAAATTGGGGGTCAATTACTTCGACAGCAGCAGCCCCATTAGTCAGATTATACTTTACCAATGGGAAAGAATTTGTTGCTGGCCCTCCTGCAACCGATGGGATATGGCAATATAATAGTTCTACTGACCAAAGAGTTACAACATTTAGACCTCAGATTAATGTTGCACAGGCTGGTCCATTCATCAATGGATGCAAATTAATATTTGCCTTCCAGCAAACCCTTGTCTTGTTAAATACAATTGAAGGAGGACAAGAGTATACGCAAAGAGCGCGTTGGTGCCAGCCCCAAAACCCTGATGGGGCAACGGCATGGGATGACGCAACTCCGGGTCGTGGTGGATTCGTCGATGCACCCACAGGGGACCATATTATATCAGCAAGATTTCTTCAAAACATTCTTATAGTATTTTTCACCGATAGTGTCTGGTCATTGAGTCCGACAGCTGACCCTGCATTGCTATTTCGTTGGGATAGAATCAATGATTTCCGAGCGTGCGATGCGAAGATGTCTTCAATTCAATATGACCGATATGTACTAGCTTTGGGACAAAGGGGAATTACTGCCACTGATGGCGTGGAAACGAGGCGTATTGATGAGCGAATCGAAGATTTTGTCAAACAAGAAATTAATGCAAGCGAATTCGATAAAGTATTTGGCCTTAGAAGTTATGCGAATCGTAGAACATGGATTTTGTACCCTGAAGGGGCCGATGAAGATGACAGTTTTGCTTTAATTTTCGATGACGAATCGGCAGCATATTCTAAATATGAATTTGAGCGTCAGGTAAATGGCGAACTGGTTGATATCAATGTTCTTGGTTATGGTGCTCGCGAGGGGGATTTAACATTAGCCGATTTTCCGAAGAGCGAACATGGCGATGATAATCCTGACGATCTACCTGTATTTTTAGATGATGCGGACGAAGAGACATTGCAATCATTTGCGTGGCAGGGTGAATCTGATCTTTTTATGGGGGG